>Ga0126342_10013966_pt1 | contig 14196 bp, 14 predicted proteins | sample Cyp1metagenome_FD_92528 | JGI IMG/M metagenome (GOLD analysis project Ga0126342, IMG submission 92528) | Coral microbial communities from Lord Howe Island, Old Settlement Bay, Australia - Cyphastrea 1 metagenome | ecosystem: Host-associated > Invertebrates > Cnidaria > Coral ...
GCTTTTAGCGTCGCACCAAAGCCTTCTTTGAGCGCTTTAGTTGTTTTGTCATATTCTTCACCAATCTTCACCAACCGGTAGATTTGTTTTTCTTGCCGTCTGCTAAGCAGGTCCACTTTGTTTTGTCAACATGCAGAAACTCCCATCTAGCCTGCCAAGATACGTCAAGTCAGCTTCATTCTTGCAATTTCATGTTGTTCTAGTGTGTTTCTGAACGATTGGTCCAATTTGAACTATTTGCGGCATTTGCGTTTTTTTGCGGTCATTTGCGGTAAAGCCCAAAAGTACAGAAATTATTGAACGTTGGAAGGTCTAGGTTATATATATAGTTAGAGTTAAATAAAAATAAAATAAATAACAATGCATATAAATGAATATAACTAACTAACTAACTAACTAAATAAATAAATATAAATAAATAAATATAAATAAATAAATATAAATAAATAAATATAAACAAATGGAGAGAGAGAGATAAACAAATATAAACAAATATAAATATCATGATATATATATATATATATATGTATGTATTGCACGTATATTCGAGCGTGTAAATAGACAGCAATGTTAGGCATCACTAGGTGCAAGTAGATTGGCTGGCATTGCCCAAAAGGCTTTCTCACCAGTATGTGCCGCGCTGCTGCAGGCACACCCGGAGAATTTTCGGAGAGCTCTAGAGTTGCTTCGCTTGGCACAGCACCTTTGCTCCGAACGTCGGTTGATGCTGAGCTATTGGCCGTTTGCGGACTTGACCTCGTCAGATCCCGGCGGTGAGGTGAAGAAACAAGTGCAGCTCATGTGCAGCTCTTTCGCTGCGTGCACCCCCTGTGCACAGAACATTGACACCTCAGGTAGCCAATGGCTTTCAGCCGGTAGCTCAAAGATGTTGCAAGCAAAAAGACTGCATTCGCATGGGTGCCGGCAACATTGCTAGGATCCGTTCATGCAAATCATAATTATGCTGCTCTTTGAGGGACACTCAAAACAGTTTCCGGTAGGCCGATTGTTCTTCAGAATTGTTCAGATTCCAAGTTCTCGCAGTGCCATTGGAGCCAAATTGCTGGATGCACATTATCAGACTACACCACACTACCTTCAGACTATATTGATTATTGATCTACACTTGAAAAAAATGCTGTATGATGCTGTGTTCCTGCCATGGCCTTCAGCAAGCGGCTGTCCCAAGAGCAAGACCGACGGCCTCAGACCTCTCAGGAAGAGCTCAAGGAGCAGGATCCTGCCAAAATGAACTGAGGGTGAATGGAAATGAATGGAAGAAGCCAGTGAATTGATGCGATTCTCTTCAAAACTTGGCAATTCTGGGTGTTACTGTAATCATTTGTGTCATCTCCTGGCAGTACCACTTGATGCCACCCTTTTCGTTGCAGAACACGAACTGCTGCCAGGAACCCCAAGACACTGAGACGTTGACTTTTCCAGCAGAGCAGCGCTCGCGATGGCTGCCAACGGAGGCAGAGAAGATATTGACCTCAAGCAGCAGCTGTGTCAGTCAAAGTCTTTATGAATTTCAATCACCTAACAAGACCTAACAAATATAACACATCCGACCGTTCCAGACTTTCAGCCTTGCTGCCTGCACAGCTCAGGAGATCTCATCCAAGCAGTGCCAAGCATGCAGCTTGCGGTGTGCCGATTCCACCAGAAGCTCTTTTTTCTTGGAACCAAGCGGACTTCGAAATCTACGTGGCGACCTGGCGTGGTTTGTGCTCTTTTATGCCTGTCATGACCATCCTCCCGACAGCTATACCAGGATAATGTGTAAGCATGGCATAAGTCTTCCAGAGGGCAAATTCATCCTCAAGGCAACATGTGAGAGGCCTCAGCTTAAGTTTCTTTGAGGCCAGCGCTGGCTATGTGAAGCCGAAACTGAAGGTCTCGTATTACTTGTCACCAGAGTGTCCACAGACAATTGTGGATCTGGTTTCTCCTTCTTTGCGTGAGATGAATTGGACGTGCTCGGTAGCGCAACAAGCTGAGATTCCGCCGATTTTCATTTGGGAAGGCTCTCGTCGTAGCATCGATCCTGCCCCTACACTGTCACGGGGTGGCCTTGTGAATCGAGTTTCGGGAGCCTTTTCCGTCACCACCAAAGTTGGCATGCTGAAGGCCGTGTGCCCTGGCATTATGTCCTGTCCAGTCGAGCAATCGCAAGCATTTCAAGCAGCTTCGGACATTAACATGTCGCAATTCACATGTTGAATAATTAATGTTGATAGGTACAATTTCCATCACAATCCTAGGCACAGCTTCACTTTGCGAAAGGGCACAGCTTTCCCTCCACCATGGTATTCTTTGGCCTATGAGCTGCCGGCAGACCTCGAGAGTTGGCGACAGTGGCACGACATAGCAACGAGTATCAGGATCTGTTGCCTACAGGGCCCCCCTGGAGAGTACATAGTGGATACTCGTAGTCGGATAGTAGTGGTAAGTTGGTTTATGTTGATTTAGGCCAACCAGGATTTATGATGATCTATGGTGGATGTATCCATAGGCAAACGGATCAAGGGGGTTACAAACCAACATGGGTACAGGAAGAGGCATTTTTTTGGGCGAGAGACATACTGTGGCCTATTCTGAGCTCATTGTTGCCCCAAGTGTTATCACTATATAGTCATCACTAGTAGAAGTCCTATTCGTTTGTTTTGTTTGTGAGCATGCCATGGTAAATTGAGTCATATTGAGCGTATCAGTGTCTTCCAAGGGAGTTGTTTGATGGATTGAGTTGAGTCTTCCAATGAAGCATTTTTATACATTTTTGACCATTTTTGCAATATCGTTTGCACATGTTTGTGCATCTGTATCCATTCCTAGCTGCATCTAGCCGCCAAGGCATGCCCAGCAGCACCCACAGAAGCGTTGGATCTACAAGCCGAATGGCTTCTTGCCGTCAAGAACGACAGCTTAGGCTATCTATGCCCCTATGATCACTATGGCCATGTTAGTTTCATCAAGATTCTGTTGCATTTTGTTGCTGGATCATGTTGGATCTACGATATGCAGCTGTCGCCTTCAGGTGGTGCTCGTGGCATTGGCCTTATCCTCGTCTCTTCGGTGTCTGATGTAGACTCTGCCGAACGTCCATTCCAAGATCGCTGTCGAGCACCTCGTGCTGAAGACATGCCGCTAGACTGGAACGCGGTTTGTTGGGAACTTTGACCTGGATTTTCGGAGTGACTCCGCCTGCAGATGCATAGTACCTGTTGGCATGTATAGTGGGACGATGTGGGACGTATTGACCCTTTGGAAGAACTTTTCGAACACATGGCTTTTCAGTCCATGACCTCATTTGCATTCATTTTCATCATTGTGCCTCATAGAGGCACTCATCACCTTTGGAAGAACGTCACTGAGCTTGCACGAATGGCTGCATCAGTGCACACTTTTGGGCGCTTGAAAGATCTTCGGCATGCTTGGCCTGATCTTCTGGCGGCAACCAAGGATATTTTGCACCTAGTGGCATCATTCAGGACACATACCCTTGGGGTTGCACAGGTGAGGGGTGAGACAAAGTATTTCAATCAAAAGCTCCTTGCCGCACAAGACGGTCATGAATCCAGAACATATCTGCAATACACATGGTCTAGCGTCTCCCTTCAACTTCAGAGCCGCAGCAGGAGTATGTTCAAGACTTGCAGCTTCTTCGTGGGCACAAGTGCTTGACTCAAACACACTCGGACTAAATGCTCATTACATCTCATTACACTGAAACCATGCCCTGACCATGCTGTGTGCTCTGTTGTGATTGATGCTGTTCAACAAAATTCAGGTTTGCGGTGAGAACATATGTGTGCCTCAGCAGAACTGAGCTGGAATTGCATGTCGAGATTGAGGGGGCTGGACGGGCTGCACACCGCTCACATCAACGATGACTCGACGATGACAATGACAGTGAAACGATAGCAATGACCATGACGCCGATTCTACAATCGGATGCAGCCGGTAGTGTATGTTGATGACAACCATGACGACGATTACAGTAATCAGTGATTGTGTTGATGTCGATGTCAATGATAATGACGATGACGACGACGAGGATGAGGACGAGGATGAGAATGAGGCGGATCTGGATGAGGATGATGATGATGATGATGAGGAGGAGCACGACGACGATGACGACGATGACAGTACTAGTAGTGGTGGTGGTTTTTGCAGCTGGAATGACCAGTGAGAAAACACGACAATGATGTGTCGATATGCGTGGGAAAAATGGGCTATGTGCATTTCGCTTTCCCATTAGGGTCATTTCAACAAGAATTCATCATTCATCAGCTTTTGTGAATCTTTGTGAGGCTCATTGCTCGTGTCAAGCCACTGCTGGTCTTATTGCATGGGGCAGCGTATGCGAAGGTTTGCGGTCAGGCTTTCGATGCGGCCTGCTTCAGCCAGGCCAGGTGAAATTTCGATATCAGATCTACTCTGCAGCTTGTAACAGGTGATAACAGGTGTTAGAAAACACATGCATTGGACGTGATAAGAACACCATGAACTTGGAGCAAGACCATGAAACAGTACTGACACGCCTCACGTCGAGCTTGCGCTACGAAGGCAGACCTCTTTCGACATGCTGCTCAGCTGAGACCAGCAACGGGTGTGGGATGCTTTGCAATGTCAATGCTGCTAAGGTGACGAACCAAGAGTTTCAAAAGAAGGGCTCGGAAGTGCACGAAGACTGGAAGGTCAAATGGGAGGGGGCAGAGATGTGAGTGGCCCTTGAGAAGACATATATATTTATATATAAATCAAATGAAGAATTTGAAGGAAAATGAAGGGAAACTACCGCTGTTGAGGGGCTGCATCTAGATTCCAGCTCACTGGTAGACGCCGTGCTCAGCCTGATGGATGATATGGTTGCAGGTTTGGCCCGTCATGCTGTTGAGGGATTTAGCACAGCAGCTGCACAATGACCAAGGACGCTCAGCTGTGCTCTTTGTTCACACGGCCGAACTTTCAACCAAGCAGAATCTACAAGTATATATTCCTCTTAGAGCAGGGCCCACTTGTGACCTCCAGGACAGGCAACCCTTTGGCTCTCCTCTTTCTGGAAGCAAGTCCGAGAAATTTGCCTTCAAGTGATCGATAGCTTCTCTGAGTCAATTCGTGTCTCGATTGATTTCATGATTCGCTGCGAGCACTCGTTACTTCTGCACCAAGCGGTTTCTCATGGTTTCTCCTTGCTTTGCCCCGTGCTTCTGCCTTAATGTGAGGTGAAAGCCAGCCCGGGATGTTCGAGATTCTGGGCTTGGACTTCGTTTGCAAGGCTGCTTGGACACGCTGCCAGAAAGCTGCGCGATCAAGAAACATAAGTTATAATATGTTATAAGCAGAAACTGAGGCAGATGGCTCTTTGATCTTTTTGGAAGCCAACCGGGATCCCTCTTGGGTCATCGACGGTGGTGCTAAGAAAGTCACGTGCTTGCAGACTATGCCAGTTTCACAGCATTTCAATGCACTGGAAGAGTTCAAGCTGTTTGTTTTTGGATGCGGTTCCCAGTTTCCAGGTTCTGCTTTCATTTGACACACTCTTACAGGCAATCATTCCTGCTTTGGTGAGCGATATGCACCTTGACTTCAAACAGTGTGTGAGTTCACTTGCTGCAACTTTGTGCCAGCTCCTTCAACCATAGTCATAATATGTCATAATATGTCATAGTCTGCCGGCTAGTCATCCACTGTTCGGCTTCATGCAGGACGACGGTTGCCGTTTTCACATGTTTTCACCTTGTCACGCAGGCTGTCTATCGTGCTTCGGTGTCATGGGGGCGGAGAGTCAAGTGGATGGCTGAATCCGGGTGGATGCTTGGCCGCTTTAACACGACCGGAAGATCTCCAAGGGAAGCTTGGTTTGATGATTTTGATGTCCGCCAGATATGAACCACCCAGGATATCCCAGAATAAGAATACCAGGCTACAAGTGCTGGAATTTTTATGGAATTTTCCTGTTGAACATGTTGATGTGTCACTGCAGGCTAGATTGATCATATAGATTGATCATGATTGATCTAATTAGATTGTCTAGCACTGCAGAGTCCAATCTGCTGAGGGCACGAGTTCCAATTTGAGATCCTTGTGGACGAAGCCAAAGAGATTCAAGCAAGGAAAAAAGGCACCAGCCAGTGCTCAAAGAGCTGCAGCCGAGTTCAGTGGCAGACGGGTCGCAGACGGATGTATATATATATATATATCTGTGTGTGCGCGCGCGCGCAATGTATGCAAGCATAACATTGAATAACCATCTCCACAATTCACCTCAATATATCCCAGTATAATTCACTAATTATATCTCAATCCAATTTGTTATTTCTTCCTTCTCCACCTGACTTGGTGACAGCAATTCTGCGTATGCAAACTTGCTTTGGCTTCAGGATCAGATGGATCAGGAGTGTGCTGAGAATGTTGGGTCGTTTCGTGAATCCAGGGTGGGTGCACGTGTTGCGTCCATCCCTCCGAGCAATGTCAGGCCAAGAGGTCAAACGACGTCGAGTGGAATCTTTATCCGTTGGCATGGTGGGCTTTGGCTCCATTGGGAAAGTCATTGCAGAGTCATTAAACTCCGGAGCGATTTCAGGTGTATCCTTGGGTGCCGTGATTGTGCAAAATGAGCGTTCTGAGCGACCACCCGAGATTGGGACTGCGGTCCTGACCACGAGCATCGAAGAGTTTCTTGCAGCTGACTGGTTCCTTTGTGTAGAAGTTGCTGGCCAACCTTGGATCCGTGACCATGGGAAGACAGTGTTGGCTCAGGGAAGGGATTTGCTCGTCACTTCTGTTGGTGTCTTTACAGATGACCAGCTGCTGGAAGATCTGACCTCCACAGCTCGCGGCTCTAACTCCCGACTGCTGTTGCCTGCTGGGGCAATGCCAGGCTTGGACTGGATGTCAAGTGCAGCCTTGGACGAAGTGGAGGAGATTACCTTGGAGCAGCGGAAAAGACCGGAGGGTTGGCGTGGTACCCCAGCAGAGAAACATTTGGATTTGACAACTCTGACTGAAGAGGCTACGGTTTTTCAAGGTCCGGCTCGTAAAGCCGCCAGTGAGTTCCCCAAGAATGCCAACATTGCAGCAGCACTGGCCTTGGGCACTGTTGGACTGGACAAGTTGCAAGTTCGACTAGTGGCAGATCCGACGGTGCCTGGACCAACCAACAGAGTAACTCTGAAGGGCCGCTGCGGCGAGCTCTCCTTAGAAGTGCGCGGCAAACCTCTGAGCCAACGCACGTCTCGCATCGTTCCATTTTCTGTGCTGAAGGCATTGAAGAACTTGTCCTCCCCGCTGAGCATTGGTCTCTAGGAGATTTGATCACCCCGCCTGCGGGTAGTATGTTGTATATTGATTGTATATTAATATTGTTGTATGAATTGATACATCATCAGGTTTGGAATGGTTTGGAGCCAATGTGCTGACATCTCCTGACATTGTTTCATAGTCAGAATGACATCACTGCGCAATTTATGCCACAGAGTCCCGCAGAAAAACAACTTGACAGTTTCTTTCCAGCATGGGCCCTGAGTGCCCAACCCAGAACAGTAGAGATTTAAACAAGAAGACCTTGCTCCCAAATCAAAGAAGTTATATAGACTCATGCTTATGACTTATAACATTCTTATATATATATATATAAAATATAAATCTAAGATATTTAATGTAAGTACATTGACTCAGAGACTTCATCCAAGCTATTGATTCTTGCACCGATCTTGTGCAACTAGTTCAGTAGCATTCCATTCTTCAGTGAAGACCATTCTTGATTGCAGTTGCACAATGCTGTTTTTTCTCAATCTTATTTTGTCTATTTTTTTTTCGCCCCCAGTCTTCCACATTCCTTCTCGACTTATGTGCCACGCAGGCAGATTGGTGTAAAATCATACTGACTGTGCCCAGGAATGCATCTTTCTACGAGGGAGAGGAGGCCCAATGGCCCAATTACATCATGTTCTGACATGTTCTGACATGTTCTGACATGTTCTGACCTTCTACTTGCAAACCGATCCGACGAAGACACGTGAGAGCTCGAGAGGTTCACACAGTTTCCGGAAAGCTGCCACCCATGAAACATCATGAAACTGCAAAGAGACCATCCCTGAGAGTTGGAAACGTGTTGGGTACATTTGGTTACCACGTTGTGAGATGTTGTGAGATGTTGCCAAGTGTCAAGTGAAGATTGTCCGCCTGCAAGCCGGGCCAGGCTCAGAGCATCAACCTCATGGGCAGGCTTGACGCATTTGCAGAAGCTAATGCCGTCCGCTTGGGTGCTTGAACTGCTTGAACTGCTTGAACTGCTTGAACTGCTTGAACTGCTTGAACTGCTTGAACTTTAGTAGAAGGCAACATGTCTTGTTTACATTTGTTTACATGTATGTTGTGACCGAGAAGGCCATGGTATTTCGACTTTTACCAATCACATGTGAGCGGTGATGATTGCATGATTGTGAATTTTATAAGGCTTGTTTTACAGAGAAAAGTTGGATCAAAGATGCAGTTGTTTCAACTTGTGAAACATCGTTGTGATGTGGGGCCCTTCATGATGCCCAAGCCACTTGTGCGCACTCATCAGCATCCATGGTATATGGTACCGGAGCCGCCAGCTCAAACATGTTCTGTAGATTCCCTCCAGTTCTTTGTGCGCCCTTCACAGCAGGTCGGGAGAGCCTTTAAATCATGCAAGATCGTGCAAGCCATCCATCACAGAAAAATCATTAGCAACACTCAGTAATGAACCGGTGTGCTTCTCACGGATCGAGGAGTGAAGGTACTCTCTGGATGCAGAGTTTGGTGATATTTGATGCCCGTTTTCCATCGTTTTCCGTGGTCAGGTTTCAGCCTGACATGGCGGCTAGAGCAAGCACAAGACGGTCAGCCAAACTTGCCACCCAAGAAGTCCCTCCTTGGGCAAGCAAGTCTAGCGAGGACGAGCTGTTCGGGACTCAGCCTGGTAGAGTATCTATATAGCATTGATTTATATATATGGATTTTACATTGATTTTGTTATATACAATTATAATTAATTTATATAAACAATTATAAACAATTTATAAACATTTATAAACTATTATTGGCACTTATGGGTTATGGAATGGCGCCGCCATCACTATTTAGGAGGATTGGAGTTTTGGGTCTTGGGGCTGTTTTCCTGCTTGATTCCAAGGCTAAACAATGATGAGCTGCGTGAAAAGATTGAACGAGAAAGAGGCGTTGCGGGATGGATTGTGATGTAGCTTTTCCGAAGCGTTTGTCAATTACATTCAATTACCTTTCTTGCCAGGAGTGGACAAGCTGTAACTTGATCTGCACATGTATATTTAGGCCGGTGAGACAGCATAATCACGAATTGCAGTTTTACGTTTTCATATCTTTTGCTTCCTTTACGATGGAAAAGTTGAAGCGGCGCGCCGATTCATCTCCATCCATACTCAGGACGGGTTTGAACAAGAAAGTTGATGAAGGAGACTTCCAAGCTGTGTTGAAGAAGGCTTGCGCAAGGGCAGTGGTCTGAATTTGCCTGTGAGATCCTATGAGAAAAGCTGACCTGCAACGGACTCAAACCGGGACAAAAAGTGATCAAACACATGCAGAAGTTGACTCACTGGGGCCAGTACGTCAATATATCGAACACCTTGCTGCAGGAAGGCGTGGGGACGAACGGAGATTCAACGCAGCAAAGCTCAGGGCTCAGAGAAATGGGCCATATGAGAGAGCGTCACGAACGGTCTGTGAAATCATGCTGGAAACTCCTGGAAACTCAAAAAATCTCAAAAATAAGATTGAGAAAGGTTACATAACCAAAGGTGCCACCGCAAAGATTTGATAGGAGTCTGAGAAGAGTTTGTCAAAACAGCCCCTGTAAATTTCACGTTGGTCAGGAAACTTCGTTGAACAGCCCGCCTTCGACATTGCCGACACCTGAGAGTTGGACAGTGCGATGTTTGTGCTTCACTGGCTTAACTTTAGAAAACTTATAGGAAACTTAGGAAAGTCTCTCTCTCATCGTGGAAACATTTGGGAGACTGCTTTCGATGGAACCACCAGAGATGTGAAGTGCATTTCTGTGACAGTCTTTGACATTTGAGTTTGAGATAGCCATAGCAGATCAGAGGGGAAAATAGAACAGATGAGAACAGCATGTCAGCTGTGAGCCGTGCATAGCTGTGCAGGCCATTGCTTCAGCCATTATTCTCAACTGCATTGTGTTGGGCCTGGAGATCGACTTGGCTCAGCAGCCTGGCAGTTTTCAGCACATCCCGGCTTGCATCAAGGTGTTAGAGATAATGTGGCGTCAAGATCAAGGATCATCAATCTTCAATGCTGTTGTTGACTAAAGCTGTATGGCACCCCTAGTTTGAATGGCCGCATCAAATTCTGTATTGCATGTGGTTGGGAAATGGGCACGCGGGAGTAGAGCAGTCCCGCACATATTAATATATATATATATATTAATATATATATATATATATTAATATATATATATATCTTGTGTGTGGAGTATTCCACGAGAAGGTTACAGAATACATTCGATGCGTTGGGGCCGCATTAGTCCTTGATGGAATGGCGAATTGTAATGCTACACTAATTTTAATAATGTGATGATTGCAGCAACAAAGAGCGCAAATGTTTGGCGCTTGTGAGATTGTCTGGACGTGTGAAATGGGAGGGAATGGAACGCAGTGCAATGTGGTGCAATATTATCATGCATGGACTGCATAGATGGATGGATGGATGGATGGAGGGATGGATGGATGTTTGGTGTTGCGATGTATCGCATACAAATTCCAGAATTAGAAGTTGGGCACTTTTCGAAAACGCTTTCTTGCCACAAAATCAGCCCAGTTTCTGTCCAGCCTCGCGTGATCCCCCAATCCTTGGAGGCATTCCTCACCAACTCTTTGGATTGTTTTCGAGTTCCCTGGCTGCAGAAGCACAGTCTCCTCCAACAAGGAAGGCACTTCCGCCTCTGCTTCTAAACCATTCTGAACTTTCCAGTCACTACTGTCACACGAACGAGCTTTGCGCCTTCCTTTCCCAATTTTTTGCGGCTTGGCGTGACGCGGCATGAGTGAACCAGGAATTTATTCTGCCTTACCTGGATAGTGGAGATGCTTCTGAAGGTGTACTACCTGAAGTTGGCATATTTCAAAGACCTTTGGAACTACCTAGACCCCAAGCTGCACAATAGGGGAAGCGCCGGCAGTGGACTGATTGTGTGACCTGCTCAGGCAGAAGCACATCAGATCTCTGAACATTGGAGAGAGATGGCAAGAGAAAATAGGTATGCCGACCTATGGCAAGACTTTCTTGAATTGTATCTATTATCTATTTGTTTATTTAGAGATACCAAGAGCAACAAGCCTACAAAGGCACCATGTTGTCCTCCTTAGGGTTGTGAGGCAGATGGGTTCGACAGATTAGCAGATTAGCAGCTTCTCTTCTGTGGAATGTATTTGAGGACCTGTTCCTGGTCTTTCTAGCAATTTATGATGCCTGGATATCACGATGGATGGCTTCAGCAAGCCACTAGCCATGCAACGAGCCACCGAAGACCTCCTATGGAGCTGCCAACATGCTATTTACATTTGTTATACATTTGTTATACATTTGTTTACTACTGTTTGCTCTCTACATCTCTCTACAGTGCACAGACGTAGCACCATGTAGCACCCACCAGCAAGCCAAGGCGATTTGGGATATCTCCGAGTAATACGAATGTTGCGGCTTCTGCGATTAGTGACGCTAAGCCCCATGCAGAATTGTGCAGATCAAGTATACCAAGTGTGAGTGTGGCCTTTATATGCCTTTATTTCCTTTGGCACTTAGAAGTTGTTGATGACTATTTGGTGACCTAGACTGGTGCTGCACATTTGTTCTCATTTGTTCCCTTGGTTTGTCGTTAATTTCGATGCGTTCTGATTTTCCCTCACATTTCCACCCTCAACGTTGGCAGTGCTTAGGAAGCTGTTCAAGGTCGCTTTGGCTGCAGGGTAGTTTTGAATCTGTATGAATCTGTAATCTAATTGCTTACACTTGTTGCTGGCTATTCCTGTTGCTGATTTTCTGTGTGAAGACTTGAAGACTCATGCCTAATGATGCCAAGATGGAAAGGTCATGAAGATGTCAAGGAATCTCTGGCTGCTGGTGCAAGGCTTCATCGAGCCTCGGACCTTTACTGGACAGCATGCAGTGTGCATGCAGCACTGAAGCTACTGCTACTGAACATTTGCATCTCTTCGGCCGCTGCCTAAGGAGTCGTTTAGTACACTGTGCTGGGTCTCCTTCCTCATTCTCTTCGTGATCTATGTGTCCCGGCATGCAAAAGGTGCATTTAGGACATGGCACTGGGCCACTTTTGGCTCCGTGAGCATGATAAACTCAGGCGTATTCGTGCCTCTTTCGCCCCTTGCCGGCAAGTCGGAAGTTAAATTCGTCAAACAGATGAGAAAAACATATTAAAAAATGATGCAACTGGGTGACGTCTTGACTCTATGCTTCACATTTGCAATTGGAGACTCCGAGGCATTTTGGTAGATTGCAGAAAGGACTTTTCAGGCTGGAGCGACTGTTCAATGTCCGGACCCAAATTCCTGCTTTCTCAACAACAATGATCAACAATGCGGGTCCATTTTGCATCAGCTTTGGCCATTCTTTCGTTCCAAGGTTATTTGGAAGCATGCCAAAGGCCATGTTCACTCTTTTTCAGGCTCGCGTTGTTTGGACTCAGTTGAACCATGCAGCTATGGCCATGCTGCTACCTGATGGTTGCTAAAACGCTTTCCACAACCTGACGGGCTTGGTCTTTTGGGTTGTATTGCAATATGTGTATGTGCATGCATTTGATGCATTTGGACGTCTTTGTTCTGAGAAGTTGTCTTCAATATTCTTCAATTGTATTTCTCTGACCGTCATCGCCAGATGCTCACTTTGGAGTCATGGAGACATCTGGCTGCAAGCAATGGCTTGAGAGAAGCTGTTAGATTTGGCAGTATATTATCTTTTTATGGAGCGTGGGGTGGCAACACCATCCAGAAGTAGGTCGGACATGGTCTTACCCCATTTTACAGTCCTTTGGTTTTGCTGCCCTCCACTGCTTGCGTTTTCGCTTCCACGCTCTGCTCCGCCCACTTGACGATGATACTAAGGCATGCTCATAGCACGGCCTTTGATTGAAGTAAACCCAGCATTATTCGAATCTTGGCTTCAAAGCTTGCCCAAGGATCTAGTTAAAGCCAGAAGGCCCGTCCACTCCTGCATAAGTTGTCGCAGCTTGTGCCATCTTGTGCCCTGATTAATCCCAGTGGGACATGTTCCTAGGTCGCAATCATTTCATTTATACTGCTGACGACGTTTGGCTTGTTGCCTGACCCTCAGAATTTCTGTCTTTTCATCCGAATGTACAGCGGTTCTAGTCACTCTTCAATGTCACAGCATCACAGCATCACAGGGTCACCGCGTGCTTAGGAACATCATTGTCGGCGTCGTTGTGGAGAATACGTTCCTATTGGGAGCAAACACAGAAGAGAGAAGCAACTGAGGGCCACATAGGGCCACTATATATTGCAGCATGTTCCAGCTGAGGTTGAGCGTTGCGAAGCAGAACCTGGACCTACAGACAAAGCGCGCCGAACGCCAACTCTTCAAGGAGTGAAGTTTCACCGTTTCACCATGTTTCACCAATCCCGTTTAATGTCGACATTGTTTGAATACGCGTTCTTCGAAGTCTTCGATTCACCAGGGTGAAGGATGGTACAGTCTGGGCAAGGGGCGTGTTGGAAATTCCAAGGGCACCTTCTCCACATGTTGACACCAGGCAAGCTCTTTGGGCAGAACGGCAGAACAGAAGTTCCTTAAACAGGGCCCAAAATAATCTAAAATAATCCCCCTGTTTGGTCCCCGTTTGTGTACCATCTTGCCTAAGTTGTGAAGAAAAATTGTCGGCAACTCGTCCTATAACGTTGACCCAAAGATTTTTAGCTTAGTGACTCCAACATCGCCGTTGGAAGGGTTTTCAGATCAGGTCCGTTCTATTTGTTTGGTGAAGTTGTTGTATGTTTACATATATGACATATACATGTTTATCATGTTTATGCCTACGGCAGGAAAACCGTACGTGCGTTTTGCTACTTTTTTGCGTATTGCTGCTTGGGGTGGGGTGGGGTGGGGTGGGGGGGGGGGGCATGTTAACGTTCC
>Ga0126342_10013967_pt1 | contig 14195 bp, 7 predicted proteins | sample Cyp1metagenome_FD_92528 | JGI IMG/M metagenome (GOLD analysis project Ga0126342, IMG submission 92528) | Coral microbial communities from Lord Howe Island, Old Settlement Bay, Australia - Cyphastrea 1 metagenome | ecosystem: Host-associated > Invertebrates > Cnidaria > Coral ...
AACTTCTACATTCATTGAAGATCTTCAATAAGGGTTTAATTCTCCCACCCCCGTTAAACTTCTACATTCATTGAAGATCTTCAATAAGGGTTTAATTCTCCCACCCCCATTAAACATCTACATTCATTGAAGATCTTCAATAAGGGTTTGATGATGATAATGATGATGATGATGATGATGACGATGACGATGATGATGATGTGTAAGAGACTGCTGTGCGTGCCGGTATACAACCTGAAGTTAGCCATGATGCAAAACAACTCCCATTTTTATCACGTTTTCAGCACATACGAAGATGGCCGCCGACAAGCGCGGGCAAATCGAGGTGTTTGCCCGTAACATTACCGGAGGCTACGTTACTTTTGCTTTTGTCTAAACCATCCCCACATTGGTCAAATCACCCATCTAATTATATCAGTAATTTCTTAGTACATACAGTATTAGTACAATGACAGGTCAATATTAGTACATAGGAATTAGTAAATATTATATTAGTACATATTAGTAATATCCTATGAATCCTTAGTACTACCATATTGTACATATTAGTACTATCCTAATTGTGAATAACTGATAAAATTGCAGACAGGTAGGTATCATTACTATCATTACCATCTGGTTATTTAACATAGCCATGGAAAATCCCTACCATAAATGGAGGTTTCGTTCGCTGGGAAAATTATCTATTTCTATGGGCCATCCATACCATGGCTATGTTAGTCATAACCAGAGGGTAAAATTATCCAGTTACTAATGCTATAATTATAATTACTAATATATAATAATGACTATAATATAATTGATCCATTACTATCATTACTATATATTTTTTTGGGGGTATCACTATCCTATCCGTTGGTGGAATTCAGATCCCATCCGTTCCCAGGATTTCGTGGATGAAATTGTGTTTTTGTGGGGAGTTTTTTTTTTGCCTGTGTTAATTGATTCATTATACCCATTACCCTCTGGTTATGTCAACAGTTTGCGAACTGGAAAATCACTCTTGTTAATGGGTAAATCCACTATTTCAATGGCCATTTTCAATAGCTATGTTAGTTTACCAGAGGGTATATCCCCATAAATTGGGACCTATTACTGTATCATCATGAAATTGTATTAATATGATAATACGATATTTTTTTGTATCCACTGTAAATTACTATGATAATGAAATGGATCTATTACTGTATCATCATCATGATTTTTTAAAAACATATCATCATGATTTTGATTGTTATGAAAATTGATTATTGTTCTTATTAATTATTTTGACATATTAGTTATTGTCCCTTCTGAATGTTACTTATGTAATTGTACCACATGCTGTATCCTTACCTCCGTTTGAAACCCATGAAATCCTAAGATGGATACCCGTCCTGGATACCCTTTGGGTTGCACTAACATAACTCCGGAAAATCACCATTTTTAGTAGGTAAATCAGCGAACTAGATGTGCCTTTCTTCAATAGCGAACTGTAACAGTTATTCCCAGATGGATAACTATGATAACTACCCTCTGGTAAACTAACATAGCTATGGAAAATCACCATTTTTAATGGACAAATCCGCTATACATGGTCATTTTCAAATGTTCATTTTCAATAGCTATGTTAATTTACAAGAGGGTATTCTCCTCCAGCAAACTGCACTCAAGGTCGATGTTTGGTCCCTGGGCTGTGTGACGGTCGATGCCTTCAGCACCTCGATTTCAGATTTCACCGTGGATTTCATGAGGATTTAAAGCATCACAAATTGGGGATTTAACATGGTGAAACAATACACAATTGGGATGTAACAGATGTAACAATCAAATTTGTTTTTCCAGACACATGGGGATTTAACCATTGAAAACTCGAGATTTTTTCGGATCAAAGCTGGTGGATTTAAGCATGAAGAATGGGGAGTTGACCGGCAAAGATGTGTATTCAATATCACCAAAATGTGGGATTTAACGTAAAACTGTCATTCATCAGCCAATTGTACCTGATATAATGCTGAAGAGTTTTGCTCAAATCATTGATGTTGTGATTTTGGAGGGTCCAAGTTGAAATATGCTTGCCCAGGATCTGCTCGGTTCCTGATTCTGATATATTTGTTATTTGTACCACAATTACCAGAAATAACCCAACAACATCCATCCCAGAAATCATTTTTGGAAGGTTCACTAAGTCATCAAATCATAGGAGCTGCAATGGTTTCCAAAGGCCTCGGCCTGGATCCTTACGGGAATTTATAATCGGGAAATGGTGGCAGCCACGAGAAGAGCGAAATTCGCTTTGTTGCAGATGGAGGATGATGGAGCTTTTTTTTGTGTAGCCTAAATGCTACCGGAAGCAGAGAACCCAATGGTTTGCAACTTGCAACAGCTTTTCATATCTGGTTGGTGGTTTCAATCAATTTTTATTTTCCATAATATATGGGATAATCCTTCCCATTGACGCCGTTGACTAATATTTTTCAAGATGGTTAAAACCACCAACCAGATATTAGTGTTTGTGACTTATGTATCTTGAGGATAGGCTGGGCATCCCATCTAGGAAGTGGACAAGAACCCTGGTTGGTATGCCGGCAAACTACCATCCACAGGAATAAACATCTATAAACGGCTATAACATGTTTTAAACGGATATAAACATCTATAAACATCTAAAAACATCTATAAACGGTTATAAACATCTATAAACGGATATATGATATAAGTGAACAATTTTCCATTTCGAGATGAGTGCTGCTGCGGGTTTCATCTCCCATGCGCCAGTTCACCAGGTGGAACCCTGCCATACGAGATGGAGACTCACCAGCAGAGATGTGGGGTCAACCGGTCAACCTCGGCGACAGCACGAACGCTTTGCGAAGTGGAAAACCCTTCCATCTTTAACGGGTACCCTCTGGTAAACTAACATAATGGTATTTTAATGGGATATAATGGGATTTTATGGAATTTTAATGGGATTTAATGGGATATACGATGGGTACCCTCTGGTAAACATACAAAAAACTATGGAAAATCACCATTTTGTAGCTGGGTAAATCAACTATTATGGCCATTTTCCATAGCTATGTTAGTCTACTAGAGGGTAATTATGGGGAATACTGATCATATTGAATCCAATGAATATTACAATCAATGTAAATCATCATGTGTTTCATCTATTTCTATGGATCATTTTCCACAGCGACGTTAAACCAGGAGGGTTATCACCAGCTGATTTCTTTTGGAACTACCCAACCTGGTTATGACTAACAGTTCGCCATGGTTATTACGATGGCCCTAATCGAAACAGATGGTTTACCGTTCTTAAAAATGGTGGATCTTTCCATGGCAAACTGTTAAATAACCAGATGGTATACCCAAATGAGAAAAGTCCTTTCTAGTAATTGTTTCTTGGAGTTTGTCCTAAGAATGGTCTGTTCCAGTTGCAATCCAATGATTGAGAACGAGCACTCTACATTCGAAGCTTCACCTTCCAGGCTGTTTCTTGGGAATTCATTCGCCAAATCGTTGGGGGTCAAAATTAGATACCCCCATAATGGGATGGTTACCATCTGGTGATTTAATAGGTAAACCATCTATAAATGTCTATAAATGTCCGCTTCTATGGGCCATCTATACCATGGCTATGTTAAATAACCAGAGGGTAATACTAAACATGAACAGAATCTGCGATCCCCTGGCCTTACATTTTGCCCCATTCCCATTTGATTGATCCTAGTCATCTTCCCTCCATGTTTATCTTTTCTACTGGGGTTTCATGATGTTCGCATAGGTCCTCAAAGATTGAACAAACACACTGCGGACCCATGTGATGCCATGTTCAAGATATTTCAAGAGTATCAACCTTTCAAAATGGATGAATTATGTTTAGTAACGTGAGGGGTGTAATAATGTCATACATACTGTATTAAAAAGATGATACTAACATGGTCTTGTAAGATCTTTGGTAAGATGGGCCCACAATGGATGGCAGAACATCTCAGCCCCACGCTCAGGTTTGATCCATTTTGTGAGGCTCCACTAGCCAGTACCATCCAGTACCCAATACATCCTGGTACCCGGCACGGCTCAGCAACAAACTACCCTCTCGCTTCAGCAACTACGCTTCAGCAACCAAAACCCACTCTCGCTTCAGCAACCAAACCTCAGCAACCAAAACTGGCATATCAAAATCCCACCCCCCTCTGGCAAGTACATGCACAGTCTCATCTTACACGTCATATCATTTGGTTTTTGAATCATAGTTTACGGAGCATAGTTTACGAAGCAGAAGTCAACCCTGGTACCCGCCCAGAGTGCCTTCAGTGATTCAGGATGCCTTTCTGAGAGTCGTCACTTATGGGCAGTTGAAGTCTGGCGCCGCCCTTCGACTTTCACAGGCATCGCGATGGGCTGAGCTCCAAGCCGCTGATGCGGGGTAGGAAATGTAGCATACATATATGGGAATATCCCAAATCATTGGGAATTTCCACGTTACATGGATTTCCCATATGCTCCATCCATATCCATGGGATGATTTGGGAATTCCGTTTGCTTCATCGATGATTTTTCTTTCAAAATCGAGGAGTTGCCTAAGGGTGCCGCATGTTCAGACCGACTCAGGTAGGGGCTCACAATCCGATAGGTCAATATCTCAACCCAGCGGTGATATTACAACCCAGGATGTGGGCGAAATCCCAACGAAGAACATGTACGCAGCGTATCCATCCGTTCACACCGTTGTAAGGATTTTCGGTGCTATAACGGCCATCGTTCAGGAGAGAAAATCACAGAGAGGACTGACCAATGAAACCAGATGTTACCTCCAGTAAAATGCAACGGAAAATCGATGATTTTATGATTATAGGTGGGAAAATGATGGGAAGATCCATGGAAGTTCATTATTTACATAGTTCGATGATTTTCCCAGCTATAAACCTCCATTTAGTTCGGGGAATTTCCCAGCCACGTTTGTTTACCGGAGGCTATGTCCAGTTATTATCCCATTACTATTCCAAATGGACAATTCCACAGCCATACTGGGAGATCCAAATCTCCGAAATGGGATTACAAACTGGTTATCCCATGATCATATCATATCTATATCTATATATAAGTATATATATCTGGTTGGTGGTTTCAAACATGTTTTTTTTCCATAACAAATGGGATAGTCCTTCCCATTGACTAATATTTTTCAGAGCGGTAGGTCAACCACCAACCAATATATATATTTATATACATATACTTATACATATACTTTATATATATACATATGTACTTATTTATATATATATAATATATATATATATAATATATATATATATATCTATCTATCATGTCCCAATGAGTTCCCGAGGGCTCCAAAGCTCTCCAAAACTCTCATACCTCAGGAGGCACTTGCAGACTGTGAGGAGCTGGCCCTTGGTGTCCGTGAGCTGCAGGTGCCGCTGGCATGGTAGCCATGGAGATCTCAATTTTCGGCCTTTCTTTAAGGCCTTTTTCGGCCTTTTCTTAAGGCACCGCTGGCGGGAAAATCACCAAAATCCCAAGTAAATGGATGTTAATCATTGGTATATAATCAACGGCCATGCAACAGGAACCGATTGATTGGAGGTACCTCCATATATAAGGCCTATTTTTTAGGCCTATGTAAGTGGATATCCCCAGAAAATATGGCCAAAAAGATGGTACAATGTACAGTACCTCCATTTTAGGATCCTGAAATTCCCAATTTGTTGGCATATTTCCTTACATAGGCCTGCAAAAAATGGTAGGTACCTCCAATTTATGTGTCACAATGGGAATTTCAGGATCCTAAAATATGGAGGTACTGTACCATATAGGGCCATATTTTGTTGGGATATTCCATTGACGTGTTTTTGGGATTGTAGTTGAGTTTACCACTCATGACCGCAGTATGTTAAACTAACCAAAAAAAGCAGGTGATCAACCACCAAGCTCGAAATGTCCTGAAAGGCAAGGTGTTTCAGAGGATTCAAGTACCCTCTGGTAAACTAACATAACTATGGAAAATCACAATTTTTAATGGGAAAATCCACTATAAATGGCCATTTTCAATAGCAAACTGTTGACATAACCAGAGGGTAACACTATGGATTTCATCAACAATCTCTGGATTCAACCAATAAAGATGGATACAGCACGGGCTTGCGGCTTTAGTCCAACAAAGACGGGCTTGTGGCGAAGATGTTCTTTTGCTAGCCCTTTCGCATGGAGGAAATTGATTATATATGATCAATGATCACCATCATTCTCATTGTCATCATCATTATCATCGATGATAATTATCACGAATCCCAAGTGTTCATTGCTAACATATCCATAAAATTCCATAAATACATACTATTACTCACATTATATAATATCTATATACATCATCATGATGATGGTTTAATTTCCCACTGCTGTTAATGCGCTTATGAATTCTTAACCCGTGCTGGTTGGCGTTGGCCAGTTGGCCAGTTGCGTCCAAGACTTGAACATGCAAAAAATTGCTCACGGCGAATTATTTCTTCCTCCAAAAACTATCTCATACCTGCATATATCTTCCATCTGATGTACTCAGACCAACTTTTGGGTGATTTTGCAGGAGAAAAGTCGGTCAACCAAAAATCACCACTGATGTCATGGATGATTCACGATCGGCAACATCCTACTGTTTGTTCTCTACTTCCCTTTAACTTTGAGAGAAAGAACCTGATTTGTGACGATCCGAAATGACGAATATGTTGATGGGATATAGTATATAGGTTGAACATGATTTTTTCTACCAAGTCACCACAACTTAGCCTTCAGAAAGTCACCACAACTTAGCCTTCAGAAATTTAACAGTTTAGCTCTTGAACACTGAACATGGTCCATTTATGGATGATTTACCTATATGTAAAGATATGATGTGGTGACAATTATCCGGTTCACAAACTGTCACAAAGCACCGGATATGTATTATATATATATTATGTATCCTTGTTTATGAATGTACATCATACTTCCCCATATATCATATCTACAATCATGATTATCATCATTCTATTGATTCTAATCCAGAATCATTTTTGGTTTCGATCGATGTATCATGGATAATTATTTCTCGGATATCAGAATGATCATGGGAACATTCCACAATATTCCATATATAATGATAATATCCGTAATATCCATAATATTAATATGATAATATTCCAGAATATTATCATTCCATATTCATTATCATTCCATATTCATTGATATTCGGTATCCATTCTATTCCCATGTTCCCACGATTTCTCCAGGAGAGCATCCATCGGAGGCTTAGCAGCTGGCTGCCACAGGACAAACGCCATCGACGGGGTGATGCAGATCCCCGAGCTATGGAGCTTTAATGGTAGTTTGCCATGATTAGTGGTAGTTTTTATGTGGTTTGATAATGTTGGATTTGGATTTATATATGATTTATATATGGTTCAAGAGGGAAAGTCAACTTATCATTATGAATCATTGGGATTATGAATGGGATTATGAACGGTTATGAATGATTACCCTCTAGTAAACTAACATAACTATGGAACATCACCATTTTAAATAGGTACATCAACTATAAATGGGACATGTTCAATAGTTTTTTGTAAGTTTACCAGGCCGGGTATGTGATTTTCCTGGGATGTGGTGATTTTTCGCCACAGGGGAATCCTGGGAAATAATCTGAATTTTCTGGTGATGGAGGGGTCGGGGTTAGCACACTGGCAGTGAATCGACTACAGACAGGCAGATCCATCAGATCAAGCTTGGATGGGTAGTTCAATACTGAAACCTGCGAAAAAAGAATGCCGCTCCCAATCCCCTTTTTTCAAAGGTTGTCATCCTTTTCTCCATAGATGACCATGTTGTTTGAGGCTAAACCCACCTTCGAAAAAGTTGTTATGTACTGACCCCAGCAAAATACAGCAGCTACATAGTAATTTTTTGGTTGGTGGTTTGGAACATTTGGATTATTTTTCCCATGATATTGGGAATATCATCATCCCAACTGACTTTCACTCCATCATTTTTCAGAGGGGTTGGTTGAAACCACCAACCAGTAATTCAATGTCATTCACTCGTGTTTTGTTTGCATCTGATCTATCCCATATGCTCCATGTATGGTATATTTACCTACAAAACAGGGTGATTTTTAGGGCAAATGTTGGGATTCATATTCCAGCACCATGGAGCATTTGATCTATCTTTTTGGAGGCTATCCTTTTGAGGATGCACTGGCCCCGGCCGCAGCTTTTTCGACTCTCCCAACGCTCGCACCTCGCTTGGACGGACGCCGCTTGGAAGTCATGGCTTTGCCTATGAAAGCGATGAAGGCGATGAAGGCCCGGGGATGGGTCAGCCATGGGTCATCCCCCTGCTGGTTCCAGCTATTTTCATCCAAAATAGCTGGAAGATGCGGAAATTCATGGATGTTCATCCACCCCATTCCACTATGGTTAGTATCATAGGTTTTCACCTGCCAGCGCAACAGTTTTGGGGCATGAATCCATATAAATCCCAGCTATTTTGGTGTGAACAGCAGGGTTTGACCCATGTTTTTTTAATAATCGATAGCCATATGTCCACACTGCCTCCCGAAGGTGATGAGTTTTTGAGACCATCAAGAGATGTCCCAAGTTCATGGCAAATTTACTGAACAAAATGTATCAACATGTGATATAACATGAGATATATATATATATATATTATATAATCATATCACCAGCCATACATTGGATTTGAGATTTACCAGTTTTTTTTCCATGGCGAACTACTAGTATGGGTGTGGCTCACATTGATTTGCCATCAATATTGGTTGACTTCCTGACGAATGCTCCCTTGACAACTTGATTGTGAATTTCCCATGAAATTCCGAGTTCTAGGCGGGTACTGCAGAGTTTTGGTAGATAAAGTCCACTTGGGATTTGGGATCATAAGATACTACCACAGTTGCTACTATAAATTGATACTATAAATTGCTAAATCAATGGGGTAAACACACCGAAACCAGAGGCCATGAAGGGCATGAAGGCGATGAAGGCTATGAAGGCCTGGGAAGAATCCGGTGAAGGCTAGGGAGTTAAATAACAATACAAAAAGGCAGAATTGTTTCAAACACGTTTAAACATGAAATCGTTTGAACTTTAAACTGTTTAAATACGTTTAGAGCCATGACCCTCTAAATGTTTAAACGTTTATATAAACACATATCTTGTGGGGCTGTTTGAACATGTCCCACATGAGTGATTTGAGTAGACCGGAGCGAGAAAGAACCCCCAGGGGGATGTCATGTTTAGACATGCTTCACTGTTTAAACACATTTAAACGTGTTTACCATCTGGTTATTTAACATAGCCATGGAAAATCCCTTATAAATGGAGGTTTTAATGGGAAAATCATCTATAAATGGGCAATTTTCCATGGCTATGTTAAATAACCAGAGGGTAAACGATTTTAAAGGACATCAATAGGGTCCCGTACTACACCGGATTGCTTCAAACATTCTTGATTCAAACGTCGTTGAACCAGAAAAAATGGGTTCAAACCGTTTAAACCAACTCTAGGCCCAACCTTTGCAAAACGGGGGTCGAAATCACCTTCAAATCGTGTTTGAACTGATGAAATCTGGGGTCGAAGTCCATCAATGGGGTAGACCTATTGGTTTTTCGGGTGCAAGACTTTTAAGCTCTTGGTAGTCAGAACCAAGTTAATAGTGGTTAATAGATGTTAATAGTGATTAATGATGGTTAATGAGATACCACATATTTAGTTACCACCAAGAAAACGTATGTGTGTTTGCGGTTGAGCCTAAGATCCACGGATTGATCGACATACTTCGCACGATCAAGAGATCAAGACCTGAGTGATTAAATGATGCTGGGAAAATTCTGCTGATTGGCCTGAAAAATCGGGCTATCATACAGACTGAACAAGTCTGCTGAAGAATCGGAGAGCCATTGTCAGTGCCTCACAAACGGAGCTCCTTCAATCATTGGCCCTTTCCTCTTGAGACGAGTAAATGCACCCCAAACGACTTAGAGGCAAACCCCTCCACTTGCAGGTGGTTCTGACTTCTGACAGACCACAGTCATACCCATGTTGTATACTATTGGATCATATTGGTTGGTTTCTGATGTTTCTATACCATTCTATGCCCCATATTGGCTGACATTTGGTCAACAAATATTGGGCTGGCGCCGTCATGCCTCGAGGCTATGAAGGCCATGAAAGTCATGAAGAAGATGAAAGTCATGAAAGCGATGAAAAAGAGCGTCATTGCCAAGGGCGCCTTGGATCCCAAAAAGGTGCGTTTCGGTTTTTGCCATCGCCGTGGGGTAAGCAACATTAAGCAACCCAAAATTGTAGGGGATTCATAACAGATGCTAAGAATCAACCTACTGCTATTCTGTTGCTTGCCATTGTTCATTTCAGGGATGCTATAATACAATACAATACCTCGTTCATTCTCATGTTCATTTTCTTTTCAGTGACTGGAAAGATAAGGGAAAGCACATGATCTTCTCCTGCTCTTGGCATTTGAAAGGACATGCGAGGATCTGTTGTTTTTTCTGTTATTTCCCATCACATGCGTCCAAACGATAGGTGATTGTTTCCGATCAGGCACAGGAATGCATAGGATACAATAGAAAAAGTCTCCCATAGTTCTATGATGGTGTGTAACTCAGCATCAGTATTTCATAAATTGTATTTGACCGTTGTCTATTGACGTTGATATCGTCCATTTGGGGTAGGTCAAATATACTCGTGCATGAGTCGGCATGATGGTGGTGCCCAAAAAGGTCGCTGTGCCACAAAGCTCATACTTGAGGGAGATCATATGTGGGAATGTCCAATCTCCGTAATTATGTACTTCCTTGGAGTCAGCTTGAGGGAAATTTCCGCTGGACACGCCTATATTCGGATGGTTATGTCAACATGATGAATTCCACTGTGACCAGGATCTGTGATTCTATCCCCATATTTCTCGGCTACAGCAACCCCCAAAAAAGATAGACTTTGTAATTGGTACAATCTGAGCCTAGACAAATGTGGCAAAATTGATGCAAATTGTACAATATACATATTACTTATATTATCTTATATTATTTATATACATATTATATTTCCAATTCTTGTGGGCGGTTCCAAAGAATATGTTTCCATCGTTTCGGGACTTGTAGAGTTTTTACCACACAAAAAGGTGCATTTTTTTTTGGCGGTTCCTATTAACTCCACTTTTCTTGCGTGATAAAATATCCATGGATTAAGGATAGTCGAGCACGACTCCAATTTCCAAAACTTTTATACAGGCTGGTACCCTCCAGCGATTCCCCATGAACCCTAGATTAATATAACCTCAATAAACCCTAATTTTCATTGGAGATACCCTCTGGTAATTTAACATAGCTATGGAAAATCACAATTTTTCATGGGAAAATCCACTATAAATGGTGATTTTCAATAGCTATGTTAGTTTACCAGAGGGTATTGGACTCATGTTCACTTAGCGATTTAGCTGGGGCACCCGAGGTAAGCACTGCCGTGCCTCCGTCCTGAAGGGATACAAGGAGAAGACCTATACAGGTGACCGGGCTTGAACACCATCTGGTTGGTGGTGACTGGAACAGCCATAATGATGGGTTAATGGCGGTTAATAATGGTTAAGAATGGTTTAATAGTGGTTAAAAACGTGGTTTAATAGTGGTTAATGAGATATACTGGTTGGTGGTTTGGAACATGATTGGATTATGACTTTCCATATGTTTGGAATTTCATCGTCCCAGCTGACGAACTCATATTTTTCAGAGGTGTAGGGCTCAACCACCAACCAGCCATCAGATTCTTGTTGAAATGAGAAAATCAAAGCATATGTTTTTACAACAAAAACTATATGCAATCCATTTTACCAATATGTTTCATTGGTTTGAATCTGATATCAAAAAACATATATATTAAAAGTAATTGAGCATTTAATTCACTATATTATTTAGGACGAATTGCCAATTAATGATTTTCAATAGCTATGATTATCTCAAATTACCAGACGGTATAAGGTTTGAATCTGATAGTTTTTGTTAACACGTTTTTTTTTAAAAAAAGGGTTCTTCACATGGACAAAGATTTCCCAATTTTTTAACCGTGGCACCTGGAAACTGACGTCCCCAATGGCCCAGTTTACCACTGGGGTTCATACAAATATGTCCCAAGCGACAGGTGTTGATCATGACCACAACCCCAGTTGTGGAAGATTCCCAGATTTATTCATGGGTTACAAACCATGTTTGTTCATGTCATTTCTATGGTAGCCCCCCCACAAAGGTTCTAAGGTGCCGGAAAAAAAAACCAGAATGATAGTTCGATGATGGAAATTCTCCAGAATTTCCAGGTTTCCAAGATTTTCCAAGTGTTCGGCACCATCTGGTTATGACATTCACAGTTTGCGAACTGGAAAGATCCACCATTTTATAGCTAGGTAAACCATCTATTTCAACTAGGGCCATGGCTTAACCATGGCTATGTTAGTCATAACCAGAGGGTATATATTTTTTGGGGTTGCTATCAACGGATTCCAGGATCCAAATTGTCGTTGATTCACCATGAATCTGTCACCATTGAAGTAAGTAATTCGTTTCTCAATGGGCAGTCCCCGATGTATACATGATGTTCACAGCTAGAAACCTCCATTTAGTTTGGGGATTTTCTGGTATATCACCATACTCAGTATCACCAAGTTAGTCATAAGACTTCTTTGGGTCATCGGTAATCGAAGATCCTCCAGGCCTCAAGAAGACGGACACTTGGCGTTGTTCGAAAGGAAAAAGCGCATGGAGAAACAACACAATAGCGACTTAATGGTGATACTATAGGGATAATTGCGGGGATATAAATGTAACCGTATATGTAATTTGAATGATTTGGCTTTCATGCCAAACATATTGGAACACCAACTGTTTAATGGTAATATGATGGAGATATCATCTTGGGAAAAACCGAACTCAACAGAACTATCCAGTGGTGAAGGGAGGGAGCGGTAAAAGGAGCCATGGTTATCCGGTTATCCATTTTCTCTATTGGCCATCCACAGCCAGTTGGAGCTACAGATAGTAAGCTACAGTTTTTGGGTATTTAGGGGTGGTGTTTTGGATTTAGGAAGGGCAACACCATCAAACGTATAGGGATTTACCACCCAATACACATGGTGCTTTTCAGTGGGATATGTTCAGGTCTAATCTGGGTACATCAATCTTGGATTGGCACTTCAACAATAACTTCATTTTCTGCCAACCATCAACCCAGCCAGCTAGAAAATTGATGAAAGATGATTAATTTTGGAAGGTACTGTGTCCAATTTTGGCCCTGGTGGATCTTCCAAATTTCGGGCGGTGGTTTCAAACATAGTTACTGTGCAGCCTGCATTTTTTTTTCTGGGCAAACTGGGGGTTTCAAACCACGTACTCCCTGGTAATTCAACATAACTATTGAAAATTACCATTCATCTGGGTAAATTATAACGACCTCACTGCGACCTCACTGGAATCATGGTTAGTAAGGGAAATCATTCCCAAATGGCCTTAATTCAGGTTAGTGAGATATTATAATTTACCCAGTTTCATGGTTGATTGCAGCTATGGAAAATTACCATTCATGGTTTTTTAATGGGTGAATCAACTATTTCTGATGGCCATTTAAAATGGGTGTTTTTTTCATGCTTATGGTAGTTTACCACAATATAAAATCACAAGCCAGTTTGATCCTCTCCACTGGATGGATGCCCCCGGCTTCAGAACTCAGACTTTTCCAATCCGACCCATGCAGGAAACAAGGAGATTTGTGTAGCAACATAGCGAAAACGTGGGAGAAAAAAACATGGAACACCTCTACTCTATTAGTTTTTTGGGGGGTTATATGTAGATTCCATGGAAAACCTCATTACTAATAGATTCCATGGAAAACTCATTGCCATGGTTTGCTGGAAAAAAAGAACCATTTGGTCGGATGATTTTCCATGATTTTCCCATTGCAATGCCCATTTGGTTGGAGGATTTCCACGGATTTCCCAGCCATGTTTGATGACCGGTGGTGGGTTGCACCATCGCTTGAGAAAAGTTCACATCTTGTATACTTCTCCCACGTTTGTAGACTGTATCCCCATGTGTCCCCAAGTTGCTTTGAGATATCCTGCATGACATATATATATATAT
>Ga0126342_10013968_pt1 | contig 14195 bp, 14 predicted proteins | sample Cyp1metagenome_FD_92528 | JGI IMG/M metagenome (GOLD analysis project Ga0126342, IMG submission 92528) | Coral microbial communities from Lord Howe Island, Old Settlement Bay, Australia - Cyphastrea 1 metagenome | ecosystem: Host-associated > Invertebrates > Cnidaria > Coral ...
CGGAGCCACAAATCATTGGAAAAACACAGTGTTTCGCGACTTTCCTACCTTTTCGCGCATCTGCATCTTCTTTCTTCTGACTCTTTCTCTTCTCTGATCTTCTCTCTTCTAATCTTTCTCTTCCCTCTGCCTCTGCCCTGCTCTGCTTTTCATCTGTCCATATTGTCGGAAGTTTGACTTCTAAACTTCCTTCGATTATATATATATATATATTATATATAACATATATATATAATATAACATATATATATATATAAAAAATATATATATATATATATATATTTACGTGTATGTATACATAAAGTGACATATAATATACACAACATTTTATGATTAAACATACCGTTTTTATTTTTCGCCCGTCAGGTTGGCGGATCAGCAAACCTATCCTCTGCTGCACCACCAGGATGGGAGAAAAAAAGCCGGGCGGTGAAGAATTTATGGGGTCTTTAGTGGAAATCATCTATAAATGGTGATTTAATAGGATTTAATGGGATTTAATGTGATTTAATGGTGATTTAATGGGATTTAATGGGATTTAATGGTGATTTAATGGATATATAATTGAATGGATTTAATGGATTTAATGGATTTACTTTACTGGAGTTATTAACTGTTAACATAAATGAAGTTATTAACCATAGCTATCATGGAGTTAAAATTATCATGTAACTATGGAGTTATTAATGGAGTTAATTAACTGAAAAATATGGGGATTATAAATGGATTTGTTAATTATCATTCTTTATTAATCATCATCAATCACTATTGATACTTATTAACCATTAGTGTAATAACCAGATGGTAAATATCAATTGGGAATCACTAATCAGCATTGATCATCATCAATTATCATTATCAACCATTATTAACCATAGCACCATGTAAGAAATAACTGCATGGTATTTGATATAATCATAACATAACATTAACATAACCATTATTAACCATTGTTAAGCACAATTATTAATCATCATTACTTGGTGGTTCATCCCACTTAGCAAGTGGCTTATAAGCCGACACGTTTAGAAGTATAGGTGGGTTAACCCTGGGACAATAATCCACTTACTAACTGGGATGACCAAGTAAAAATGGAGTTCTGAACGGGACATTTTTAAACTAAATGGTTGTTTATAGCTGGGATATTAGTATGGAATATTTCTATAGTTCTGGGCTATTAGAACGTTTTGGAAGCTATGAGAATATCATGATGGGATATGATGATGGGATATGATGATGGGATTGAATACAGGGATTTACCCTGTGGTAATGACTAGCAGTTTGCGAACTGGAAAATGGCCATAGAAATAGTTGATTTACCCATTAAAAATGGTGGCTTTTCATGGTTATGTAAAAGTTTACCATAGGGTAAACCTCCATTTTCCTATGGTTTTCCTATGGAGATGTTTTTTCTTGTGGGAGATTGGGGGATGTGAATGGGAATTCTTAATGCGAGTTCATAGTGAAACATGATGAACTGTACTAGTGGATATAGCTATGGAAAATCACCATGGATCCATAGGAAAACCATCAGAAAATGGAGGTTTACCCTCTGGTAATGACTAACATAGCTATGGAAAATTGCCATTTATAGTTGATTCGCCTATTAAAAATGGTGGATTTATGTTAAGTTACCAGAGGGTAATGGGTAAATTAGCCATTTCTATGGCCATTTTCAAGTTCGCGAACTGTTAGTTTACCAGAGGGTATAACCCCATATATACTTTATTATCTTCAGACAAACTCATTTGACCACTTACACCGTAGGCATCAGTCCTAAGTGGAATTCGGATGACTGAACCTCTTGTAATTTCAAATGACTATTGAAAATCATCAATAATCATCATATTTAATAGGTAAAGAATCTATAAATGGGTCACTTTCCATAGCTATATTCAATTACCCTTTGGTAAACTAACAGTTTGCTTTGGAAAATCACCATGTTTAAGTTCACCAGTTCAACTATAAATAGGCCATTTTCCAGTTCGCAAACTCTTAGTTTACTGGAGGGTACCATAGGCGAAATCTCTCGGCCCGGGGAATTAACAACGGGTGTGAAAACCCCCGGCGGCCTGGGCCGGGGTGGCCATGGGGGAGCGATTTTTGCTCCAAAAATGGTCAAACATACTATCTTCAACATGTTTTCATCACCATTATTGTTCTCATTTTTAATTGTCAAAAATGATGATATATACTATATATATTTATACTATATATATATATATTTATACTATATATATTTACTATATATATATATTTATACTATATATATATACACTATATCACTATATATATTTACTATATATATACACTATATCACTATATATATATATTTACTCTATATATATAATATATATATATGTATACTATATATATACTATATATATATATATATACACACTATATTTTTAGCATTTTTGATGATTAAATCTGCATGAAATTTGTTGGTCCATTTCCGGTGAAATCCAAAGGTTTGGCTGATGAATTCCTCTGAAGTTTTGGTCAAAAAGATGCACATCATTTGTTGGTCAGGAATGATAATAATAAAAAAACATAATAGAAATAGTAATAGTAGATAGTAGTGATGATAATACCCATCAAGTTCATTTGATCCCTAACTCAGCTTCTCTTTTCTTCCCCTGCAGCTGGCGCTGCCGTGGTAGGAGCTGGTGCAAGTGCAAAGAGGCCTCCCTGGATGTTCGCTCCAGCAAGTCGCCTTACGTCATGGATTTGACGAGCTAAGCAGGTGGGGCCTGAAACGTGGGGCTCCCAAGGTGCAAAGGTTTCCCGTGTGAAACGTGTTACAAAATCTAGTTGGATTGGAGAAAGGCCATAGAAATTGGGGAAAAGGTGATATGTTTCAATTCAAATAATGGTGTTGATATTTCGAATATCAGGATTCCGAAATAGCGATGAGCATAGCCGCATAGCCCATATACCATGTTTGGCCACAATTTGAGGCAAGGGACATGGTGGGCACCATGTTTAAGGAACAACATGGAACAACTATTATGACTTTTGATGAATAGATATGAATATTTTGACTCATACCCATATGATCATATGACTTTTCCCATGAAGTTGTTCTTGGTCAATCTACCCTGGGTGGAACATGGTGGACGGGCGGCCAGGCAGATGAGTTGGCTGGTCGCTGCCAAATGTGGCAGAATGTTTCAAAGCTTGCACAGGCAGGCGCACAGGACCACACGCGTCCTGACTACAGAAACGCAGGGAGCAGCACCGCTCACCCAGCCCAGTTGTGTCATGGTTTGAAAGGGTGAACCACGGAAAACGCGATGCAAAAGTTGTGGAAGTCTAAAGCCTGTTGATTGATGATTATACTACCCTCTGGTAAACTAACATAACTATGGAAAATCACAGTCTTTAATAGGTAAATCAACTATAAATGGGCCATGTTCAATAGCTATGTTAGTCATTACCAGAGGGTAGGTTACATATCGGGGACAATCACGATCCATTAGGGAAATCCCTAATTATCAACTAGCAGAATGACATGACACAGGGGGTTTCGAACACTGCTCCAATGTCATTGTTTGAAAAAACTTGACACATCAATCAAATTATCCCAGGAAGTTGCACTGCAGACGGCAAGCAACTGCACAGGAATGAGGCTTCGCAGAGGGTAGAATTTTCTCTACCACCAAGCCTTCACAAGAGGCGAGAAGAAAGGATACGCTACTTCCTTTGAAGTTCACAAACAGAAGAGCCTGCTTGTAGATTCTGATTTTAGTCGCTGAGATATCGTATTCCAGATGCTTAGGATGTACCAATGTTCAGATATCATGGTTTGATAGTTAACGAAATCCTGGGTATTTCCAGATGTTTCCCCAGGATTTTCAACCCTGAAATGAACACTAAACATACTATCCATAAGAATATCAGATTTCTTCGATTTCATAAATGATGACACATAAGACGTGTATGGGAGTTTCCTAGAATAGGGGTACCCCCAGTTCTCATCCATTTATAGATGGATATTCCCTTATAAACCATCCAGCTATTGGGTATCCCCATTTATGGAAACCCACAAATAAATATCCCAGGATACGTTTAACTTATATGAAATCGCCATATTTTCCGCACAGCCAGCCGAACCCGCCATGCTTCTCACCTCAGCGAACTCCATGAGTAGGAAAATGACTGCTTTTTTGTGATGTCCATAAGAAGGTGAATGTACTTTCCACCCTATATTTCTATGTGATTTATATATATATATAGATTTCCATAAATCCGCAAGTACATCCCCAATATCAAACATATATGTGAATCAGATGTTATTTATCTTTCAACGTTGTGATGTGATCATTAATCTGAGTTAGATTCGTAATCTATGACAGAGGCAGCTTGGTGAAACAACACGATTTTTCTCCGGTGAGTTAAGTCATCAAAAAAAGAGGGACAATTTTCAGGTTTACCTTCTGGTTATGTCAAATAGCTATTGAAAATGACCATTGAAATAGTGGATTTTCCCATTAAACATGGTGGATCTTTCCATAGTTATGTAAACGTTTACCAGAGGGTAACTCTGAAAATATATGGATTTATAGCTGATATTGATGATAGCTGTTTAAGTTGATTTTAGAAAACTTCAATAACTGTTGGGTTCTTACTTTGTCGTTTCAATTGGTTTAGATATTGTTATTACTATCACTATCATCAGTACACCCCGATTCGGTCGGTTGCATTTCCACGAAATTTCTGATATAGAATAGGAGGATAATCAGCCAGTATCCCGAATGATATCAAAATACAACACATCTTATTACTACCATTATATATACCCCATTTGGGTTGGTGATATCCCCGTTACTATTGGTTGGTCTTATCGTTAACTTACTATACTGATATGATTGTTATTATTACTGTTTTTAATATACCATTGGGTTGGTGACATCCACATTACATCCTCAAGTGCTTTATTCGCTTCAAAAAAGCTCCAATGTTTGCACCTTAGCCTCATGAAATATCTCCATATAATTGGTTATCACTATTATATAGTATGATTATTCGACAATAGTTTTTTAGTATTACAATATATTACAATGCTTCTGATACTATAAAAGTACTATCGGTATTAGTACTGTGGATGGAAAAAAATCCTGCACTAGTTGGTAGATGGCTTGTCCTGTTATATTCCCATTAATTTTACAATCTTTCACAGTTACCAATAGTTACCAACTGATGCAGGATTTCGCAACCATCCACAGTATTTTTATTACCCCCACGGCATACTATTTCTGTGATTATAGATAGAATAAATTACACTATATGTTTATATTATACTAATATTTTTGTTGATTATACCTACTACGTTATAGCGTTATACTAATAACTATTATACACATATACAAACTAGTGTTATAGATATTCAAAGTTATAGACATACTAATATCTATATATCTATCTATATATGTGCAAATACGATTACCCTCTGGTAAACGTTTACATAGCTATGGAAAGATCCACCATTTTATTAATGGGTAAATCAACTATTTCAATGGCCATTTTCCATAGTTATGTTAGTTTACCAGAGGGTAAACCTCCATTTTCCTATGGTTTTCCTATGGGTTTTCCTATGGATCCCATGGTTTTAGCTTCAAAAAATGTCCATCTCTAGGTGGTCACCCAAGATGCCTGGCACGCCCTTGTGGCCTGGTACGACAAGTGTGGCCCGGCCTTGCCTCGCAAGGCGCGCGCAGCGCGCGCGCTTTCGGTTTCGGGACGAAAGGGACAGGTGAGATCCATAGGAAAACTATAGGAAAACCATAGGAAAATGGAGGTTTACCCTCTGGTAAACTAACATAACTATGGAAAATGGCCATTGAAATAGTTGATTTTCCCATTAAAAAGAATGTGATTTTCTATAGTTTTTTGTGTGTTTACCAGAGGGTATGCCATGTTTACTCGGACTTTTTCCGATTTTTGTCGGAGTTATGCCATGTTTTCGGAGTTCGGAATCATGTCTGGGAGTTCATTTCTGTACATTGTTCGGATTAAGGTATACATTATTGATACGACTTGAATGGGTTCAACGAGATTTTCACCACCATTTTAATGCGGATGTAATTGGTGAAGTCCGAATTTCATTGAACAGATGAATAATTGTGGTCTACCACCAATTTAGCACAGAAATTCGGAATCGGATTTTAGCATCCGCTGCATTTTGCTGCCGATTTTCACATCAATTTCAAGATGGAAAGTCATTTACCATGAGTTTTTACACTATTTTAGTAGGATGATATTTCATCCATTTCACCATTGTTTCAGTAGGATTGAATAAGATTTACCTTCATATTTCTGCTTGTTTCTTTGGATTTTCCAATCAGTTCGAATCTTTTAGTCGGATTTTCTAGATATTTCCAGTTTTTGAGTAGGATTTTGTAGATTTATCATACCCTCCGGTAAACGTTTACATAACTATGGCAAGATCCACCATTTTAAAGCTGGGTAAATCCACTATTTCGACTGGGCCATTTTCAATAGCTTTTTGTATGTTTACCAGAGGGTAAACCTCCATTTTCCTATGGTTTTCCTGTGGTTTTCCGATGGTTTTCCTATGGTTTTCCTATGGATCCATGGTGATTTATCATCAGTTCACCCTGGTTTAAGCGTCGCGTTTCACCATGCACCAGGTCATTGAGATCGATGGACACCTGGAGCTGGAGATGTATCCCTTGGCCTTGCATATCAGTCGCACGGATCAGGCGATGGGGGAATGTCATTGAGTATATATATATATTTATTATATTATATACATATAGGTAAATATAGTACCTAGGTAAATTGTATATATATATGTATTATATTATATATAGGTAGTACCATAATATATAATTTTTATATGGGTAAATTCTATGTATTATATATATAATATTATGGTAGTGATATAATGATAATATATGGTAATATATGGTAATATATATTTGGTTGATGGTTTGGAACATTAATTTTTATTTTCCATTTCATACATGGGATAATCCTTCCTATTGACTAATATTTTTCAAGATGGTTAAAACCACCAACCAGTATATATATGTATATATGGGTGAATTATAAGGACCTCACTGCGACCGAGCCCTGGAATCATGGTTAGTAAGGGACATCATCCCCAAATGGCCTTAATTCAGGTTTGCCGGGGTAAGGCTGGGGTCCGCAAGAGAAGTGGTGCGGCCTTAATTCAGGTTAGTGAAATATTATAATTTACCCAGATATATCAATCATTATGATTAATAGATCTGTATTATTAATATTGGTATCAATAATATCACATCAATGATTATTACTTATATCAATGATATCATTGATAATGTAGATTTATTGTATATGGTATATCATCATCAATTCCTGGGATATAATGTGCTATCACCAACAAGGATAGGAATATTTCCCAGTAGTTAAACAATGATCTATCTTTTAATCTTTGTATATCAATGATTATTGTGATAGTAGTATTTATTTAAGATACTATTTTGATATTTGTATATATATTAATATTTAATATGTGTATATATTAGTATATCAATGATAGGGTTTCTAGACACACTGACATGTGGGGATGTCTCAAATTGGGGAATCCCCAAGTCATCATGGGTCAATGCTAAAATGGTCTATTGACTTGGATGACTTGGGGTAACCCCATGACATGTGAAACTTCCAGATATCTTAATATTGGTATATACCTTCTAAATGGGTATCCCATCTATTTTAATAACAATCCTCTATTGTCCATGATTATGGTTATTCATTGATTATCCGTGATTATGGTTACCCTCCAGTAAATAAACATAGATCCTGGCAGGGGTTGCAAGATTAGTACTAAAAATGGGTGATTTTCAGGGTCTATGTTCATTTACCAGATGGTATTAATGGGGCAATGAATATAGAAATAAGATCATATATTCCATAGTAAGTATGAGTTGTTTGAAATAGTATGATTTTGTTGGCTCAAGATGTTGGACGGTGTTGGACGGTGATCACTGGAAAAAAATGACAAGTTATATGATATATGGTGCATGTATATATATATATATATTATATACATACACATGCAATCATTCATATGAAACATATATATATAATTATATGACATATGACATTTTGCCAATACACATATGACGCATAACATATGCTTATGTATAAATACACATATATGTATATATATATATATGTATATATATATGTATATATGTATATATGTGTATATATATATAGATGTATATGTATATGTATATGTACACAATATGTATATGTATATGTATATGTATATGTATATGTATATGTATATGTATATGTATATGTATATGTATATGTATATGTATGTATATATAAGTATATGGTGGTTTCCTAAAATAGGGCTACCCCCAGTTCTCATCCATAACATATCTTTCAGTGGCTACCAGGTCTACCAGGTCATCTACTAAAGCCGGACCTGCATCAGGACGGCCAGATTATGCTGTTAGAGAAGACCCTAGAGATCAGCAGGACCGCCCTGGCCAGCGAGGCAAAACAGGCCATTTCGCTGGCTTTCGGAGGAAGTTGGGATTTTCATGGGGAAAATCCATGGGTTTTTCAGCCAGAAATATGTGGAAAAGGATGGTTTATAGGCATTTATTTCTTACTGGTGCTTCGTAGGGAATTGTATGGGAATGGGGGAATGGGATTAATATTAATAGTTATTGTGGATCATTCCCTCATGCCCTACTAAGCACAAGTAAGATTTTAAGCCAGTATCTGTTTGAAATGGGTTTTAAGAGGGAAACGGATGGGGTTTCTAGTCAAGAATTATGGATTTATCAGGGCTTATTGGGATTTCATAGAGATTCTAGATGGACTGACTGGGGATTTACTGTATTGGGATTTCGTCGAACATGACAACTTAGGGAAAGTATGTAATTTCTTGAAGAACCGAAAGTCACTTACCAGTGGAAATATGTCTTTTCCCAGTAACATTTCTTAGGGAAAGCTGCTGCATTTTTTGTGATAATCATTTCTTGGGAAAGTATCATGTTGAAATGGCCCATGTTTCTTAGCAATGTCCAGTTCATCTGCTGGAATCTCCGTGATCGACCGTGAAGAAAACCTAAATCTGGGAATCCTCACCTGGCAGGTGGGGAAAAAAAGACGATTATTCTAGGATAATGTCAACCCCGGATTTTGCTAAACCATGGTTTATTAATTCGGGGGGTACTCCCCAAATAGTCATTTCATCTCATACTTTTTTATGGTATCCCCCCCAATTAAAGAACCGTTTGGGGTTTATTAATCCAGGGTTGACATTAATATGGGAAATGGAAGGAGCCATTTATGGGATAAGTCCAGTAAAACCACCTCCAGTGGTGATTTTATGGCTGATGGCGATTCAACCAACGACAGGGATTTAAGCAATAAATGGATATACAGTAACGAATATGAATGAAGTGGGGATTGGGTCAAAAACTATTCTTACCATATGTTTGGGAATAAACATCCATTAGCCAGCTATGACTTCAGGTACCATCCGGGTCCCAGGGTTTTGACTCGTAGCCAAGTGAATCTGATTCATGAATATATTGGATATGAAGTTATGCAAAAATCATCTAGTTGCCTTACAATTATTCCTATGGTATCCCTATGTTGTGTGTTTTTTTCGGGATTGACTATATATCTATATTTTTACCTATATCCCAGGATAATATATTAGATATATAATTTATAGATATAGATATATTATGGGATACTCACGGTATATTATGGGATTATTATAATCCCTAATGTAAACCAATTACAACTGGCTGATTCTGGTGGTTTTACTTCAGGCCGCCTGCGCTCTACACGGCATCGATGGGGACTGGGTGCGCAAGATCCATGGGGGTTCGGCGGGTTAAACGGGAAGAATTTACCAACCATGGGATATGATGGGCATCGAAACATGCAATGGGGGATCAATAGATATAGATATATATATATATATATAAATAATGATTACACATATAATCATATATATATATATTTGTATTGTTGATAGAAGATGGTGCCCTACAAAATGGGGTTTTAGCCTAGCAACACGGGGATTAATAGTTGATTTATGTTAGCTAAGGTTGTTTAGTTCACTAATATTTCACTAGGCCTTACGCTGATAAATCAGCTAGTTCGCTCAACTAACATGACTAGGGGGGCATCACCCTCTATCAAGAAATGGGATCAAGAGATTGCAAAATGCTCTAATTTTGGTGTGTCATATCCATTTTTGTGAGCAAGTTCAACAACCAGGAAAGGGTGACGTGATCAACAAAAAGCGGATGTACAATCAATAAATGAGGGTTATTTTGAACAACCACGAAAGAGGGATTTCCTGTAGCCAGCAAAACAACTGGGGGTAAAGAACAAGGACATTTCAAAGATCTTGGAATGGGCCAACAGATCAGACTTAAACATCTGGGTTTAGGGTCAGAAAAATGAAAAATGGCCCGGGGCCCAGGCCTTTGAAAACCAATTTTCACCCAGACCCAAGTGACCATGCTGGATCCAATTGATAGATCAAGCATATGGCATATGGTTTCCGGAACTGGATAGATGGCCTTTTTGGATTGGTGGCTTTGACACCCATGGCCTACAGGTAGGGGGCAAGCGCCGCGCCGCAAGCGCCCCTCTTTTTAAAAATGGAAAAATACCGGTGGTTTCCGGTGAAGATTTTCCCAAAACCAAATCCATTGAGATGAGGATAGAAAAAACATGGGATCTTTACGAGGGATTTGACCATGGCGATTTGAAGCGACGTGAACAAATCGAAGGTATACATCCGGTCATAGGACATGGTCCATGAAAATTGGGGTGAAAACCAGAGAATCCCAATGTAGCTGGGCATCATTTTCCGGATGAAACTTGCCGGAAGATCATATTGTTGATTGACAATCCCAATTATAGAGCATGTATGTTCAGTATATCCCATATTGTTGATGATTTTCCCTTTTTTTCAGATATCACCAAGTGATTTTCCAGATCAATAGCTGGGACAACTCTAACCCCAGGTGCTGTGTCACAGAATCCATCAAGATCTAGAGTTTGAGGAGGTCGATGAAAGTCAGCGCGCTCAGAATCTGGTGGGGCTTTTGGATGTTGATAGGTTTGGACCCTTGCACCCAGCCATCCTTTACATATCTTCTTCTGGGGAAATCCAATAAGTATAGATGGCTAACTATCCCAGGTATCTTGGTGTAAAATATCTAGATTATTTTCTTTGATATCGGGGAATTCCAAAAAGTATGGATGGGGAAAGTCATCTGAGGTACGGCGAAAATACATTTAGATCATTTAGATCAATTTAGTAGGGAGGGGTCACAAATGTGTTTGGAACGGCAGTGTTTCAATGCGGACAGCGACGGGGAGGGAACCCCTTCCGAGCGACAAGCTAAACGGGTGGATTTTCCATTCTTGAAGCATCAGTATGGTTGGCAACCCCCCATTAGAACCCGTATATAATGTTAGCAAAGCAATGTCATAAACCACCCATATGTTAATACTTTATAGCACCCATAAAAATGGTAAATTTCGGGCTGGTAAAAAAACAACTATTGCTTTACCAACATGAATCCTCACATTTGATCACCATAGGTCAGACTTTCCACCAGCGATCACTGTCTGCCACTGGCCGCGCTGAAGGTCAGACACTTCATGCGCTGCATTTCTTGGATGGTCACCAGTTGCTTGGCCAGGAAGGATGGAAAATGATGGCCATCGCCAGAAAAATGAGGGGTTGTATTATCTTTGAAAAGAGGGTCGGCCTAAAATCTAAAAATTGACTATGATCATCATTGTTTCGAGTTTTTTGGTATTTTTTAAGGACACGATCATGTTTTTGAAGTTTTCACGGCTGTTGAAACCACCAAGCAAGTTAAAACTCACATCAAATCCACCATAGTTAGCTAAGTTGGTGCAAATTTTGGTACGATAACTATGGTTTATGGTAGACAGCTCGAACTTCACTGGATAGACCAACTTCCTTTGAGTCCTTATAAACTCCATTAAGTACTTATCAACCATACTCCAACTTCCATTAACTATATCCATTAACTATAAGCCCGTGAAAAGTGGTTCATTTCACAGAAACCCAACATTTTTGGACCGACTCCAACTTCCATCCACGAGAAAACCACGTGTTTTTTTTCAATACAGAAACTGGTTGGTGGTTTGGAACATGAATTTTATTTTCCATAATATATATTTGGATGTAATCCTTCTCATTGATGGTTTTAACCATTTACCAACTCATATTTTTCAAGATGGGCACATTGCACCGCCAACCATATATTATAATCCCATCATATACACATCATAAAAAAAAACCACTATTATTGCTATTAAAACCACCTATTCTTATGATGGGCACATTGCACCACCAACCAGCGGCCGGTGGAGGCTTCTCCTTCGCGGCCGCAATGCACCGACTCTACGGGCCAATGGCCACCGTCTGGAGCCTCTGGGGAGATTTCGAGCACGAAACCAGCCAGGGGGGGTTCAATAGGGAAACCCCTATGAAACCCCTATGAAATCCCTATGAGGGGATGAACCCCCTATTGAAAGCCCTATTTTCATGAACATGAATATATATATATACATATATATATATATATTATATATATAGGTTGAAAGCCCTGCTGTTCATGGAAAATGAATGAACATGAATCTGGTTGGTGATGATCTACAGTAACTTAGTAGCATTCATCTACCATTGGTCTAACTACCTAACTACCATTACTGGTTGGTGGTTTCGAACTGGTTGGTGGTTTTCCATATATTGAGGATAATAGTAATAATACTCCCCACTGACTTTCACGAACTCATATTTTTCAGAGGGGTAGGTCAACCACCAACCAGTGAATGAAAATCATAGGTTTTCACCAAGAAATATGGAGCAAATATACTTTTTTTTGGGGGGATTTATTGGGATTGGGGGATTTTCCCAAGGGTTTTTATTGTGATTTTTAGATATGGGATTTCACCAATGGATCTGCTGAGTCATTTGGAATGGAGATAGGAAGGGATGTGAGATTTAACATATTTAACCAGCAACAAGAGGTTTCATTGGGGATAATGCTGATACAATCGAGATATAATCCCAATCCTTTTTCATGGGTTTTAAGTAAAATCATATATATATATATATTCAATTATATGCTGGTTATACGGTTATACAATCCTTTTTCATGGCTTTTAAGTAAAATGTTATTTTTTTAAATTATATAGCGGTTATACCAACTATACTGGGGTATTCATGGGAATTGTCCTCTCGTTATTTGATGCCTTGCGAACTGGAAGCCATGGCCCATGGATAATTCGCTGATTTATGATGATTTACCGTCCTTAAAGATGGCTATGTTTCCATAGATGGATGAATGGGGATGAATGGGAATGAATGGGGATGAGTGAGAACGAATGTGGATAGGGATCATCAAACAATATCTACCTTGTGGCATTCATAGGATACAACAATAATGGTGGTATAGTGATGTATAGTGATGATGCTGGAAGATTCTTGAGCTAGTCCAAGTCCAAAAAGAGTTATGGTCATAGAGACATGGGAGATAACTGCATTAAGCATCCATGATAATATATATATATATATCCCATTAAACATCATTGAACATCCACTCATATTCTGTTAAGAATCCATTAGTATATCCCATGAAACTTAAAATAGACTTAAAAAAGGGATGGCGAGACTCGTCGCTGCGCCAGCTTGAGGTCTTCCGAGTGGAAAGAATCATGGTCACGTGGGGCTTCAAAATTTGGGTGCCTTGGCAAAAATGTGGAGAAGCGGCTGACAACCCCTGTTGGCGCTTTTTGTTTCCTTACACCATGCTACCTTATTGTATATCACTGTATGGATTACCTTCGGGTAAACTGACATAGCGAACTGGACAATCACCAGTCTTACCCTCTGGTAATTTAACAGTTTGCTATTGAAAATGGCCCAGTCGAAATAGTGGATTTACCCATTGATAGCATGGTGGATCTTTCCAGTTCGTTATGTAAACGTTTACCAGGCCGTGTAATAGGTAAATCATCTAGTTTTTTTCCCGAGAGCGCCTGCGAAGGGTTCTTCGTAAAAAAGCAGCCGTTATACTAGATCTTCACACCTGCACACCTGCAGATCTAGATCTTCACACCTTCACACCTGCAGATCTAGACTTCACACC
>Ga0126342_10013969_pt1 | contig 14193 bp, 5 predicted proteins | sample Cyp1metagenome_FD_92528 | JGI IMG/M metagenome (GOLD analysis project Ga0126342, IMG submission 92528) | Coral microbial communities from Lord Howe Island, Old Settlement Bay, Australia - Cyphastrea 1 metagenome | ecosystem: Host-associated > Invertebrates > Cnidaria > Coral ...
AAGGGCATTGGGTACTATGCGCCCTCAGGGAGACGGAGAAAGGGAAAGAGAGAGAGAGAGAGAAAGAGAGAGAGAGAGAGGGGAGAGAAAGAGAGGAGAGAAAGAGAGGAGAGAAAGAAAGAGAGAGAGAGAGGAGAGAAAGAGAGGAGAGAAAGAGAGGAGAGAAAGAGAGGAGAGAAAGAAAGAGAGAGAGAGAGAGAAAGAGAGAGAGAGAGAGGAGAGAAAGAGAGGAGAGAAAGAGAGGAGAGAAAGAAAGAGAGAGAGAGGAGAGAGAGAGAGAGAGGAGAGAAAGAGTGGAGAGAAAGAGAGGAGAGAAAGAGACGAGAGAGAGAGAGAGAGAGACAGAGCAAGAGACAGAGAGAGACAGAGAGAGACAGAGAGAGAGAGAGACAGAGCAAGAGACAGAGCAAGAGACAGAGCAAGAGACAGAGAGAGACAGAGAGAGACAGAGAGAGAGACAGAGAGAGACAGAGAGAGACAGAGAGAGACAGAGGGAGACAGAGGGAGACAGAGGGAGACAGAGGGAGACAGAGGGAGACAGAGGGAGACAGAGGGAGACAGAGGGAGACAGAGAGAGACAGAGAGAGACAGAGGGAGACAGAGGGAGACAGAGAGAGACAGAGAGAGACCGAGAGAGACAGAGAGAGACAGAGGGAGACAGAGGGAGACAGAGGGAGACAGAGGGAGACAGGGAGACGGAGAGACAGAGAGAGAGAGAAGAGAGAAAAAAGAAAAAAAGATGAAATGAAAAAGATACGAAAAGAGAGAAGAAGAGCGAAGAAGAGCGAAGAAGAGAGAAAGAAAACAGAAGAAGAGAGAAGAAGAGCGAAGAAGAGTGAAGGAGAGGCAAGAAGAGATAAGAGCAGAGAAGAAGAGAGAAGAATAGAAAGAAGAGAGAAGAGGAGAGAATGGAGAGAATACGAGAGAAGAACAGAAAAAAAAGAGAGAAGAAGACGGGGGGAGGGTAGCCACACGCACACACATAGACCCGGCACCTTGTAACTCCTCTCCAGAAAGACCTCGGTCACGGTGAGCTCCACGTCGGACCTCGGCTCCCACGTTTAGACGTTGCGGCTCCTCTGCCCACTTTATCCTTGCTGTCTTGCCACCACAACATGAACGCAGTTGCCACACAGCGCTCGTCGGCCATGGCTTAGCAAGATTCAAGCGCACGGGGGGTCTTAACTTTTACACGGGAGCCTGACACCGAGCGAAGAGTTCTTGCATAATCCGCAATCCGTTTAATCCGCAATCCGCCTAATGATTGGGGATTAACTTTGATCACACCATAAATATATATATAGATAGATATAATGTGTACATATGTAATGCATTTATTATTCCACATACTATGATACTATGTATAACTGACTTTTGTTAAATATAGTTGATGCGGTTGATACTAGCATTTACTAGCTGGCATTCTCATCCAACATGCTGTGACAGGTGACCCACGGTGATGCCACCCGCCGTCGGCGGCCCGCATGAAATCGTCAACGGTAATTGGATTTAAAGAATTCAATTACTGCTTGTAAGCATGACAACACTAACATGGAACGCTCAAAACGGATCAAAATGGCTCAAAATGAGTGAGTGATTAGCCTCCTGGAAGCCTGGAAATGGCAATAGTATGATAGTATATAATAGTTCCATTTGGAAACTTCCGGGTGAACAGCACCATCACTGCCGCAGCTTTTTGCTTGAGACAGATTCGGGTCAAATTTCCTCAAGAAGCCTGGTGCTCAACGCAACTGCTCACCCTTGAGGATCACCCAAATCCTGGGCGGCCTGGGCTGATGTTTGTTGGCTCAAGTTTCCCCATGAAATGGAGGCTTAATGGTAGTTTAATGGTGGTTTAATATGGTTTTATGTTGTTTAAGAGGGATTATAACGGGATATATATATATATATGTATATTGTTGTTGTTACTATTATTATTAGAATATTGATGGATATACCCTCTGGTAATCAGCCACGTGGCTGGGAAATCCCAGCACCATTTGCTTTCGGCAGCCCCGAGTTGAAGCCTCGTTTACATCAAAATGGTGACATACTGTGGATGGAAGAAATCCTGCACACCTGGGATGGTAGAAAGCCTATAAATAATGGGATAAACCACCTATTAACTGGTGCAGGATTTCTTCCATCCACAGTATGACATACCCTCTGGTAAACTGCCACATAACTATGGAAAATCGCCATTTTTAATGGGAAAACTCACTATAAATAGCCATGTTCAATAGCTATGTTAGTTTACCAGAGGGTATCCCATGATATCCTAATAGCCCCAACAAATATCCAGAAAAAACCCAGTATCATCAAATAAATTCGTCTGGTTTTGTCATGGTCTGTTGAAATCTATTGATGTTCAATCCAAACATCCCCAGTCCATGTCAACATTTCTTCGTGAAAAATCATGTTAAACATTGTTAAACCCTCATAATTTCGGATGGGTCAAAACCCATTCAGGACCCATATTATTGGGAAAAAATAGGTTTTTCCATGTTTTTCCATTCACCAGCTATAACCCCCATATGGCCAGGGGGAATCAATTGATCCATTCACCAGCGAAATCCGCAAACCGCGCCTGGTATCGCCTCACTTGGTGACACCCACTTTGGCCGCCCTCAAGGTGCGGTCGTGGATCATGTAGCCCGGCCTCGGGCTACGCGAGCGCGACATCAACATGGTCTGAGCTTAAAAAGAAACGGGCCATGAATTATGGCCAAAACAGGTTTTTTACACACTCCTATTGTATTATTCTAATTAATATTAATTAGTTCTGTTCCGATGGAACATGTATAGAACATGTTTAACTCATCTCATTGTACTGGTGAAGTGGTTTTTAACCAGAAAAAAATCTGGTGAAGTGACCAGGTCCATCCCCAAAAAAAACCCTCTGGGCCGAACCTTCTCAAGTGCTGCAAAAATCAAACAGTTGTTCCTCGAACTTGACAAATCCCAAGTTTTTAAATGTAAAAATCTGAATCTGGCTGGTGGTATGCCAACCCCTCTGAAAAATATGAAAGTCAGTTTGGATTATTATTCAAAATATATGGGAAAATTAAAAAAACCTCCAAACCACCAACCAGGAATGATCTCAGATATCTTAGGCCTATCTTAGAAATATCTTATGCACATCGGCATGTCTTAGGCATATGTTAGCTGTGGAACTTTACCTTGGTGGACTTCCAAAACATCAAAATTCACCGCTGAGGTGTCGACTCCATCACATGAAAAATGATGTTGGGCTCCTGGCTGGGTTGAAATCGATGAGTGATATCGATGGGATAATTTTGAATCCATCCACTTTTAAACCCAGATTGAGGAGTACCATTCGGAGTGTGGTTTTCATTTTGAGGGACGATGGATCAGAAATGATCAGAATGTTTGACTGCCAAATTGGATCCGATAGTGCTAAAACTGCTGAATTCTAGGAACTCTTGGTCTCTTGGTTGAAATCTTGGTTCCCTACGCCTCCCCAAAACTGTGCCTTCTCCAAAATCAAAGCCTTCTCTGGCCATCCAGGAACATCCGGTGAGACGTCCACAGCCGACTCAGTGCCCTGCTCTTCACACCAGAAATCAAACATAGTAATATATGAGCCATGGTCAATACTCACTATATGGTTGATGGTCATCCCATCCATAATAAGGATCCTTATAATGGTTATTATAAATCCCATGAACCATTGGATGACTAGCCCCTATTAATGGTTATAATAACCATGAGTATTGACCATAGCTCATATAATAATGTGGGTAAAACAATGCCATAAACCATCCCCCAGTCATCACCATTTTTATAGGTGGTATGTTTACCATTCACAAATGGTGGTTTCTGATTGTTTTACCCAGATTACTCAGTTCCATGATGTTCATAGCAATCAAACATAGTAATGGAAAAATCCACGATTAGTTCCAGGATTTTCCCAGCTATACACCTGCATTTAGTGCGGGGAATTTTCCATTGCCAGCCATGTTTGATGACACCAGGGGGTAAATCCATTGATATCCCAACATAGTTATTACCACATTATGCAGAAACTACATTACATAATTCATATGTAAATTACATATATACAGATATAATATCGATACATACATTACATTACATTACATTACATGACATGACATGACATGACATGACATGACATTACATTACATTACATTACCACACATACATACATACATATATATACATATGTTTGTGTAGATAATGAAATATCTGTATATATACATATATATATACATATATATATATACATATGTAATCATATGTATTTAGATGTATTATTATCTAATATTATCTATGCTAAATCACCCTGTTTCCCACGGTATCACCGGAACCAAAAACCCGTCCCACCTTGCCAGGCATCTCCATGGCGAACATCGCCTCGTGATGCTCCGGGTTGAAGGGCTGGTCCAGCGCCTGGAGATCCATTTCGGGGCGTTGTGAAAAATGTGAAAAATGCAGATGTGAACCATGAAAAATTGGGATTTAACTATGGAAAATGGTGATTTAACATGATTTTAACCATGAAAATTTGGGATCTAACCTGATTTAACATTATTTGACATCGTTTGACCTTGTCAAAGGTTGGGATTTAACCATCAAAGAGTGAGATTTGATCATCAAAAATGGCAATTTAGATCAACCAATCATGGTGGGGGGCAACAACACAAAGCTCCATAGCAACAGCGGGGAATGAAGAATGAGTAAGTACAGGACATGAAAAAAATGAGCCATAAATATCAATTGGGATATGATACCACTCATATACCCTAGGTGATCATGGTTCAGGGCTTCAAGACTACTGCCACCACCTATCAACCCATAGGTTACTGGTTACAGTTGTGGATCCTTTGACCAGCATGGGTCTGTTCAGAAACCCAGATGAGTTTTTTGGGTTGAAATCAGCATGGTCGTTATGTTTCAATACCCATTGTGGGTGTTTAAAAACCCCGCAATTCTATCGATTGACTGATTCCATCCATCGACTTGGCGATCTTTGTTTAAATCACATCCAAACCTTTGCTGATGAAATCTAAATTTGCATCTTGCGGCTATACTTAGACGATCAGAATCATAATCCATTATCCAATGTTAATTGGCTTAGAAATTTTGCTGGCTACAACATTCTGGGTTGAATCGGGGGTCTCCGCCCACACGCTCGCCCCAAATGACATGTCACTCCCTGGCGTTTTAGTTTGCAAAGAAAGCACGTATCTGACGTATCCCTGGGCCACCACCGCTTCTATGATATCGGTTGTTTTGCTTGACATGCGACCTGTCCATGAACATGCCTACTTGCCTACTGGCAGAACTTTGGGATTTGCGCGAACCTGTTTAAGTTCCAGTGGATTTGCAGTGGATAGCATGCATCCTTTGGTCGCTGTAAGCCCCCATTTTTGCTGTTTGATCCCCGATTTTTGGACAATCTCAAGGGGCCGGGGTGGGAAAAACCGATTGTAAAATCCTGGACGTAATGGTCGCTTAATGGAGATTCCCGGTTCATGGAGTATAGTAACCCCAATACAAATATACATATATAGTATATAGCAATATGGCTAATAGGACATAGTAGATAAGAAGACAGTAGTACAACCCCCGAACTAGTCATCAGCCATCATTGATCAGAAATTGATTATATAATTGGATCCTGCCGGAAATCTTTACGGTTGAAGCATGTTGAAATCCAAGCAAAATGATGGTCGAGCCCATGTCCGGCCTATGTCAAGCCTATATTTGTCCTATCCTGCTATCCTCCCACCTTCATCTTGTGTACACCAAACTCCGCAAAAGCTTCCTCCACGGCGTGCCGAATCTTTTGCACCTCGCGAAGCAGAGTTAGAGTTGTCGAGCCAGGGCATCATGGGCAACCCCGTAGCACTAGCGAAACCTGACAGTGTGTGTGTGTGCTGTTCACATCAGGCTCATCAAATCTCATCAAATCTCATCAAATCTCATCAAATCTCATCAAATCTCATCAATCCAATCCTCAAAATCCTCAAATCATCAAGCGAAATCATCCAAAACCATTCCATTCAAGTCCCAAGCATCACCGAGATCGGGCTCAGCTGGGCTCAGCTGGGCTGCCCTACGCCGGCCACTTCGTGCTTCAGCTCCTGCGGCGCACGAAGTAGGCTGATTTGATGGTGACTTTATGGCGACTTAATGGCAATCTAACGGTACTTATATAATGATTAATGGAGGAGGTGAATGATCATGGGAAAATTTTGATGAATTGAATGGGAGTGAACCAAACATCGTGAGAAATTGGGCTAGTGTGTGTATTTTATGGGGATATGATCCATCTTTTTGCCATGGCGCGCCTGTTCTTCCACTTTTTCAGTTTCGAAAGTTATGGGTAACTGGTCAAGAACCCTGGTTGATAAATGTGAATCAAAGTAATCCCCCGCCTGAGGTTATCCCACCTATGACATCATTTGAACCTCAAACCACATACTAAGCGTCTACAACTTAGGGAATGCTCCAAACAGGGCAGGTATCTCGGCATGGGAGTGTCAATGGGAGAAAATCTTTTTGGGTAGGGATGCGTTCATAAATTGGCACAGTACCCAAGAAATCCGGTGCTTTGCCATCATCCCAGGCAGAAACAGATGAGTTTGCCGGTCGTGATGTATATGGGGCATGGATCGAGCCATTGAGTTCCCAACTTGGGATTGTGTTCACGAAAAACTAAACCCCAGTGATACCCATTAATCCCCAGTAATCTCCATTAAATACCATTAAACATGGCCGAAATCCGTGGTGTTCTTTCTGGGCCTGAAATTTTCAGCCGAACTTGGTCCGGAGAAACCATGACACAAACTTGGTGCTCCACTGATTCATGTCTCACTGGCTTGAGTTAAAGGAAAAAACCACTGGAAGTGTCTAGGAAACCAAGGAAAAACATGGAAAACCCAATGTAAAACCCATGGAAAACCCATGGAAACCCCATGGAAAACCCAATGGAAAACCCATGGAAAACCCATGGAAAACCCATGGAAAACCCAATGGACTTTCATTGGTGAAATTATGTCAAACTGCTTCTGAGGTCTCCTATGCTCTAATCTTTGCTCCAAGTACATCATGGGGCATCGTAGGTCAACTGACGATTGTTGCTCGGGGACGGCCCAAGATCCTTCGGGGTCGCTTTAGGGCAATTTGTTTACATCATGTTGCTCAGAAGCGTTGTTGAAAGTAAGGTAGTCAGATACAAAATGATACAAAGCACATCTATGACTAGATAAGCCATGGAAGGGATATACCCTTCGGTAATCAAACGTGTCAATTAAACATCTCATATAGATGGAGGTTTTAATGGGAACATCATCAATGGTGGAATTCCCATTGTCATGTTTGATTATCGGAGGGTATTTCCTTTTTCACAATACCTATTGATAGCAACAGAACCCCGCTGTCAACCAGTTGCATCAAACCTATCAACAAACCTTAGCTGTTCGAAACCCGCTGTTCGTCGTCCCTTAAAAAACTTGGTGGTTTTCATAGAATTTCCATGGATTTCCCACAAGGGGTTGTGATTCCCCATACATGGAGAGTCTAAGACCCTATGATCATCTAACCGACAGGGGTTTTGAACAGTCCGCAATTATTGTTAGACTATCCATTACCTTATATTCCAACTATATCCCCATGATCGTAAGCCACGAGCCTCGCTCTCATCTAACTGATCGGTCTTCACGCTGTCTATCGCTCGCTCTAAGTTGTCTGCCACATGCAACAAGCTGAGCGCCTGAGATCGACGCAGACTACGTCCATATCTTTGCTTGGAATATATCCTGAAGCATTTGGGGTATGGTTGGGATGTTTTTATGGATCAAGTTATTATAGTGGGATATTGCTGGCGGGGTAAGATCCTATGACCGCTGGAGCTGCAAGAAGGCGGCCCTGCTTTATCAATGTCTACCTGAATCACATCGCCCAAGCTGAATAGATCTCTCAGCAATCTCAGCTCGCCACGAACTTTGTGTAGCCATACTTGGCCTCATTCTCAAGGTCCTGAGTATGCCTGACCATCGCCACCATCACCGCTTTTGCTTCAATATGTTTCAAAGATGAGTCTGTACATTAGGTCAAGCATATCTCAAAAAGGTGTTGCTTTGAAAGGATTGAAAAAAAAAATAGACCCAATAAACATTAGTTCCCTTCACCGAAGGTGAGATCAGAACCTGGGTATCCAGGTTTTCACACCTGGAATCCATTGATGTTCATCCTCCCGTAGTTTCACAAGTCTTGGCTTCAATATACCCTCGCTGCGAAGTGCAAAAGCTGACCAGAAGGTATCAAATCTTCGGTGAAAGTGAGACCATGCCCCATCTAATATATAGGAAGACCCGCCCGCAAACTTGTGTAGATGTGGAATATCCACCAAACATAGATCATTTTCTTGTTAAGCATAGGTCTTCCACATTTGTGTTGGTTTAAGGTACCAACTGCTGTCAAATATCCTAGGGAGTTAAATGATTGCTGACCGGGGCATATCCCTTGACCTATCCCAGTTCTCACAGGAACAAAAAGAACAAAAAGAACATCAGAGTTCCCAACCTATCCGAGGTATCGGGGTACTCAAACATGACAGGAAATCCCCTGACAAAATGCTGATTTTAGAGGGAAAGTCATCGAACTCATGGTTTTTTCTCACCGCTTTTATGGGGGATGCCATTGCCGGGCACCCCATGTTTTCCGGTTGAGATCAATTGCCAGAAGTGGACGGGCTAATCCCCCATTTTCCGGTACAACACCCAAATATCAAGTTATCATCCCATGAAAATCTGCCGCCCGTGATTAGATTATCGTTTAATATCCCTACTATAGTCGGTTACAATGCCATTATATTACCATGAAAGATTAGGATTTTGCCAATCAAAAGTGGTGAATGTAACCATAACTCCCATCATTTTTTATAGTGAAATCAGTTAATTCCATGGAAATCCCTTTATTTTCTGATGGATAGATCCTATTTCAAATGCTTTTTGAGATAAATCCATTTGTGGTTTTTTTTCGCCCGATCCCGGCGCCTCTTTTTGGCTTGTAGCAAATCCTCAAGGCTCGGAAGGATGCAGGACACGGCAAGTTTATCATCAGAATAGCAGTAGTTAAATAAGGATGATATGTTTTATGGTAATCATGATAATCAGATAATAATGATGATGATGATGATGATGAACTATGATAATCAGATAATGTCAATAATTATAAATCATCAGGATAAATTTGCCGATCAAAATAATGACAAGTTGTTTATCAGTTTTTCAGCAAACCATAAATACTGATCAGCACATTACATCCATGATATGGCTGGATCTTCCTGCAGGAAACATGGAAGCAATCAAGTTGCTGCCACAAAAGTGATTTTAGATGATTTTTGGACATGGGCAAAGTCTTGACTTGCAAGATCCAACAAGTTCTTTCAATCATGCGGTGCCCATGTTTCCAGTTGCTTCTGCTCCCTTCTCTGAACAGGGCCATCCGAGAGCTTCATACCAAAATGATGGGTCGTAGTAGGGAAGGTCTGATTGCTAGAATCTAAATGTGATCAAATTTTCTTGGTTGTATCCCTATGTGTATATATATATACATACATACATGTGTGTGTGTGTGTTTTTATGCCGTGCATATACTGCGTGTGTGCATATGTAAACACAGTTATAGTTATAGTATGAGTATATATAATGTGTATACATATATATATGTGTATTCACATACAGCATATGTTTATATACATCATATACCGCGCATATATACAGATCCACCATGTGTATGAGTGATGTATCTAGGTATATAATGTAGTCGAGGGTTTGTATAGAAATACCGAAGTGTGTGCATGTATGTATTGTATACGTATGTACATATATATATATATATATATACTGTAACATGTATATATATATATATATATATATGTGTGTATATATATATATGATTATGTATGTATACACTCTTTGTATTTGTATACATAGGTACTGCGCATATAGATGCCATAGCTTCACCCATCACCCATCACTGAAAACAAGCGTCCGCTTTGCTCGCTTTCATTTTCTCCGCCAGCTCCTGCAGCTGCTCTTTCGCCTCGCGGTTGAAAGCTGGGGCTGGTGGATGAGAATACCGAGTAAATTAACAAATATTAGCAACATTGATATGAAAGAACAGAAGTTTCAAAGTCCCAGGAAAAATGATCACATGATTAAAGATGGTGGGTGTTCCATGTCTATAGTAATTTCTTGGAGGGTAAACAACAAAGTGCCATAGGTCGCCCATGGCCCGTGTCTCCAGAGAACCACGCATTTGTTTTCTGTGTGGTAGCTTATATACCTACCAAAAATGGGATCTATACATACATGTGTATATCTACATACCTTTGTTCGGTCATGTTAAAAAATAGACAATATCACATTGCTATATCAACATACTTGATGGTCTTGGTGCTCATTTCACAGTGCTTTCATGTGCATTCCTCATTTGAAAGCCTAAGCTTGGATACTCCAAGGTCCCATTTACAAATATCTGTGGTTTTTGTTGGCAAATATCCCGCATCCAACCAGCACGGCTTTCATATCATCTCTGAATCATACAGGTGTTTTGGTCCTAAACATGATTTGTCCATGTGAGGTTTTCACCAAGATGAACCATCGCTTGTATAACAATAAAAAGGAATAAAATATGTTGAATAACCATCACTTATGAACCTTATCTTTCAACATATCTGCACTCAACGCTACTCAAACGCAACAGCTGGTTTCAACCCATCCAAACGAAACAAATTTTCTGAAAAAAAAAGACAGCGTCGACCATCGCAGGTAGAATTCGAAAAACGGAAAGAATCTGGAAACTTTTCCGAAAGATTGTTAATGATGGTTAATGATGATTAATGAATGTTGATATAGCAATATGATGGGATTCAAACCCCCCATCTCTGTTTTCGATACCATTTTTTGCGAAGACCAATTCTGAAAAAATGCTTTCACCACCCCCGGCCAGTGCGATCTTCTCTTGCAATTCCTCCTCGCTCGGCGCCTAAGCCATGCATTGGAAAAATGCCGATTTTCCTATGGTCGCTTCTGCTTATATAAAGGGTGGATTGTTCAACAAACAAAACCTCATCTTCAGATTATGGTGATTTGCCTTTCTATCTTTTTTGGAGGTCAATATACATGGCTTAAAAAATGAAGAACCAAAAGTGTGAGACCCAAATAATTACTCGCGGTGAACCGTGGAAGGCCTAGCATCTCAGGAAGTGTGTCAAGGTTGATGAGCCAAGTATGAACCAAATCTGGTACCTGATAGCCATTCAGCAATTCCGGCGGTTTCCACTGACACAAAATCGGAAAACAACATATCTAAAACCATTAAAGTAGCAACAAACATGCAAATATGTAGGCATGGAAAGAAATGGCCCCACAAAAAATAGACATGGAGAAAGAACATGGGGCACACGTAAACTCACCTTCAAAAAGACTTGAGGTAGAAGAAGAAAAGGTTGGGTGCCACCCAAAAAATCTGTAGAAACAATGCAGATGGAAAACCACTGTGGACACACATAGAAAATGGATATGTACATATTGAAATTTGGTACCCCCCATCCCCCAGACTTTGTCATCGTTTCCCCATGTCTTCCTGCCAATTTTGGCATCCAATAAGCCTGTTTCCTTGAAGTAAAGGTGTCCACTCCGGACGATTCCTTCCTCATCATTTCAAATGAGGCCGGCGACAGTGTATAGTTTGCCCCGCTTCATTCCCACATTTTGGCTGCTATGCAGATCGTGAATCTCCCAATTTTCCTTGATGATGTCCCCATTCATATCCATTTCTGCTATTTAAATCCACATGTTCATGGCGAAATCCTCCATTTTCTGTCTCCCCCACGTCACCCATTCGCCAAACGCGTCGCCTCTTCGGAGCAAAAAAAACGCCCATGTCTGGCGACCAACTGGACCTGGAGGAGGACCCGACAAATGGCCGACCAATGGACCAATGGAGCTATGAATTCCATTGGGAAAATCAATGCAAATCATCTATACCCTCTGGTAATTTAACATAGCGAACTGGAAAGATCCACCATTTTTCATGGGAAAATCCACTATTTCTATGGGCCATGTTCAATAGCTATTTTGACATAACCAGAGGGTATACATGAGGGATGTTGAGGATCTCGACAGGGGGTCAGGAACTGAGTCGAACTGAGATATGGCAACACTGTCGCCTGGAAATGCAGTATGAAAGCTCCCCAAGTTGTATCATTGGTGAATCATGACCATGTTCTAATATTTTGATATATTTTGTCACTAATTCAGCAAATCACTATTCTCTCACTTGTCAGTTCAAATCATCCTATAGAAGAATACAATCACAAACGCAAAACGAGCAGGCATCCGAACTGCCGTGCTGGATGGTGGGCATTCGCCACCAGAACCCTGTACGGTTGTCTCAATGACCTTTGGATGATAGTAGCCACGGTTGAAATTCTTGAACTAAAAAAGACAGAATTTGGGACAAACCCAAATAGAACATGGTGTTTCCATGTGTTTCCCAATCTCGGTTCGATACAGGCCACATCCTTCACGTGACTTTCACATCACTAGCCGCAGCAGTTTCAATTTGATCCGTTCGATGATGCCTCCCAATTCTAAATTTTGTTGGCTTCGGATGGCTAAACAGGACATTGTTGGTCTCTGAAAAAATGGAAGCCTTTTAAAATCCCATGGCCACACCTTTTAAAATCCCAGTGATTTCATCCTGGTGTCCGATTTCGAGTCCATGAAGTCGACTGCAGATACCCTGCTAGCCATATCCCATGTTTGTTGAGTATTGATGGTTAATATTAGTTAATATTACGGCATTGGTGATATCGTTTTCTGAGGTGCCTCATGGTTTTTTACTGTTGATGCGTTAAATGCCTGTCTGATTAATGATTACCTTGTTGATGATTAATGATTAGTATCCCAATCTTTGCTGAGTATATACTGGTGGTTAACAATATCCCATGAATCTCCATGTTTATGATAGTTGATGGCTAAATCATGCCAAATCCCCATGGTTAAATTGTTGAATCCCGAATCCCCATGTTTCATTGTTTTTTTATCCCATGGTTATATAATCCCTATGTATTCTGGTTAGTTAAAACAAGTTGAATGCCCATTTTTGCTGGTGAATCCTGTTGAAATCTCCATTTTGCTTCACCATTTTGCTGGTTCAGATCCCCTAGATCAAGGCCCCGAACTTGCGGCAAAGGAGTCCAGCCATGCCCTGTGACCTCGGCTGGATGTCCTCTGATAACGGCAATAATGATCATTATATATATAATATATAATGATTAATGGTGAAACATGATTAACTATGATAATTGGTGATCAATGATGATTACCTCTGGTATAATCAAGCGGGGCTGGAAAATCCCCGAGCGAAATGGAGTTGTTCATGGGAAAGATCTGGGGAAATCAACCATGGCGGATGAACCAGCTATATCAACCATTAATTGAATGGGGATTTCTAGAAAACTCCAGCAATGACAGATTTTTATGAGTTGTAAACTCGGCTGATTCCCTAGTAGGCAATCTTGCAAAACAGCAGCGACTTTTGCGGCAAATGGATTGCGGGCGAACCAGGCATTCGCCACGTAGGCCATCGGCCATCACCGCAGCTGGTGGTTTCAATTACCCCTGCTTTTGGTCCCAGTGTGGGAAGGGGGAGCTCAAAGATCTCTTCATGAAACCACCAACTATAGCACAAATGAATCAAATATTGGTGATAAATATGGTATAAATATGGTATATGTCATGGCATGTCAATCTCATAGCCAATTGTAAATCTATAGTCACCAAAAGTACACCCAGCTCTGCGCACTGACAGCGTCCCAAGCAGCGCTTCCTGCCGTGCTCAAGCTGCGCCCTTTGGGCACTCAGACCACAAGCTCAGTAACAGCCTGAGCAATGCTGGATCAAACAGCCTGTCCGTAAAATGGTAAGATTGACCCATTTGATCATGTACTGCGATGGTAATATGTATGCGTACGCTCTATATATTTATATAATATATATGAATACATGGTTATATATAATTATGTATATATATACATAATTATTTATATATATATATACATAATTATATATATACACATAATTATATATATATATATATATATCGTTTGGTACAATTCAATTTACCCATTTC
>Ga0126342_10013970_pt1 | contig 14193 bp, 16 predicted proteins | sample Cyp1metagenome_FD_92528 | JGI IMG/M metagenome (GOLD analysis project Ga0126342, IMG submission 92528) | Coral microbial communities from Lord Howe Island, Old Settlement Bay, Australia - Cyphastrea 1 metagenome | ecosystem: Host-associated > Invertebrates > Cnidaria > Coral ...
AAAAAAAAAAAAAAAAACATTAAAAAAAAACCATCTAAAAAAAAAAAATGAACTGTTTTGAGGCAAAATAAAACAAATCATAAATTTCATCATAAAAAAACACACACATTTTTTCATTAAAAAAAAAAATAGTTGTTTATTCAAAAAAAACATCTAAAAAAAATGCAGCAGTTTTTGAACTCTCAAATATATGTATTCATGTATATATTTATCCCCATGAATCAGTCCCTCTCCACCAGAGAAAATCGGCGATTTTCTTGGCTTGCGCCTGCCCTCCGGGTGGGGCCGAAGGAGGGCTCTTCTGAGGTCCCCTTCCCTGATTGCGAGGAAGTTGCGGTGGATGTGCTATGCACTTGGCAAGTACACAGGATGAGGATGAAAGTGATACAAATGACTATTTTGATGATGATGATGATGAGGAGGAGGATGAGGAGGAGGAGGAGGATGAGAAATATGAGCAATATGAGAAATATATAGAAATATGAGAAATATGAGACATATGATGAGGAGGAGCAAGATGAGGAGGACAATGGTACAGGTGATCATGATCTACGCACTCACTAAGTTGCCTTTTGTTGGCTTTGAGGAGAAAAGCTGGACGAAATTGGACGGCTGCATGTATATGATGAAGGAAAATACAAACTGCTGGCTCGTTGGAATTTAGACTGCATCGACAGAACACTCATCCGACTTTCCAAACTCAGCAGATTGAATCATGGGCGTAAACCTACGTTGCGGATCATGTACTCTGCGCCATATCCACTGGCCACACAGCCCCTGTTGCGGTGTGCATTTATCAAATTTGCGGATATCCCTCCAAATATATACATATATAATACGTATACACACACACAAAAAAAAAAAATGGGTGTTTCTGGTCATGTGTATGTTGATTGTATGAGCTGTTGCTGCATATCTGAATAGGCATTTCTTTTTCACAACACATAGAGGTACAAACAAACGCATCTGGCCGCGTGTATTTTTGTTGTGTGTTTGGATTTGGATGCAAGCGTTCTGAAGCCAGTCTTCGAACACCTGTCCGTTCTCCTTTCCCTTCTCCTTTCCCCTTTCCTTTGCAAATGGAACGAAGTGGTACTCCAGGTTGAAAGTGCATGGCTCCGCCCAGAGGTGGTTGCGCCAAAACATGAAAGTCAGTCGTAGCCAAGTTTCGGATAGACCCATATGGAGGTGTCCTAAAGTGGGTGTACCCCTAAATCATGAATTCTTATGGGATTTTCCAGGAAATAACCCATCCAATACTCGCTTGGGGATCCCCCATGACTTAGGAAAGTCTCATATTTTTTGAGGTTGACCCCCCATCCGCGGCCTTCGCAGCTGAGGCACCAGGAGACCTGGTTTCAACTAGGACACAAAAAAAATATGAGGGAAAAAAACATGATTTATTCTTTGGGTCAAAATGAATCTGAAAATAAGTCTGATGCGTTTTTTTTTACACATAATAACAGATTTGAACCACCAAAAAAGTCGTTATAACCAGATGAAGGAGCCCTACAACGACACACACGGATCGACTGGCTCACCGGGTTGCGGGCCACTTTCCCTCGAGTCCGACAAAGCGGTCCGACAAATCCCATAGATTAAAAGAATTGCCATGCATAATCATGTATATTTATGTATAATTATTCCCATTATTGTTGGTTTCTAAATGTTTCATGGAATTGCCATGGAAATTGCCATGATTTGTCCCACTATCATGTATAATCATGTACTGGTTGGTGGTATACCCACCCCTCTGAAAAATATTAGTCAATGGGCAGGATGACATCCCATAGAGAAAATGAAAAATAGAATTAATGTTTGAAACCACCAACCAGTGTATATTGCCATTGGATTGAATTCTACCCCTCTTTTCTTCAATGGACCTATTTCTGTCATGCTTCATTGCTGTGGTGCCGGTGCAACCCCGATTTCGTGATCCGCCCGGCCCTGCCTTGTGAGGGCTGTGCGGCTTTGGCACAGCCTGGCATAACGAATTGGTGGATTTTTCGTGGGATCAATGCTATAGTGATAGATAAGGGGATAAATGGTCCAGAATGTGGTACATTATAAATGCTAATGATTCACTATTCCATAGTAAATGGTCAATAGTGATTCACTATTCCATGGGATAAGTGAATAGTGGTCAGTAGTAAAATGTAGTAAATGATAAATGGTGGATAGTGGTACATGCTATTATCCTCAACAGCATTCATCTGAATGGTGGTAAATGCTATAGGATATGGTGCATATCAACATGGTGAATTGTGATACAGTCTACGAAATGTTTACCAAGCATGAGATTTATGATGTATCCCCAATGCTCCACATATGAAATATTTAACTATATATATATGTACGCATACATTAGAGATTGTATATGGCGTGTATAGATGTGTTTTTCGGACTTCTGATACTAACAGCACCAATCCTATCAGGATTTGGATTGTGAGGATATGGAAATCGTCGAGTGTTTGTGGACTATAATATATATATATATATATAATTATATATATATATAAGCAATAGCAAATCTCCAAAAAAATGAAATGCACTTTCACTATGGCTTAACTCTTAAATGGCAACTATAAACCAATGCAAATCCCATAGCAAATCTCAAGCATATGTACTTTAGAATCGGGTTTTACTTTTCTATCCTTTTGGGATACCTGATTCAATGAATTAATCTCCGCTCAATTGTCGGTCAATCGTTTGAACGAACACTGGTCAACTCTCTTTTCTGATTAACCAAACCTCTGGTATCATGGTGACAGGATGGATCGGAATGGCCTAGCCATAGTTTCTGGTGACAAGCCACGAGATCTCTATATTTCAGCCAGCTGGTTGATGGTTGTAAAGATTCACTACACATAACAAATGGTGGTTTAGAGTTTGGAGAAACTTGATCACCATGTGTTTTTCATGGTTTTTCATCTTCAAAGCTACATCACCCAACTTGCCATATATCATCAATATCCTGAAAAATCATAACTCATAAGACTATCAGGTACACCAATTAGATATACTTTGCGTATATATATATCATCATTCAGGATCTAACCGAATCTAACCAATAAGAAAAATCATAACTCATTTGATACTGCTCCGGTGTCCAGGATTGACAATGCCAGCACCGGTTCTGAGGATCTGTCAAGAACACAGCTGTCCGCAGGGCTGCATGGCGCAAAGGGGAGGCGTTTTTCCAAGGTTTCACGCGGGATTTTCTCGCCAGAAATTGGCGGTAATCATGTTAAAGTTCCCAAAAAAAAGATAGGAAAGGTTCAATTTACACAACTTTTGCCACGATTTTGCTAGGATTTTGCACCAAAATGGTGATTTGACGATCCAAGATGTCAGGGATGTGTTTCGAAATGTCTCCGATGTTCGGTGCTGGATGTCCTAGCTGCCCCCGGCATCGAAATGTATGGAACATGTATGGAAATTAACGACAAATCGATGGAAATTGATGAAATATGTTCAAAATGGGAAATGATACATACTGGAAATGAATGAGAAATTGATGGAACATGTTACAATGTTCAATCGTGTTCAAACATGTTCAAACTGGTCAAAATATTTAGACTGTCCAAAACCATCAAGGGTTACAAAAAAGTGCACTCTGCCCAGCGATTCACAGTGAATCACTGCAACTGGATGAACCGAAGATCTGGCTGCTGGTCAAGCTTTTTGCACAGTCACAAACTAGGATGGCTCATGGCTCACTCTTGAACATGGACGATCTTCTATACCCTGCAACATGTTTTTTAGATCGTGTGTACATAAATATGGTGTGTATATTATGTATATATATATATATTCATTATATGTCCCATTTGTGGTTTAAAAAAATGAAGTGTGAAAGTACTCATCCAGGTACTTTCCCCAGTTGAGCAGTTCATTTTTCGCCACATTTTCACCAGGACATCTGAAGCACCCTTGGGGGCTTGGTTCGGAATCTGCAGAAATGTTGCATTCGTGATACATGAGGGATGTTTACGGCCTATGGATCACCTCAATGCAGAAATCCAGATAGCAGAAAAATATCCTGTTGGATTTTAATGAAAACTCTCTTTGGAAGACAGAGGCAATTAACGACTTCAAAAATTATCAGGCATGTGATCAAACATGGTAAAATGTGTTTGAGATTGTTTGGGTTTGACTGAAAGAGGTTGACCACTGGCTGAACGAAAGGTTCACACCCCTGCGAGAATCTTCTGTTTGGAAAGCTGCTGCCATCATCCACCGCAGGCGCCGGCCAAATCGACTTCCACCCATGCAGCTCCAGATAAAGCAAACACATGAAAATGAAGAAAGATTGGATGTCGCTGTCAGGACAAACGCTTCCGCAAAGAATTGTTCATCATTTTTCTCGTTCACAACGTAACTTACAAAAAATAAAACGCTGCAGGGCGTCGGAATCAGAGCTCAAACTGCAGGGATTCTGCGGCGACTGCATCACGTTAACACATACCAAGCTGGGGACTCACTTGGACTCCTGGATCGGCTCTTTGGAAAATACTGAGAAACGAACAGATTTGACTTGGCAATGATTTGGCATAAGATTCAGCAACAATTGATCCACAATATACCAACTTCTTGCAGTCTCGGGAGTAGACACGCGTGCGGAACAAAAACGAATAACCCTGCTTCACATCGAAACAATTGCAGCCTACGATGCCATCCCATAACTTCCCACAAGATCCTCAGATTGGAACCACCCGAAGCCTAGCTTGGGAAGTGAACTGAACATATCCATTCATATGCACACATAATATGTATATGTATACACACACATACATTACGTGTTTACACATTACAAACAATTACAAACATACATCCGAGAAATATGGTGTATACATATATATATATATACTAAAGTAATTCGGATCCATTTGGTCCGGGTTCACTGATACGAATTCCACTTTGATGGACTTATGGACTCGTTTCCTTATGTTCCCTCACTCATCAAGCTTGCGATTTGAGCTCACCATTTCAGAATTTCAAGTGTCCTTTGAAGCCAGAAATACGCTCCTGCTTACAGTCCAAGTTTACTAGATGGCTAAAGTTGGCTTGACTGCTTTCCAATTTTTTTCCATGTTTTTTTCCTGTGAAACTTTCACCAAAATGGCTCCAGCCCTTCCCACTCCCTGCCTCAGCTTCGTCACTTGCCTTGTTGGCAGCTTTCTCTGCCAAAGCTTTAGCTTTCTGTTCCAACCTACAGTGTCTAACTGCAAAGGCTCTTGCGGCATTGTTTGCTACGGAATCGAATGAAATTCCTGTCTCTGGCAAAGGCTGAAGTATTTGGCGCTTTCTAACATTGCCTTTCTTGGCAAAACTGGTCACAGGAAGAGATACAGAACCTAGGGCTAGTCAGTGAAAAGATCTTCAACTGTACAATGGTTCAAGATGTGCTTACATTGTCTGTGCTCTCTGCAACATGGACATGTCGACATCACCTCAACAAATGGGACAATTGGTGTGTTGAACTACAGAACCCTCTGCAACGGTCATACATAACTTTGTCTGAGTTCTACAGCACCTGTATTGGAAGGAGAAGCGTAGGGTGCAAGGGAGATGTTTAAAAGGAACTGCGAGGACAGTCTGGGCAAGGTCAAAATATGGAATGTGGAATGTTTACATCGAGCACAGGTTTGCTAATCTGACCGATGTCCGCCCTCCCAGCAGATCCTTACAGGCTCAAGTATTTGTGCACTGAGATGATATGTTGGGACAAACGCTTGGTTTAAAGAGTCTAAGGACCGAGGTTCATGTTTTTGGTTAGCAACTATGCACAGCATGTATGCAAGTTGTCCATCGTTCCTGATCATTTCAAATAAAACGAAAATGCGGATCTCAATCTGTGGCAAGGCAAACGATTTCTGCAAACGTTGAATCCAAACAGGCCAAGATGAAAGAGTGCTGCAGAAGCGCAGCGTCTGTGGCACCTCCTACAACACTTCTTCAGATTCCTCCTGGCGCAGGGATGTACAGTGACATGCAATTTGGATGTTCGGATCTTGCTCACTGGTGCTGAATGTAGATTTAGTAGGGAATGGGGGTTGCTGGGATGATGGTTAACAGTCATGATCATTCCCCCATTCCCTACGTTCAGCACCAGCAAGGCAACGAAGCAATGGGGATCCGCTAGGGGCACCGGCCGCTAAGGGGATCTCAGGGCCCATGACTGCGGGAGCATCGTATGGGACAAGATGCTGACATGGCACGGGGCTAAGCCAAGAACCCCAGACATTCTTGACAGTTTCGACAATTTCTTGTGGTGTAGAATATGCAATGGCTGCAAACATCTGCAAAAACGGATAAGAATGTGATTAGAAATCAAAAGATCAACAATCAAATGATCCAAAATCAATTGGTCTCCAGTAAGGTGATCATTCTATATATATATATTATATTATATATATTATATATATATATACAAATCCCCGTGGCCATTCCACTCCACCCAGCTGAGAGTGGCCTCTTTCGGCTTGGAGCATCTGAAAAACCACGGTAGCCTCAGACTCGCAGCAATCTCCAGCACCAGGCTACAGCCAGGGGATCCAAAGCTCCAAGTTTTACACAAGTTGAGGCAGTTGAGGCCCCGGGCAACCTCGGGGTTCTCCGGGTTTTTGTCCGGGTGCCAGACGCGGAGCAAATCCTGCGAAAAATTGACAAAAGGACGGACGTCGGAGTAACAACTCCAAATGGGGTGTGGCCCTTATGGTAGGCAAGTTGGTGAAGAACTATTTTTTTTTGAGTTTCTGGTGGTTATATTTGTAGGATGGGTTTGCAGTATATTACTTTGTAAACCAATTGTGGGACGTCCTTAAAACCTTTCTCGCGCGCTTCACGCGAAGGGTTTTGCTTCACGTGCTGCCTCAAGACTTCGAGGGGGCTCCAAGATTGAAATCGCCACCATGTGGCGTCCCCTGCCATGCACTGCCTAGTTGCAAAGCAACCTTTTGGGGTTCCATGTAAGCTCCTCTGGTGTGGGGCGGTCTAGGTGATGTGGATTAAAGTGGTGAAAGCTGGTATGTTGACAAACGCCTATTGCACTCAACATCAAGGTGCGATGGACCTGGGCAAAAAAAAAATGACAATCAATTTGAAGCAGGATCCCCAGACATATGCGGTTTCATTCATCCAGGTGTCTTGGTGTTCGCCGTCGCTGGGGCACCGCACAACTGTCGGCGAGCAACAGCTTCTGCCTGCTTGGGGATCTCAAGCGCAACTTTCATCAGCCCCAGGTCATTGAATGGTTCCCATCCATAAAAAGACTATAGACGACAGTGCGGCCCCAAAGAAAGCAGGAGGGATGACACCAGAAAAATAATACACAACTTGATGCATGTTGTCATCGAATTTTGTTGGGGGGCCAGCCTTGGAATCCAGGAAAAGATTCTTTAACACTTTTCACTTTTTTGTGTAGTTATACATAGTTATACTTTGAAATTATATCCCATCTCTTCCCTCCCCAAACCATTTCCGAAAATATTTCAGCTACGCCAGTGAAGCTCAACTCCCTTCACTCGGTACCTCGGAAACTTCTTTCGGCTTCTCGCACAGGCCTGTGATCATTCTCACATTCATTCTCTCTGTCGGCTTTGCTTGATCCAAAAGGCATGTTGAAGCCACCTAGAATTGGGACCCTCAAAATGCACCTCTCTGCAAAACAGGATGCAAATACAGAACACTTGACATGCCCTTGTTTGAATTTGAACATGTAGAAGTTTGGACAGCAGAAATTTTGCGTATTTGGGTCACACAAAAATTGCTTTTCGGACGGAAGAGGAAGAAAACATTGAAGAGCAGAAGATGACAGAAGATGGTAGAATAGGAAGAGTGTGAACCCAAAAAGATTGCGCATTCCTGCCTTCGCTCCTGCCTTCGCTGTCTTTGAGCAAGAGTCGTGCCTTCCTGTGAAAACAGCCGGGAATGGTGTTTTTTGCATTTCAAGGATGAAATTATTTTTTTCGTCAAACAGGGTGAAAAGTTCACATCGCTTTGGGTATCTCTTCAATGAACTCGATCCATAAACTTCCGATGATCACACTCAGTGATGCGCCTCAGCAGATCATCGCTTTCTTTGAGGCTTTTCATCACCTGAGGCCGTGGCGCTCCACCGAGCGAAATCAGCGTGGATGAAAGATCGAAATGGAGGTCTCCAATCCATAGGGGTACCCCCAGTCATCATCCATTTATAGATGGATTTTCCATTATAATTTATAAACCATCCAGCGTTTTTGGGGTACCTCCATGACTTCGGAAGCGAGCACTTTGCCTTCTCTTTGATGTCCTCGTGTTCTTGCAGAAAATCACCTGGGAGGTTCATCCTCTCTGTCGGCACTTCCATAGTCTTCCTATCTCTACTTATTCATGTCTATCTTCTGTCATCTTCTGTTTGTTCTTCAATGTGTCCTTCCTCTTCTTGGCCTCTTCTTCCCTTGTCCTAAAAGTAAATTTTGACCCAAACATGCAAGAATTCTACTGTCCAGACTTCACATGGGTTTGTCTGAAAACAGGGTACCCTGAAATCCCGTGGATCCCCCCTTCAATATTTTGAGATCACTTTTTTGGGGGTATAGCCCATTTTCAGACACATCCGGTAGGTTCATAAAACCTTGTTAAACCCTGTTGAACGGCTATTTAAATCCTATTAAACAGCTCTTAAACCGCATTGGATCCATAATGTGAAAGGCACGTGCCGTGGTCGTCGAGGGGAAAGCCTGGCGTGGGCTACCAAAAAAGAAAAACAAATACTGACAATGGTGGATGAACCCTCTTTTGTGGCATTTTTTGAAGCTCAAAATGGGAAAATTATGATTCATCACTGCGATACTTGGTGGTTCACCCCACGTTAGCAAGTGGGGTTACCCAGTTTTATATGGGATAATCCACTTAGGAGACCCATTAACATGCAATGTTTTTTCCCTGAAAATCAAATGACTCATTAATAAGGGTTTAATAGGGCATTTAATTGTTTGGGAAAGCTTGCATTTTCAAGGCTTCAACATGGATATGGCTTTCTAAAGTAAATGGACCAGTTTTCCCCAAAGAAAGGTGGATAAAGGTGGATAAAGCTCCTCCTGAAAAAATGGATCTGAGAAAAAAAAACTTACAATAGAGGCCCACCCCCTCCATGTGCAGGATACTCAATATTTTTTTGAAAAATGCTCACAATAGAGGCCCATGACACTAATCGATATCCAACACTAAGCACCATCAACAACGTTTATCCCAAATTAATCGCTTCCCACCCCCCAGAAACCATGGTTTAGTAGGAATCTACACATATTATCACATATTTGAAACCATTCAGGTGTTAGTACTGTAAGATAAATATGGATAGAATATGGATAGAATATGGATAGACAATGATGATTCATATTCTATGGATTCATATAAATATGGATAGACAACGAATATGGATAAACCATTCAGCGGGTGTTCCACAAGACGGTCACCAAACTCCACCAGACTCGCGCCTTGAATGACCTGCAAGGCCGTGCTGCGGTAAACCCGATGATACTCTTTGGTAATCAAATGTGCCAATCGAAAGTTCATAGTGGGTATGGGTATCAATAGTGTTAAGATGTGTTAAGATGTGTTAAGCCATCATTCTGGATAGAGAATTTTCACCGCCAAACTGAACCAGTGAGGTCATCATTGGATTAATCCCATCACCCCATTCACTGCCATTTTCAAGGCCTTGATATAAATCCCAAAAAGGTCTGTGGATCCCAAGGGAAAAAGAAGAAAAGCTGTGAGGAATACTGGCAAGCTGGAGGAATTTTGCTGTCACTCGACTGCTTTGCCAAACAAAAACCTCCAAAGGATGTATGTCTACTGATGAGAAAATAAAATCGTGCTACAATGGTACACTACTCTTTTATCTGTCCGGCGGCTTTTTGATGCTTTTTGGAAGCGAAGACTTCCTTCCAGATGGGATGCCGGTCATGTTCCCACCAAGAAACGGTCATTTTCCCACACCAAGATTCGGTCATTTTCCAACACCAAAAAACGGTCATTTTTCAACAAAAACTCCGTAAAATCAAGCACGGAATTCTCACCGCCGCCAAGATTCTGCGCAACGTAGCCGAAAAAAAAGGGGGTGCTGGCTCTTTTGGGACTCTTACAAACATCTCGGCACCCACACGAATTTTTACATTCATATGCTATTTATTTTTTGAATGGATATATGGAATAATGTTTAAAGTTCATGTAAGGTTTTTTGAAACTGTTTCGGGTTGGTTTACAGTTTCAATTACGGTTGTTTAAGAGTTTATTCAGGATTGGTTTGAAGTTTATTTAGGATTGGTTCAGGATCTATCTAGAGTTGGTTTAGGACCTATTTAGGGTTGGTTTAAGATTTGTTTAGGGTTGGTTTGGGAGCTATTCAGGCCTGGTTTAAGATGTATTTAGGGTTGGTGTAAAACTTATTTAAGCTTGGTTTAACATCTATATATTTGGGTTTTATTTCGGTTTGGTTTAGGTTCTGTGTAGAGTTGGTGTAAGACCTACTCAGGGTTGGTTTAAAGTTTCTTTTAGCGTTGGTTTAGGATTTCTTCAGGCCTGGTTTACATCTATTTAGGGTTGGTGAGGGGTTGATTTAGGTTTGGTTTAACATATATTTGGGGGTTGGTTTTGGATCTATTTAGGGCTGGTTCAGGGTTTATTTAGGATTAGTTTCAGATTTATTTAGGTAGTGCTTAGGGTTTACTTAGAGTTGCTTTAGTGTTTTATTTGTTTTGGGCTTTGTTTAGGGTTCATTTGGGGCTCATTTAGGGGTTCTGTCTATGTATTATATGATGATATATGATGTTTCTTAGGGTTTATTTACGGTATGAGAAACAAAAGAAAAGCAGAGAAGCAAAAAATCTGGAAAAACAGAAAAGAAGGGAAAAGCGGAGAAGGAGAGAAGCAAAGAAGCAGAAAAGCAGGAAAACGCAGAAAAGCAGAGAAGCAAGCCAGCAGGGAAAAGCGGAGATGCAAAGAAGCAGGGAAAAGCAGAGAAGCTGGGACCCAGAAATCCAGAAAAAAAATCAAAACGGAAGAAAAAAACAAAAACTATCCCTCCATTAGTTACTGGTGTTTCGGGTGTGTTTAAAGTTTTCTTTGGTTGGTTGAAGGTTTATTTGCTGTTTATTTAAGGTCGCTTTAAGGTTTATTCAGGGTTAGTGTAAAATCTATTGAGGGACAGTGTCTGGTTCATTTGATGGTGATTTAGGGTTTATTTTGAATTGGTTTAGAGTTTACTTAGGGTTGGTTTAAGGCTTATTTAGGATTGGTATAGTGTTAATTTATGATCGGTTCAAGTCTGATTTAGGGTTGGTTTAGGGTTTATTTTGGGTTAGTTTGGGTTTATTTGGAGTTGGTCTATGTCTAATTTAGCATTGGTTTAGGGTTGCTTTGGGTTTTGTTTAGGGTCAGAATTGGTTTTGGCTTGGTGTAGAGTTTCTTCAGGATTTATTTACAACTCATTTCCGGCGTATTTAAGGTTTATTCCGCAAAGCTACAGAATGTAGAAACTAATGATCTTAACAACCCCAACCAAGAACCTCCGGAAACGAAGCAACACAAACACTGCGGAAACCTACGGGGTCACATTTAAAACCCAAACAAGACACTCCGAAAGCAAGAAACCTAGAAACCAAGAGACGCAGAAACCAAGAAACCCAGAAACCAAGAGACGCAGAAGCCAAGAAACCAAGAAGCCAAGAGACCCAAAAATCAGGAAACCAAGAAACCAAGAGACCCAAAAACCAGGAAACCAAGAAACCAGAAACCAACAAACCCAGAAACCAAGAGACCCAGAAACCAAGAGACCCAGAAACCAAGAAACCCAGAAACTAAGAGACCCAGAAACCAAGAAACTCAGGAACCAAGAGACCCAGAAACCCAGAAGCCAAGAGACCCAGAAACCAGGAAACACAGAAACCAAGAGACCCAGAAACCAGGAAACCCAGAAACCAAGAGACCCAGAAACTGGGGGAACAGAAAGTTATATAGAACCCTAGCGCGTTGCAAAATGAACGCAGCGGCTGCACGAACGAAATTTAGACACGAAGTAACAGCCCTGGCGCGTTGAGAAATGACCCCTGGCACATTGAAAAATGACCTAAATACCGCGTTGTAAAATGACAATTTTCTCGCGTTGAGAAATGACCCCCCTTCCCTTCCAGATTGACTGAAATTTCGAAAAAAGGTGTGAGTTTCACACCTACACGTAGTATGCTAAAGGGTATATAATAGAAATTATGATTAATACACAACTTGCAAGTAATTACCTCGTAGCTTCGATTTACTTTTATGTACCACACAAGACCCGATGTTGTCTTCATTGGTAAATGTAGAATGAGCATTGTATACTCGATCGATGGTCGATGTTCAACCCCAAACCGGTTGGATTTCAATCATTCACCACACTCGTTCCCTCGGCCTCGCATCGTTGGTTCCATTCTCCGCCGATTCTCCTGTGAGCAGCAATAGAAAAGTGTTCCCAGACCTGCAATTGCCGTACTATATTGCCATGCCAGGGCATAAACAAATGACAAGGAATGACCCAAAACCTTGATGGAAAAGTCTGATCTATTCGTGGTGGCGTCCCCGAAAATAGAATGTTGGTAGGATTAACTATAATGTATACAAATATATATATATATATATATACACACATAGAATTAGTAGATAAATCTATATAGCAATCTACCAGTGCTAAAAAGGATGTATGTTTATCTTTTGGGAGTGCTAAAAGGTATTATCATGCGTCAAGTTTGCCTTTCAATCCGTTTCATCTTGCTAAGTGTCGCGCTGGGATTTGGCGAAAACCCGTCCTGGCAAGGGAACCCCAAACAAAGATGGTTAATGGAGGTGTATAACCATACTGGGAACATAATGAGATATTGTGAGTAACAAACTTGATATACTGTACAATATATTTTTTCAGTGTGGATGGCTACTTGGGGGTGCGTCCCACTTGCTACTGCTACAGAGGTTGTGTGGGGAATATCCCTAGTTATAGGTGGAGATGGGTAACAATTGTGAATCGCGGATACCTAATGGTATTGTCGCTAATGATCCTGATGTGTCGTTTCACGTTTCCAATGGTCAAGTGGAAAGCAGTTTCTGCATTGCAACGTTTTGCTGTGAACCTGCAGTTGGGGGTCTTGAGCCAAAAGGATCATCGGATTCGATGTCCTATGGCAACCGTAAGATGGCTATTTACATGGGATTAACGGAGTATGTTCTTACCGTATTCCCATTCGCACCCCCCACGCATGACTGATTTTATCAGTCACGCGCAGGAGAGCCGTCTTAAAGTCCCTTGTACTGCAGTTGCGTTGATTCAATTATGGAAAGTCGAAAGATCTTGCCACGGCTTGCTATGTCTACACCTGTCCATAAATGATGATCCGGCATCTGTACATGACACTTAAACCCACCAATCGCGGCGTTGCCGGCGAAGGGTTTCATACGTGCATGACATCAGCTACAAACTACGAAAACGAAAATAGAGCTAGAGATTACCCTCCTGCTCTTCAGAGACAAAGAAATGAGACATAGACCGCAGTCAAAACTTTAACTCACGATGCATTGTGTTTCAGATAGCATCGTATTCAAAAAAAAATACGGTTGTGAATCACGTGAATTAGCCGGCTCAGATTCCTCTCAAAAGTCATCGGACAGAATGATGAGGTTGATTTTGAGCGTTGATTGCCGTCCCATAAATGCAGCAATAGGACCTATGCAGAGGTCAGATACCATTATCCCCATCCTCTATGTCCGTAGTTGCGTCCAGTGTAGTTCCAGTTCCAATCACCACCCCGATGCGAGGGAGTCCCTCTGCCTCTTCCGCGGGTTTCCCATTCTCTCCACGGCGGTGTTGCTTTTGGTGGTGCTTTTGGAGCTTGCTTTGGCAATGGGGCAGCTTCTCCCGCGTCTGTGGACGAAGCGGAATGCGATGGTCCTGCATCATGAGTAGCACTGGATTTCGGCATTGCTTTTGCCTTTGCTTCAGCATCTCTGCGGATGTCTTCAGCTGGAGGCATGTTGGCAATTGCAGCTACATGCGCTTCCGTCATATGTGCTCCCCATCTTGGTCGTTGTCCATCGCGCTTCTTGCTTCTGTTGTGATCATCAATTGCATCGCATAACCTGTTCAGCAGAGGGCCAGGTAGTCGTTGACCATTCTGTAGA
>Ga0126342_10013971_pt1 | contig 14192 bp, 10 predicted proteins | sample Cyp1metagenome_FD_92528 | JGI IMG/M metagenome (GOLD analysis project Ga0126342, IMG submission 92528) | Coral microbial communities from Lord Howe Island, Old Settlement Bay, Australia - Cyphastrea 1 metagenome | ecosystem: Host-associated > Invertebrates > Cnidaria > Coral ...
AGTGCAGTGTGCAGTGTGAGGTGTGGAGTGTCGAGGGAAGGACACGGTCGGGACAGGTTGTCTTTGAACTATAGGTCATTTATGTTTGGGAAACTTCCGCCGCCGGCTTGCCCGGGTCTATGTCATGAATATATAAATTACCTATATATATTTATATTTATATATGATTATATGTGTGTATCTGTGTTTATTTATATTTGTGTGTGCAACCAACTAACATTAGTAAATGGTACTCTGTTACAAAAATGTGGTGTTTAAAAAATACACATGTCATATGTTTTCTTTTGCAACGAATAAAAAGCCAAGAAAAATCAACACAGTCAACACACACACTATGATAATGTATTGTGCTTTGCGTAATGTCATTAGATGTGGTATGAAATTGGATGCATATATCGAAATATATGTGACCGTTTTATGAAAACATGTTTTTTTGTCAGGACACAAAACACATTAAACACATGGGCAATTTATTTAAACAACCATGCCTTGGACGAACTCTTCTACGTACGGGAATGATCACTGAAGTCAGCTAAATGGTTGGCAATGGGATTCAATCCCTTTCAAACATCTTCTAACACTGGCATTGTTTATGTGATTTGCACAGGATTTTCTGTAAACCATTTAATCAGTTGACACATCCCGTTTTCGTGAACGGCAGTTCATTGAGCAGTGCCACTGGTGAAATCCAAAGAACCGAACTTGTCAAGGCGCCGTCAACAGATATGGCAAGTGCAGCGGGCTCCTAGGCAAACGGTTTGTTTTGATTCCATGTCTATGTCAGTTTGCAAGTCAAACTTTAAAATTGGACTGATCAACCCATGAGCTGATCCATTTCTATGTCACCCTGCAATTATAAACCAACTTAGCCATGCTCTTCCACACTTATGCTATAGCACCCTTGAAATATAAACCAAGTTACCCATGCCAACCCCTAAAAAACAGTGCGACCAGTACAACCATGAATCATGTAAAATCACGTAAAATCCACCAGATTTCATGAAATCCCCATGGAATCCAGTGACCAAATCATCAACCCATCGCCACGTTCCAGGACCTCAGTAGCACCCTGCGCGCCATCGCCACCTTCAAGAACCAGCTGCCTGCCTTGAAGGCGATCTGTAGAGAGACAACCGATAGATAGATAGATAGATGGATAGATAGATAGATAGGTAGGTAGATAGATAGATAGATATAGATAGATATAGATAGAGATAGAGATATACATATACATATAGATATAAATATACATATACATATACATATACATATACGAGAAACCGACAAAATTATTGTAATACAAATTTCGTTTTGCTTCGCCTTGGCCACCAACCGAGGTTGCACAAAACCGTCATAACCGATAGGGGACGACCCCAATTTGTGCATAGCATTAAATTTATTCAAATTTAACATATAATTTTGTCCGCTACTCATATGGTGTGACCGATCCATATATATATATATTATGTATGTGTGTGTTGGTTTATACTGTGACTTATACTTTATGTCATGCATATATATATATTTATATATATATATATATATGAGCCACCGCAAAAACCCCGGCAATACTAAATATGTATTGGACGGACATTGGTTTATGGAAATTGATGGAAAGTGTTAAAAACACACGGTAAGCGATGGGACCTTCCCAAATTAGCGATTCCCTTTTCAAGGTTATGTCATTGTATTTCTCTAATATCCACATTAGCGATACCCAAATTGGACGTTGATTTCTGTGAAATATATACAAAAAATGTAGCAGTTTCCTGCAAACGATACCCCCCAAGTTTACCATATATCATTATTGTACAAACGTGTGGTAAGCGATGGGACCTTCCCAAATTTGTGGATGTCCTTTCCGTGAACCTAGGGTTTTCGACATTGCTCATATATGTATATTAATGTATATATCAATATATGTTTGGGGTATCATTTTGGGGGGATCATCCTCACATTCGGCGGATTTCAGGTTTGCGACTTGCTTTAATTCAGCTAGTAGTGAGGGACTCGTAGTGATACTTCTCCTGACCCAAGCATAGAAACGCTTGATGTCAACAGTATTCGTCAGGAAGATTTGCATCGGTATGTATATATATATATATTATTTATTTATTTAATTATATTTTTACATATGCGCATATTGTATCCGATACATGTTTGGGCACAGATTTGAAGATGTATAAATACTGTATGCCCTTTAGAGAATGACTCTTTTTCTGGAAAGGCTGGCCAACCCGCTGGCAAGATCCATGTTTGAGAGAATCTGAGCTTATTGCAATGATGCTTAAAGCAAATAGAGATGATGTTAGCTGGGGCAGCCATGTGATCGACCAGCTCTTAAACTATTGAAGTTGAAGAAGTTCACAGGTTGATGGTTTAGTTTCTTGATATTTTGAACTTACCTGGGGTGATTGTTGATGATGATGATGATGATGATGATGATGGTGATGATGATGATGATGGTTTGATGATTGTTTGATGATGGTTTGATGATTCTGATTCTGATGGTTCTGATGGTTCTGATGACTCTGATGATTCTGATGACAATGATGTTTTTATGGTGTTGCCAAATGAACTATATGATGTCTTCGGGGGCCGAAACCACCAAGCAACAAAGACCCTACATAGTAGCTGAACGCATCCAGAGTCTGCATCATTTGGTTCAACCGATGGTGCCTTGGTGTTACGTACCGTCCCCATAACATGTATATAATTGTGTATATATATATATATTTAGAAAAAAATATTTGTTTATTTATATATACATACACCATACAATTACTTTGATTGCTAAAGCATTGCCGTTTTCCCCTGAAAAAGATGACCCAGAGCCTCGATTTGGCGCCAGACTCATTTGGGCGTCATCTCTGATACCCTTCTTGGGCGGGCCTTAGACCTCCAGGCGGGGGGGTCCAGGCAGTGCCAACACTCTGATTGTAGAGGAAAGATTTTTGATCTCCAGTTCTCCATGTTTCATTACCTTTCCACTACAATCAGAGTGTTTCATTACCTTGTAGTGTTTCATTCATTCGTCTCTTTTTTTTGGTACCTTTTTGCGAATGAGTTCGAACACGTTCAAATCAAAGCAGTTTTTTTTATGGCATCCTGGGGTTGGCATTGAAGGTGTCACCTTGGATTCATAAGGCACAGCAACCCCAAGATAGATGGAAAGGGATAGAAAAACCTGGAATTATGAGGAAAATTAATCCATCATATTGTCAAAAAATGTTCACATATCCTTTTTGGAACTCCCTATGCCCTTCAAAAGAAAAAACAAAAATATGAATGAGTAAAGTAAAGTTTGAAGGGCAGGCGTTCTTGTATGTGTTGATGGAAATTTCTCCGGCCCAGCTATAGTAGGTTTGGGTTTTGTCCATTGTATTTTGATATCTTGGATCAGTTATGTGAAGCTGAGAAATGATGTGAAGCCATTGGAATCCCAGTGGCAGTTTCCATGGAGCGGAGATGCGGGCGAAATTTTGATCATTTGGATCCCTGATGCGGGCGAGTTCCAGAGCTAAGATGTGAAGGACTTCATGATTCGAACGCTGGGCCGGAATATAGACCAGAACAGGATCCATTTGACTATCACAGCGTAACTAAGAAATATACAACATATTACAATAGGATTTAGCCGAGGATTGAATCAACCAGATGATGGACTGTCCTAACAATGAATTTGGGATGCGACACACAAAAGATCAACATGTACCCGAAGCAAATCCAAGGATTCTGGTTCCTGGATGCTAGTGATTTCAAAAAGATTCCCAGCCATCTATGAATTCCGGGCCTAAGAATGAGATCAGGCAATGAAGATGACGGATTCCTACTGGAATGTCTTGCATGATGGGGTTGCAACATATCATTTGTTAGGAGATTTATGTAAATGGTTGCAGCCGTTTTCACATTTTGGTGCAGCAAAATCGTGTTTTTTGTTCAACATTTCTCCCACAAATTCGTGTTGTGGGTTTAGTTCCCTACTTTGCATCTGTCCAATTGTCACAAGGAATTTCCTCATCGTTAGATCATCCCAATTCTTGAAATTATGTAGTTTTGTTTTAGAAGCGTAATGATCCGGGACGCGTACCGTACGAAAAATATCTACTGTATATAATCATTCCACAAGGAGGTAATTACAGAGCTATATTCCATTCATATTATGTGTATATATATATGGGTTTGTCTGAAAATAGGCTACTAATCCATTCGTTAGTCATCATTTTTAATTTGTCCAAAATTACCATTTGGGGGGTATACCCTGTATTCATACACAGCCACATATTTGTAGGATGTAATCACACAACTAATATTATAACTATTTTTTATATATTCAGATATTATATTGCACTATAATTCCATACATTCTGTACGATATAATAACTGTGTATACATATTTTATATTTATATATATATATCCCCAAAAAAAAAAAAAAACATGTGAGTATTCTCACCGTCAGCGCACAGATCTTCCCGTCTTCGTAGGCCACTGGCACCTCAGACGCCCTCTGGGCTGTTGCCGAAATGCGCGACGAAGCTCCCATGCTCCAGGCCCGGCTACGGGGCACCTGGCCAGGATGATTTCCGTTGGAGACTTTTTTCAGCAGAAAAAGCACGGGGATTTCGGATTTCATGTTTTTTTTTAAACGGGATACAGGATTGCATAGGATTTAATTCTCTCCTCAACCATAGTTTTTGTTTAATCAACTCGCCCATCCGACTAGCTCGATATGTCTGCCACAAACCCAAGTAGCTTGGCCTAGATATGTATATAGTATTATATAGCTCTCTCTACCCTACCAGTTCACTATCGTTTGGGTGCCCTTTTCCCATATATATATAATAATAATAATAATAATAAATATATATATATCTCTCTCTCTAATTTTTTCCACCAGAAATTTCACTTGGGAAGCTGCTAGCCGAAGAGCTGGCTGGTTGATATGGCTGGGCCACCTGATCGCCTTCAGCCTTGCTGAACTGAACCAGATGGCGATGGAGAGAGAGAGAGCTATAGATGTGGACTTGAATGTAGATTGGGTTCTCACATCTTTTTGTTCACGTTTACCCCAGGGCCTCCTACATATCTTCCCCCGACGTTGGGATGTTCCAGATTCCAGGCCTTGCTGCCGGTGCTGCTCTATCGCTTGGCCAAGACAGCTCCAGAACTGACCACAGAGGTGACTGAGCGATGGCAATCGTATCGTGGGAAGATTCGCCTCAAGCCAACAGTTTGCGAACTGGAGAATCGAAATGTCGAAGGGTTTCCATTGATGAACGACTATAGCAATTGATGGACATGACTTAAGGATGAATGGATGATGATGGAATGATGATTGATGGGGATATCCACTCATGTGGATTAGTTGGGCATACGTACTTGGGATATTTCATGGGGATATAGCGGTATTGTCAACCACTCTATAATCCGAACATTTGCACAAGCTCACTGCAAGGCTGCGAGGTATATGGGTGACTATCGTAAAGTGGCCGAAGCTTTCATGTTAAATTATGATTTTTCCAGATTGCTATTGCCATTCTCATAAAACCGATGGAGCTTATGGTAGGGGCATCACGGGGCTATGAGCTTATGGTAGGGGCATCACGGGGCTATGAGCTTATGGTAGGTGCATCACAGGGTATGAACCACAATTAAATATACCTTACTGGGATCTCCCATCCCGGCCCTATGTTCGGAAGATCCGTGGGGCGCGAGGAGACCATTAGTAGCCTCTTCTCCACTGCCATGCTGCGATCGAAGTTTCGAGTTAGAGCCCCAGGGGTCCCCTGGGGCCGGGAAGGGCGGATTTTGGCTTTGAAATTAGGCATTTAACACCTGTAATCAATGAGGATGTATCCAATGTGTATACGTATATATATATATATAATTATAATGATGTCCTCTAAAATAGATGGAAAAGCCGCGGTTCGTTTGCTGGATTCCTGGCTGGAGATACTGCTGCGTTTGATATACTTGGCGACTTGGTATGCCTGGATGAATTACAACCACCTCACGTCGTGACGTCACTGGAATAGTTAGGATTGGCCGCATTATCCCCCAAATTAACAAAAAATGTATTTTTCCAGGCTGGGGGTGGGTGGGACGAATCAGATGGTGAAATACCATAATTCATCCGAACCTGTTTGAATGAGTTATGCTGGTCTGTTGTTCCTTGCTGCAAGTGTTGATTGACTTGACACAGCGCGCTTAAAAATAGAATTGTGTTGAAGCTGTTGAAGCTATATAACCAGATGTCAAGATGGGGGTGGACTGCCCTTTCTAAAGATATCAACCATAGTAGGTGAAGAGTTGGCCTCAATCTTAAATAGGTCTGAAGCGTTTGGCCAGCGAGAATCAGGGTCTCATTTCTACGTCGATGTATGTTCGTAAGATGGTCTTCACCTACACCGTAGGACCTTTTGAAAGAGGGCTAGCGCAATTAGTGGAGGGGTCGCACTGGTCGCTTTTTTGGGAGTGAAGTGGTGGTTAAGCTTCCAAACGGTGATGTTTGTCAGGAAAGTATTGGAAATGAGAAGAAAATACATCACTGATCATCAATGCATCAAGACATGACAAAATCACACACAAAAAATCTAAGATAGAATTGAATCATATAAGTCACATAAAGTTAGAACCATATATAAAATCAGTTAAAAGTTAAAATCATATGAAGACAATTTAAACCATGTAAAGCAAATCCCCTTGGACCCGGACATCCAGGAACTGAAGCTGAACATGGCGCCCCTCACGGCGTTCTTGGCGAACTCCATGAGCAAAGTGTCCTTTGAGGATCTGAAGGCCCAGGACGGGGTCATGGGGAGACCATGCGGACGGTCCCTGGATGCTGGTTGGATGCCCGGTAAAAGGTGAACAAAGGTTGAGTGCCATTGGGGATTGAACCCATGCGGAGTGAATTGCTTCTAATCCCCATAAGTGGTTCATAGTGGTTCAATACCCTTTCTAAGTTTGAGGGGTTAGTGAAAGTTGGGGGGTTAGATGAACTGGTTGGCACGATGCACTCTGCCAAGTTGCCAGCTGTTTTATCTCATGGATTCCTAGGTCCGAATGCTTTGAGCAAGTTTAAATGCGGGTGCCGCCCCATAGGTGTAGGTTATACCCGCTGCACGGTGGTTGTGAGATGCCCGAGTTTCCTGGTCAATTCGCATGTTTCGTGTTTGCAGATGTGGAAGTTTGGCTGTTTTTTGCTGTTTTGTTATTCTTGTTGGACTATATAATTTATGTGTTTGTCAAAACCTCGGCACATACATAAACCTTAGATATCTAGCACATAGCCTGGGTACCCCCAAAGTTTTATCTACTTCCAAAGCTATCCAACTTGCTGAACCACCCGCTTGCGGGTCCCTGAAATGGCCCATGATGCAATTTTGCCATAGACATCCATGTGCCATTCAATTTGGGGTGCTTAGCATTGCTTGGTTTTCAAAGCAAAAACACAAAAATGCAGGCTTACAATGATTCATTAGTTTATTATGTTCTTTAATGTTGATAAAACAATAAGAAACCATACCCCAAATCACCATAAATAAGTTCTATAAACCATTCCCACATGGATGGTTTTTTATTGTTTTACCATGTTATTTACCCACATTATATATTACACCTGCCATGGTTTCAAGGGATTCACTCTGGGGTTAAACTACCATGTTTCGGCTGGCTCCTCAGTCGGTCCAGCTGAAGGACAATCAACAGCTCACAGCTTACGGCTTACTAAGTACAGAACTTGCAGATGACTTGTTAAGTTATGTGCATTGGTTACGGTGACAGTTGGCTGTTATCACTATCACCACCATTTTCGATGGTGCTTCCACCAGTTCCATCATGGAAATACTAATGAAAAATCACCTTAAATCATATTGAATCCACAGAAAGTTGTTGCTTCCGTCACCTAAAAACAACCCAAAAATCCCATCCGCGGACCGAGGAGTTGGTGGATTTCTTCTATTCCTTGTCCCTCACCCGGACGCTGCCGGATGATCTTTTCGAGGTGCGAAAAGCAATGGATTTCAGCCGTTCCTTGGGGTTGGAAGATTCTTTCTTGACAGATGGAAAATGAGTGGACGTGGTTTTGAATTGCAAATCATTGGAGTTTGTTGAAACTTGAGGAAACTTGGAGATCGTTTGTTTTTATTTGGGGAACTTGTAGTTTCATGTGACTTCTTTCTAGGCAGATGTAACTGCTGCGGGTCCAATGTTGACGCCATTTGATATTCCACATGTTGTGACGCCAGGTTGCCGGCAACGGGGTGTAGAAACTTCCAAAAACCTGCGTCTCAATTGTTCAAAGGTTCGGGCCAACAGAACTTAGGCTTGGAACACGTTGGATCCAATTTTTGAAAGAGCTTCCTTATTATAAATCTTTGTTTGATACATCAAACGAAGTGAAACACACGATGTAAATCCATGTGGATCCTAGCATTGAACTGACATAGATACATCAAGATACATCTTAGGAAAAAAAGATTAATAATAATAAATGATGATACAGGGTACATGTGTAATACACATGATACCCCAGGAACCCCCTGCCGTAAAAGGCGTTGGTCACATCCGCGGTGGATCAGCTGAAGGGAAGGAAGCTTAGTACACACAACACGCTGGGCGTCTCAGGAGTGGAGCCGGGAATGTGCTGAAAGGATGGCTTAACTATGATTTACTATGGTTAACTATGGTTTAACTATGGTTTAATTTTGGTTTAACTATGGTTTAATTTTGGTTTAACTATGGTTTAATTTTTGTTTAACTATGGTTTAATTTTGGTTTAACTATGGTTTAACTATGGTTTAACTATGGTGTACCTATGGTTTAACTATGGTTTAATTTTGGTTTAACTATGGTGTACCTATGGTTTAACTATGGTGTACCTATGGTTTAACTATGGTTTAACTATGGTTTAATTTTGGTTTCACTATGGTTTAATTTTGGTTTAACTATGGTTTAACTATGGTGTACCTATGGTTTAACTATGGTTTAATTTTGGTTTAACTATGGTTTAATTTTGGTTTAACTATGGTTTAGCCATGGTTTACCTATGGTTTAGCCATGGTTTAACTATGGTTTGACTATGGATTAACTATGGTGTACCTATGGTTTAACTATGGTGCACCTATGGTTTAACTATGGTTTAGCCATGGTTTAACTATGGTTTGACTATGGATTAACTATGGTGTACCTATGGTTTAACTATTGTGTACCTATGGTTTAACTATGGTTTAGCCATGGTTTAAGTATGGTTTGACTATGGATTAACTATGGTGTACCTATGGTTTGACTATGGTGTACCTATGGTTCAACTATGGTTTAACCATGGTTTAACTATGGATTAACTATGGTGCACCTATGGTTTAACTATGGTTTAGCCATGGTTTAACTATGGTTTAGCCATGGTTTAACTATTGTTTGACTATGGGTTAACAATGGTGTATCTATGGTTTAACTATGGTGTACCTATGGTTTAACTATGGCTTAGCCATGGTTTAACTATGGTTTGGCTATGGTTTATCTATGGTGTACCTATGGTTTAACTATGGTGTACCTATGGTTCAACTATTGTTTAACCATGGTTTAACTATGGTTTGACTATGGATGAACTATGGTGTACCTATGGTTTAACGTGGTGTACCTATGGTTTAACTATGGTTTAGCCATGGTTTAACTATGGTTTGTCTATGGATTAACTATGGTGTACCTATGGTTTAACTATGGTTTGTCTTCGGATTAACTATGGTGTACCTATGGTTTAATTTTGGTGTACCTATGATTTAACTGGTTAAATTCTGGTTTAACTATGGTGTAGTTTAGTGTAGCTATGGTTTAACTATGATTTACCTATGGTTTAACTATGGTGTACCTATGGTTTAACGGCCAAGCCGTGAATTGGAAACTAAAACCTGTGAATCGGGAATTCAAACCCGTGAATCGGAAACCAAGGATGAATCAGAAACCATGCCTCGGAATCGGAAACTAAAACCGGTGAATCAGAAACCAAAAACGGTGCATCAGAAACAAAAACCGGCGCTGCGGAAACTAAAGACCTGGATGGAAACTGCACGAAGGTACTATCCCATTGAACATAGTTGTCAGAGAGGGTGGCGGATTTGATCCCTCATGAAGATAAGTTGTCCCAATCAACATAGTGGTCAGAGGGGGTGGCGGATTTGATCCCTCATGAAGATAAGTTGAAGGTGATATCCCAATCAACATAGTTGTCAGAGGGGGTGGCGGATTTGATCCCTTATGAAGATAAGTTGAAGGTAACATCCTAATCAACATTGTGATCAGAGGGGGGGCAGAATGAAGATAACTTGAAGGTAATAGCCCATTGAACATAGTTGTCAGAAGGGGGTGGCCGATTTGATCCCTTGTGAAGTCTTTGTTTCTGCTGCGCAGATTTTAGCTTCTGAAGTGCAGAGTTTCGTTTCTGATGCGCTGGGTTTAGTTTCGGATTCGCAGGTTTTAGTTTCTGATGCGTGGGGTTTTAGTTTCTGACGCGCGGGTTTTAGTTTCTGACGCACGGCTTTTTAGTTTCTGACGCGGTGGTTTTATTTTCTAGCGCGTAGTTTGTGAAGCGCGCATAGTTTCCGACGCGAGGTTTTGCCATGGTTTAACTATGGTTTGACTACGGTTTAACTATGGTGTACCTATGGTTTAGCTATGGTTTAACTATGGTTTAGCTATGGTTGAACTATGGTGTACCTATGGTCTAGTTATGGTGTGCCTTTGGTTTTACTATGGTTTAACTATGGTTTAGCTCTGGTTGAACTATGGTTTAACTATGGTCTAGTTATGGTGTGCCTTTGGTTTTACTATGGTTTAACTATGGTTTGACTGGTTTAACTTTGGTTTGACTTTGGTTTAACTATTGTTTAACCATGGTTTACCTAGGGTTTAACCATGGTTTAACTATGGTGTTTGGTGTGCCTATGGTTTAATTATGGTTTAACTATGGTTTACCTATGTTTTAATTATGGTTTAGCTATGGTGTACCTATGGACCTATGGTTTAACTATGGTTTAACTATGGTTTTAACTATGGTTTAACTATGGTTTAACTATGGTGTACCTATGGCTTAACTATGGTGTACCTATGGTTTAACTATGCTTTAACTATGGTTTAACTATGGTGCACCTATGGTTTAACTATGGTGTACCTATGGCTTAACTATGGTGTACATACGGTGGATGGAAGAAATCCTGCACCAGTTGATAGGTGGCTTATCCCATTATTTACAGGGTTTCAACCATCTAAGGTGATGCAGGATTTCTTCCATCCACAGTATGTTTTAACTATGGTTTAACAATGGTGTACCTATGGCTTAACTATGCTTAATTTGGAGGAATCATTATTAGCTGTTTGTTTAACTATGATTGACCACAGTACTCTATGCTCCTGTTGATCCCATTCCCAGTTTTCCGGTTCAAAGTCCCGAAGTTTGATTGGGAGTTTTGATCAACAAACTTCGGATAAATGAAATTGGTAATATCATTTATCATCAAATGAAACAATTATTATAGGATTGGGATTGATTATCCCTATAGTAGATGATTGGGTTATATCATTTGATGATATTTTTATATATTGGTAACCTATTTTAATAGATGATGTTCCCATCAAGAGCCACCCTTGGACTCTGAGAGCAATCTGCCAGAGTGCCCAACCAGAGTCCATCGCCCCGTTGGGGCCGTTGGGACCCAGGTACTCCTTGCTCTACTCCATCGCCATGCTGCAGGCGTCATGCGAATGTGTTCAAAAGCCCTGTTGATAATGACTGGTTGGTGGTGACTGGAAAATTTGGAACATGAATAAAAATTGACTTTCCTTCTGTTGGGAATGTCATAATCCCAACTGACGAACTCATATTTTTCAGAGGGGTTGAAACCACCAACCAGATGATGATCACCATGAATTGTGGGAATCTCTGTTCACCAAAGCAGTAGAATCGAATGAGGGTTGCGGGATATCACTCGCATCCCTCATCCCCATGACAATGGGGTCACCTTGGGATCATTTTCCCAGGTCTAAAGCTGAATCCTGAGCATCCAGATATTTCCAGAATTGTGCCTATGGCTTTTTAATGGTTGATACAAATAACATCAAATAACCCTCCAACTTCAGCCGGCCCCTGCCCACAGTCAATAGAGGTTGCCATCCAATTTCGTCGCCATGTCCCATGAGTCGTCTCTCCGGGCAGTTGGGCAGTTCTTTACATCCCTCGTTTTGTTTGTGATATTGTCCCGCTTTTGTAAGGAATATCCCAACTGCTGTTGGTTAGAACACTGTTAGAACATCTTGAATCCTCATCTTTCCGCTTGAATGATCCTAATTGCTGTTGAATCAAGTTTACCATTGCTGTTCAATGATGATTCAATCCCCCTAAGTTCACCATTGCTGTTGATTCCGTTCCCCCCTGGTTTTTGAAAAAAAAGCGCCCAGGAGACCTGCGTCCATGGCACAGCTCTCAAGCTGCTTCCCAGCGTGCTGATCTCCCTGGAAGCAGTGGCGGAAGACATGACCGTTATGGCGGGACGGATATCAAAATAGGGATAATGATAGGTATATCTAAATATCACTACTATGTTACTATATCGTTGTGGAAGGATGGCACTTTTCAGGGATAGTGATTTAATAGAAATATGTAATAGTGATGGATAATAGAGAGAGAGAGAGATGTGTATATATAATTATAGTTATATATAGGCATATATTATTTAACAAAACCATCAAGAACGGGGATATCATATTAGAATATGTATATCATGGGGACTTCACTGGCAAACTATACGAAAAAATGGGGGGTAGAAAAGCCATGAGGCCAACGGTAATGGGAATAGAATGGGATTTACCCTCTGGTAATTTGTTACAGTTCGCTATTGAAAATGGCCCAGTCGAAATATGGTAATTTGCTACATAGCTATTGAAAATGGCCCATAGAAATAGTTGATTTTCCCATTAATAGCATGATGATTTTCTATAGTTATGTGAAAGTTTACCAGAGGATGATGAGGACAACATGGGATATACAACCAACTTAAATGGTATAGTGGTGATGGCGTATACCACCCAAACCCAAACAGTGTTTTTTTCAATTCAATGGGAACATGATGATTTTCAGACAAATCCATGTAAGATATACAGTGTATATATATAATATACACAGTACCCTTCAAAGATGAGAAAGTAGCATGATATACTGTAGGCACATAGCCATTCAACAATTGGCATTCATGATAAACAGTGTGGCAAGCAGTTCAGTAGACCAGTTCGATATATCAGTATACTAGTATATATATTGCATATATATATACACACGGGTGTATGCATTTGCTGGTTGGTGGATTACAAGCTTGGTATGATGAACCCCATTGAAATTAACATATTTGTCAGTGTGCGGCTAAAACACCAACCAACTTTTCTTTGTATGTTTTTTTGGCCATATATGCGAATATGGCATTACCAGCACCATGTATTTGTTTGTAGAGTACCTACCCTAGGTTTGAACTAATTGATGGTACTCATACATTGTTTGGTAATGAAATATTTGATGGTGATCAAACCAATTGATACTTACCTACAATGAAATAATTGACCACTGTTTGAATCCCATTGGCAAATCCTATTATGGAAATATATGGAAATATTGTTTTTCATTATGAATGATCCATTGGGTTTTAAATTCCATTAGGTTTATTGTCAATGTTAGGTTTTATTCCATTATGTTTGATATCCATTCGGTTTTATTTTCATTAAAATTCCATTGGGTTGTCAATGTTTCTTTCATTTTTTATTAATTAATAATGCTATATCCATTGGAATTATCAATTGTTCAATCAATGATCAACAATTCCATGGTGGAAATCCAACGATTATTCCATTTGTTGCTTCAATCGTGTTGAATGCCGCACTGCAAATTCAGGGAACCCGCCAGGTCATGTGATTTCACCCAGGGGGATGCCACCAGAACACGCAGCTGCTCAACCCCTTGTTCTAATAGATATATAATCATATATAGAATGATGTTCTCCTCAATTGCTTATTCAAATTGGTGTTCCATTTGTGTGGCATTTTCTCGTTTTTTTCAAGTTTGTTGATTCTTAGATAAGCAATGGTCTGGCGAAAATAATTATAGAACAGGATTATATCATATTAAAAACACGCATATGTATATATATATATA
>Ga0126342_10013972_pt1:0-12500 | contig 14192 bp, 13 predicted proteins | sample Cyp1metagenome_FD_92528 | JGI IMG/M metagenome (GOLD analysis project Ga0126342, IMG submission 92528) | Coral microbial communities from Lord Howe Island, Old Settlement Bay, Australia - Cyphastrea 1 metagenome | ecosystem: Host-associated > Invertebrates > Cnidaria > Coral ...
ATATGTATGTATATATATATATATATGTATGTATATATATATATAACCCAGGCAAACCCGAAGTTCACGAAGCATACATGACGTGAGCAAGTTCACACGGACGTTAACATCCCCCCACCCCACCCAAACCCCGAAGTTCACGAAACATACATGACGTGAGCAAGTTCACAGGGACGTTAACATCCCCCCCACCCAAAACCAAAAAAAAAACAAAAAAATGGGTTTCGTGACCAGTTGCCTGGGGGCGGCGTTGGGAACTAACATAGCCATGGAAAATGATGGAACATGGCCCATTTATAGAAGATGTAGTATATAGACTATATAGATATTTGATATTTGATGTTCAATGATTTTCAATAGTTGTTTTTGTTTACCAGAGTCTAACCACAACTAATCGGGCTTATGAATCGCCAACCAGGTTAGAAAAAAAACGGGGAAAAAATCGGAAACATCAGGTGCCTTACAGCTGGCGGTTGAAGATGTGGCACCTTGGAATTGGCTGGAAGGAGCAAAACCTGAGGGGGAGGAACTGGTGTCGGCACGTGGCTGAGCTGCGCTGGGGTGGGATGGGGCTTGAAATGGAGATAGAATTTTCGTGTATATAGTTTAACATATATATATATAATATGCAGTTATATATATATATACTGTACTGTACATACACGGAGTTTTATCCTATTGAAGATAAACTTCTGTAGCGAGTTACATAGGTCAGCCACAGCAAATTTCCCTCCCTTTCACCGTCCCCTTTCTGGAGGGGTAAACCATGGTAAAACCACTTCAACCCCATCCAACTTGGCAATGATAGAACAGTACACATGGAGTCAGAAACGATTCTACCCTCTGGTAAACGTTTACATAACTATGGAAAATCACCATGAAATTCATGGGTAAATCAACTCCAAATGGCCATTTTCAACAGCAAACTGTTAGTCTTTACCAGAGGGTACCCCCCAAAGAAACTACTCATATCGGATCCCATGAGTGGTAAAACATAGGAACAGCACCGAGAAATTGCGATGTCTTGGGATTGAATCGCTATCACTCGCCTAAGCCGATGCACTTATCTTATTGAATCTATTGGTATTCTCTGGAAAGATTTGGGAAAATGTATATAAATCCATTATAAATCCAATTTATGATCATCTTCAATATTCTCTTTAATGATTTTTTAAAAAATAATCATAGATCCAATCCAACTCCATTATCCAATCCAATCTGTATTGGATTTCCATGTCCCTGGCGGACCACGACCTGGGTCCAGGTGTGTTCCCTGGGTCCAGGTGTGTTCCGCATCAACTGGACGGTCTTGATGGCCGTGCTGAAAATCTGTCACCTGGCGATGGTTGCGATGGTTGAAACCATGTGTTGACGAAAAAAAATCCTACTGTACATCACTTTAATGATCTTTAATAGAATTTTATGGACATTTTACAAAGCTATACCTATGCAATGTATAAAATCATATAGATATATTACATTTATTACATATACCATCATATACCCAGCCATGTTTCGGCAGTTGAAAATCCGGATGGTGCGGATCAGGTCTGATGCTATGCCTGGGCGTGCACCTGCACTTCCGCAAGCTCTTGACGGGAGACAGGCGCCATGGCATGGTAGAGCCTGGTTTTTAAGTGGCTTTTTAGGTGTCATGGGGGCCCAAATCTGCCCAAAACCGTTGGTTAATTGTTAGTTATACTATGCTATATGTTATAGGATGGTTTTCGGATTGTTAGGCCACGATGATAAACCTCTATAGGATCAATATAATGGGGATTATGACAAACCACTATGTTAAATGCCGCAGTGTTTGTGGACTCCACCGTTTCTCAGCCATTTGACCACCACCGTTTTCTCCCGCTGCGACTAGCAGGCGCAAATGCTTGAGCGCTTTGTCGCAGGAGATTTGCTTGAAACTGGGCCTGACTGTTTTTCCACGATCAAGACGCTAAGGGATTCTAAGGCGGAACATGCACAAACCAGTATCGTGGGAATTTCGACTATGACCCTGATCGAAATCCCATGGGTTTTGGGTCAGCCCACATGGATCGATATGGCGATATGGGTTTGTTCATAGGATACCAGGCGTTACCACCCGCAGATATGATGGTTGATCGATGTTGATCGGTTGCAAAAACAAGGCCTGGGAAAGCATTGGAACGCCAGATCCAAAATGACAGTCTGGCTCAAGTGTTTCGATTGGAGATTTCGACTATAAAGCATTCATACTTGGCTGTGCGGATTAAGCTTTCGACCAAGGTTTGGCTTTTCTCACTATTGGCAATGGGTAAAATCATGAAAATTTAAGGAGGAACTTCAGTCGCGAAAATTGCGGCGAAAATCCAAGGCCATGCTTGCTCTTCGCGCATGCACTTCCACAGGTGCGGAATGGTGCGGATAAGGTCATGCTGAGATCGTAAAGATCTGGGCGTGGATACGTTGAGAAATTGTGGCTTATGGCATCTTAAAGCCATGAAACATGGGGATATCAAATGGAACAGACAATGGGATAAACAAACTCTAGTGCAATTGTTGACAGATTGCTATGGAAAAGCAAAAACACCATTTACCTTGAATATATTTCCCATGGCGATCCATTACCGGGACAAAACAATGCAATGTTTTCTTTTCTGCAGGGTGTCTAGTAAGAGTTGCCATGCACTGTCTTTCTCCCCAAAGAATCTGGAGAAGTGAATATGTTGTGTCTGTCTTGTTTTGTGCATGTTTTCTTTGCTCTGCTGCCTTTCAACGTGACTCAACAAGTTCAACCTGACGTGGGAATGACGGTCGCGGTTCATTCATTCTTTGGGAGCTGGCTGCAAAAGCCCAGGACCAGGTATAGGTGATTCAAGAGTGATCCATTAACAACTGAAAGATGTTCTTTTTTTTGAATCCCTCGCCCGCAAATACAAAAAACAACATTTTCTGATATAGGGAGCCCAAGTTATGGACAGATCCGACACATCAAACAGGACTTCGTTTCAGGATTACCAGGTAATTGGCACCCTTTTTTCGATGGCAGGGCAGTTTGCTCCTGATCAAAGAGGGCTGGCCGCTGCTGCTGTGGCCCTTTGCCTATACCATCTTATCTGCCGCGTTCCTTGGCGCCAAGCGTGCAAGACGTTCAGCGTTCAGCAAGTGGAAGTGAAAAAATGGCAAGTGAGCGAACTTGAATTTGATTTGATTTGTATGGTTTTACCATATGAAAACTAAAGGTATACACTGGTGGTTGGTTTTTATATGTTTTTATTGGGGAAAGATAGCAAATGTCCAATAGCCATCGGTAAACTTGCCAAGCTTAGAGGAAGATCCGCCCATTTTTTGGTCAAGCCGAGGTTTTTTTTAAGGGGGTTCAAGATGTTCTGAAGGGCTATGATGGGAAAGGTTCATCCCATTGTTTCATAGTTTTTTTTCACAGCAGAACTCGGTCTTCATATGTTTAACACTCTGGGAATCTGTGGGATATGTTCTGTGCGATTAGCTGGCGCAAAAACACATTCGTTGTCAACTTTAACAAGAAACTCATTGACTCATTGCCTATGCATAGCCACTGCAGTCTTGTTTTCTAGATGATCTTTCCAAATTCTCCCATCAAACACCTTTTTTGTTGGTAAAACCACCATTTTTGTTGGTTAAACCTAGGAGTACTTCCACCATTTTTGTTGGTTTTTTATACACCGGTTCGTATCGGTCAAACGTCATTTTTTGTTGCTCGAATCATGGCGCATCCAGCAAGTTCTTCTCGAGAAACAACGGTTAGCCCTTGTTCAATCGAGGTTTACCCTCTGGTAAACAAACAGTTTGCTATTGAGAATTGCCATTTAGAGTTGATTTACCCATGAATTTCATGGTGATTTTCCATAGTTATGTAAACGTTTACCAGAGGGTAGTTCTAACCATGCTCTGGGATGAAGCCAGTGTTTTCTTGCAAATGATATCATACGTTTACCCGTATTGTTATTCTTTGTTCCCATGTTTTTTTAAAATGATTTTCTTGATTGAAGCCTGACAATCCACCAGAGTTTGAATCAAAGTCGCGCTTACTAGTCGTAATAGTTACAATAGTCAGTAACTAACCCAGTTGTGAATTAATAGGGAGCTTTCAACAACCCAAGTAGAAACTAATCCACATCTCATCACTACTATTATCCAATTAATATCCCATCAATCACCACTAATAACCATTAATCGTCACTATTAAACACTATTAACCACCATGAGCCATCATAAAACAACACTAATCAACCACTAATCAACCACTAATCAACACCTCATTAAGCGGCAACATCTCAGGCTGCTCTTGTGTCTGGCTCCTTTGGCCATCCCTCGCAGCCAGTGGGGCATCGCCAGCGCCTGCGCTGCCTTCCCGACGGTCTATGGCATTCCCATTGCGGTGATCAGTGCTGTGGATGTCTCGAACTGTGAGAACTGGGTGTGTTGAAAATGGCGATGATTGGACTAACTATGTTTTTTTGGATATTGGGCTATTTTTTTTAACCATCCAATAATATCCGGATATATCAACTATTATGATTTTGGATATTCCATTGAATATCAATAATATCACTGATTAGCTGGTTAATGGATGGTTATTGCCCCCAAATATGGTAATAACGTGGGTAAAATAATGCCATAAGCCACCCATGACTGGGAATGGTAAACATACTATACCACATATATTTATGGTGATGACTGGGTGATGGTTTATGTCAGTTTATGTTTTTGTTTTTGTTTACCCACATTATACGGTATACCCGTATACCCCAAAATAGTCCTTGTTAATGGGGAAATGATCATAAACCATTGGCTTTTGAACAAACCCGATTTTCAAACAAACCCAACTGTTTGCCATGAACAAGTTATAGCCTGGTTGATTAGTTACGAACTGTTGGGACTTATGCTACTGATATCTACTACTGTAATATATACTGGGGATATCTGAAGATGATAATTGGGAAACCGTTTTCAAGCAACTAGTATTTCATGAGATGGGATAGTAGTATTTTTAATGGTTCAGCTGGAGGACGTATCACCCAGATAAAACCACTATAATAATTCAAGGAATCATGGGACATCAAAAAAAATCTAATGGTATCATGGGATTCTTTAGAATTCCACTTTGTGATATATCTGGAATCTTTGAATACATGGGATGTAAGCCATAATATTAATGGGATTGTCATATCTGGAAATATATAATCACCATGTATGGGATAGATATTATTTCTACTATGTATCACCATGTATCACCATGTATCACCAATAATCATATTGGAATATAATGGGATAAATATAACCAATACTATATATGTATAGCAAGTAAGTAGTGATGATTTCAACAATTGGGACTGTTCGGTGGCTTCAGCTATAGTATGGGACAAAAACTACATGGGACATACAGTGGAACACCATCGGAATATAGGAATCACGGCCTTATTTCAGGTTAGTGAACTATTATCACTGGCACGATGTAACGGCATAATAGTGGGGATATAATAGTGGGGATCTAATATGCAATGGGACATTTGTGAATTAGCATATCCAAATGAATATAATGGTGTATATCTATATATATATATACATATACTTAAATATACTTAACTATGATATACGTAATAAGCCATACACTTCATACTATGTCCCATTAATGGCTACACAACATACACTTGGGATACAAGTCCCACCACAGGTGGGAAAGTTGACCGTGGTATTCCCAAATGTTTTCCACTCGGGCCTTTGGAGCGACGATAACAGATGATCAACAAATGATGCATATAGATATATAATATCTTTTTTGCTACGGCCTTTTGAGTCTTAACGACGCGCCCTGTAATTAACTGGTTGGTGGATTCAACACCAAGTTAAAGTTCCAGCAGATGGGAATGATGATCCCGACTTACAGGATATAGATATAGCTCACCTTGATGGTATATCACCAGCGATCGTGGGATATAACATATATATATATATATACAATAGGAAAATAATGGTACATATACTGTGTATTTACATATATGTACATGTATACAATACTAGACTATAACGGAAAGGACATTTTTGAGAGCTATACATGATATATGCACTGACATTTGGGTAAATAGTCGGGTACATCATTGTAGTTCACCATGATGGTAATGATGGTAATGATGGTAATGATGGTACTGAAATACTAAGTTTATGCTATGGTGAACTACAATTATGTACTTAGTATATTATGATAATACTAATAATTAGCCATATGATAATGCTAAGCACTAAGTGTGTTATGATGTTATGCTATGGATATGTCATGCTGTATGTCATGCCACTTCAGGCCCTAAGATCAGCTGTCATTCGTTGTGAAATCTTCATCAACTTGTCCATGAAATCTTGATAAATTCCTCGATTCCCGGAAAACAAAAAAACATGGAAATTGTACAAAGCTGGAATCATGGGGAAAACCATATTCATCACATAGTTATGTACTATTTTGAGACTACTGGGAAAGTTGCAGGTACCCTTCTGAAAGATTACCCTCTGGCTATTTAACATAGCCATGGAAAATCACCATAGAAATAGTAGATGGTTTACCTATTGATAGCATGGTGATTTTCCATGGCAAACTGTTAAATAGCCAGAGGGTAAGCACAACTTTCCCCATAGTCTCATGGTCAACTCCCCAATCTTTGCTGGTCACATCCCCACGTGTTTTCATGCCCAGATCCACCTAATCTCAATCGTTACGAACCAACCTCCTATTTTGGTTCGTTACATCCATTTCTTGGGATTATATCTTATTTAAATATCTGATAGTATCTATATATATATATATATATTCCCAGCCTCCTAAAAAAATCAATACTTCCCATGCACCTCCAAAATGTCTAGATCCTTCGTGGGCTTCGTTTGGGGCCGCCGTACCGTACCGTAGGTGCTCTGGGCAGCGCCGTGCCGAATTCACCCAGCGGATTCTCTCCACTCGCCCCATGGCGATCGCCCATTGAAATAGATGGTTTACCTTCTGGTAAACTGTTACATAACTATGGAAAATCATGGAAAATCACCATTTTTAATGGGAAAATCCACTATATTTCTATGGCAATTTTCAATAGCGAACTGTTAAATTACCAGAGGGTATGATGGTTTACCGAACTTAATAGCATGGTGGATCTTTCCATGGCGAACTGTTAGTCATAACCAGATGGTATGATTTCTGATATTTATTTCTGATATGACGAACTATTGTGCGTGAATCACATATGACAATGTTTTTTTTGTTTCTTGTTGATGTTTCTTTTGTGTCACCAAACAGCTGGGAAAGGGGACTATAACTGGGTATTTTTCAAAATGAAAAGACCATGGGGAAAAAAATTGGTGGATTTCCCATGCCATGTTGCACCGGTATATCAATTAGCCCAGGTATTACCCTCTGGTAAAGACGAACAGTTTGCTATTGAAAATGGCCAGTTATACTTGATTTACCTATTCAACATGGTGATTTTCCATAGTTTTTTGTGTGTTTACCAGAAGGTATCAAGGAGGAAACTTGCGATTGGGCTGCTGCGTTTGATGGGGTCTATAACCGAGCCAGCTAAACATTGGATATGACTACATAAAGAATCATAGAGCCGCATATATATATATATACATACATATATATATATACATACATATATATATACATATATATATATATACATATATATATACACATATATATATACATACATATATACATATATTATATATTATATATGTACATAAGGATGTGCGCATACAGTCTTAGATTAATATAGATGTAGTATATACCTGATTGGTGGTTTGGAACATTTGTTTATTTTTTCAATCTGGTAGGGAATAGTAACCCCAACTGACGAACTCATATTTTTCAGAGGGGTAGGTATACCACCAACCAGATGTAGTATATACAGACTACCAGAAATGCTATGGCAATCCGAACATTTGACATCCGGTGGGTGGTTGCGAAATCCTGCACCACCAAACGGATTCATTAAAACCCAAACAAAATAATATGGGATGTTTTTTTACAGCTATCAACTGGTGGGATTTCGCAACGGCCCATCCACAGGAAAAACCAGTTGACCCTTCGAGGTCTTCCTGACGGTCATCCAGTTTAGCGATTCCCTGCTGAAGTACTCCGTGGCTCCGGTGATCTTCCGCCTCAGCGACGAGACCAAGGGAGTGACATGGTGACCGACGGGAGGATGGCACCGATGGTGGGTTTCTTGTGATATACCCGGCCTGGTAGACATACAAAAAACCATGGAAAGATCCACCATTTTCAATGGCTAAATCAACTATAAATGGACCATTTTCAATAGCTATGTTAAATTACCAGAGGGTATATATATATAACAGTATATAGCTATATGGTCTTCAAATATCTTTGTTTCCAAGTTGGAAAAATCTTGAAGTTGAAACCAAACTTGAGTTTGCATCCCCCATAAAACAACTAAACAACTAACATGTCCAAAAACAGCTCCACAGCACCCCACTGGGTGGTTTGAAGGATCCACAGAAGATAGTCATTGGAGACCCATAGGATATCCTGCTTTATTGGTTTTCCAAGGGTTGGTGATGGACCTGAAAAAAACACATGAGTTGGATAGATTTATCTGTCATTCGATGTTGTTTGATCCAAGGGAATACAATGCCCAGAAAAAAAAAATGTGTCTTTTTCTTGGCAGGGTATCTAAGACTCTGGTGTCAGAGATTCTTATTGCTTAATTTAAGGTGCACAATCATTTGAGGGAACCTCCCAATTTTTCTTGAATGGTAGCTTATATAATGATAGTTTAAGTTGCTTGCTTGGAGTATTTAACCGTTCTTTTCAACAATTGTCCTGGAAGGTGAAGCCCCACCAAACTTCCCATCCTCCGTCGTCCTTTGTCGATTCCCATCCATCCTGACCTCGCAGGAATGGTCCAATTTCTGCCTGGATTGTTGTCATACACTGGGACTGTTGGCTTTGTTGGGATTACAGTATCATCATGAAGTATCATCTATATTTACATATAATTCATATAATTCATATATAATTACATTTTATGTATATATAAATATAGATAGATAGACACGGTACATATTTCACTCACATGTTCTCATGATTCATTAGGAGAGCAACAAACACCAGCAAAGATCAACTTAAGCCGATTGTCTCATGGCCATACCACCATTTTTTCTGGTCAACAATCAAAATGAGGAGGGATCTAACTATGTTGATGCAATAAATCCTCATTTTGTTTTGGTTGGTTCCCCAAACATGTGGGGGCTTAATCAATCAATAAAGCGATATCACGAGAAAAACACCAAGAAAAGTGATGAAATCAGATTATTTCACCATGTCTAGAGTCTAACCACCCTTCCATTCTCCCATCAAAAAAGTCTCCATTTCTTCCACTACGGCACCGTCTCCGGCCTCAGTTGGAGCATTCCCCGGCGTCGAATGGCGCGCTGCGGGCCCTGCTGGGCATCGTGGAACTGCTGAAGACGGTCTTCACACCGCAGGTGGTGGCGGTGCTGGTGGCGGTTGGCATCAGTTCCGGGACCATGGCATGGGATGGGGCCCGGGCAAATGGGCGGGCGAGAGATGTGTGATCTGGTGCCTTGATTGGATTGTTGAAGATCTTAGAGTGGAGATTTTTGTGACATGTTCATACATGTTCTGGTTGGTGGTTTGGAACATGACTTTTATGACTTTCCCAAAAAAATGGGAATTTCATCATCCCAACTGACGAAGTCATATTTTTCGGATCGACAAACTCGGACCCCAGTTGGTACCTGTAGACTCGTCACTCCTGGACACGGAGGCAAATGTAATGCAAACATCTGCCTCGGATATCCCGTGATGACAGTTGCATGGAGAACATGTGAACACAGGTGAAAACATGTGGTTTTAAGATGCTTTAATCATTTTAAACCATCAAGTTTTCTGGGTTTGACTCTTTGACCAACATTTTCAGACATGTAAAGTTGTGACTTTGGTTCATGAAGCACTGCGGGAAACTAGGAAACACCTTCACTTGCAATCTCTGGTTGTACTTTTGTTGGACGGCCACTTTTGTTGGTTCCAACATGTTCTAACCCCTCAAACCTGAATTGTGCGAGTCCTCGATATTTGTTTCATCTCCCCTGCTTCTTTTACAATCCACCAATTTGTCTTGTTCCAGCATGTTCGAATCCACATCTTAGTTGAGATTCACCCATGCTTCAATTACCCAGCTATTTATATAAACATTACTAACATTACCATCATTTTCAACTCACTTTTTTTTTAAAAAAATGGCAAGTCGTTATCCCCAGTTTGTGCTGAAAAGATCTCTCGTGAGGTTCCTTCCTGCCAGACATCAAAGCTCAGATGCTTCCGCAAGCAACTGGTCAACCTGTCGGGGTCTTGGCGCTGACTTTTGCCGCGGCATCTCAACTGGGGGAGTGCGCCATCCCGCTCTGCTGCTGAGACATGCAGTGGACTTATGTTGATTGTTTGGTGTGTATATACATATAGCCTACAATAATGTACTAGGACAACAATAGAATTAATATGTATATATGTATATATTATTATATATTTATATTTATATATTGTCTAACTAACATATACATATATAATTAACATCAAATAGATAGAGACAATACAGCACCTTAATAATATACATAGACTAATATATGTATATATATATATATATACAGTATACAGATATGTATTATATAATAGGGCTTTCAAAGTTGAATGTAAAGTTTGATCACAAAGCCTGTCCCTTGTGGATTGTCATGAAGTACCTGGGATTCCTGTTGAAGTATATGCAAGCGTTTCGATCCGGTACCAGTTATACCTGGAAAAGTTGAAGCACGAATTCGGGTTATTTCAAGCAGAAGCTACTTCTAGAGCCAACGAAAACATGAAGGTTCGATTTACAAGCCAGTTCTTGAATGTATCCATAAGATGTTCTGTTTCTAACCCGGAAATCGTGAATCTCTTGTGTCTTTCGGGTAGAATGACCTTTACAGAGGGGAAGAAACTCGGCTCTCGATTTCTTGATCCAGAAACATCATTCCTGATGAAGGGCTAATGGTGCAGTTTGCTGACTTTCTGAAGGGTTACCTTTAGATGGCTACTTGGATAATTTTTCATTCCCATGGTCCTGTTCTCTCTTGTTTTCTACTGGATCAGGTCGCAGTTGTTTGGCTTTCTGAAATTCTTTGGGATCACCAAGTCACCATGGATTTTAATACAGCAATTCATAGAATTGGATGATGGGAACATTTACAGGAAAGCCCGATCAATTTGATGGTAAAAACTGGTAAAAACCATAGTTTCCGGTGAAGATTTCCCTTAAACCAATCATCATAATCATCATAATCATCATAATCATCATAAATCGTCATAAATCGTCAGAAAACATCATGAATCATCATGAATCATCATGAAATATACAAAAATGATCTATATAATTTTGGATGATGAATAGAGGGTAGCTTCATGACTTCACCATTTGGAAACCTGGAAACCTGGAAACCGATGACATCATAGATGTCCCAAAACCCCATTGGTTGGTTGATGAATAGAGGGGTTTGAAGAAACCCCTTTAACAAACAACAGCTTTCTATGATGATAGATGGGATTAACCAGTTCCCGGCCCAAACCTATGTTTACCAAAAGGACATGAAATTGATTTGCCATCTATCATCATAGATTTGGATGGCAACTTTGCCATTTGATTTACCATCCAAAAACCCAAACCCAGTTGTAGCCATGGGTTGATCCAGCTTGGAGCGTTGGAGCCGTTGGACCCAGGTTTACTGTCAGTGGGTGGACGCATCGGCGAAATGCTGGTGGAATACAGCATCTTGGCAGCAAAACAGGTCCCTTTCAATACAGCAAAGCCAAAAAACACTATAAATCTATATAGATGTTTAATATAGATGTTTAATATAGATGTTTAATATAGATGTTTAATATAGATGTGTACCGTAAATATAGATTTTGAATATAGATGTTTATACTTTGGGATAGTTATAACTATAAACATCTATATAAAGCCTATAGTTCCACTATGTTCCATGGCTTTGACATTGACATTTTTGTTGGCCTTGCATTTTTAAGTTGCATCTCCTTTAAATCGGTGAATTGCAAAGGAAACTCATATTGAAAACTGTCATTCCAGTAGTTACACAGTGGATGGTGGTGGAATCCACTTTTTGCCGGGAATATCTTGGAGACATTTTGCTGGAAGATGTTCATGTCTTGTTCTTTGCTCAAATTTGGTGAAAACAATCTCTGCTTGGTGGTTTGGAACCATGGAATTTTATGACTTTCCCAAAAAATTGGGAATTTCATCATCCCAACTGACGAACTCCATCATTTTTCAGAGGAGTGGCTCAACCACCAACCAGTTTATTATTTGCCAAACCAGTTAAATCTCATTAAATCTCTGTTGGGGTGAAAAAATATTTGGCGTTGTTGGGAACGCCAATTGTGCTGGGTAAATCCTGTGTAA
>Ga0126342_10013973_pt1 | contig 14191 bp, 11 predicted proteins | sample Cyp1metagenome_FD_92528 | JGI IMG/M metagenome (GOLD analysis project Ga0126342, IMG submission 92528) | Coral microbial communities from Lord Howe Island, Old Settlement Bay, Australia - Cyphastrea 1 metagenome | ecosystem: Host-associated > Invertebrates > Cnidaria > Coral ...
GAGTGGCGCGTGTTGGGCTTGTTGGTACCTTAACGAGAGAGGGCTATGTGCGCGGAAAAGTTCCACACCTGCGGTGGTCCCAGGCGCCGCCCCGGCCTTGGCGAAGGCCGGGGTCGGCGGATAGGTAGGTAGATCATCATGTTTCTCATCTATAAGTGGGCAATGTTCCATAGTTGTGTTAAATAACAAGAAGGTAATGATTTTGGACGTCAACCAGTAGTTTAATTATCTTGATGATCTGAATGATTGGTCATCTGCTTGTCTTGTTAATGATCTCGAACCATTTTGGCAGGTTTTCATGGCAGTTGATGCATGAATTCTGTTTGGTATCATGATCCCTCAGGGCTTCCTGACATGGAGGTACCCCAATAGCTGGATGGTGAAAATCATGGAAAATCATGGAAGATCCTATGAAAAATGGATGATTTGGGGGGGAAGCCTACTATTTTAGGAAACTCCTATATAAAAACATGAACTGTTAACATTTATGAGGCGTTATTTTGCAGGACAGTAGACCATAGTAGACCTACATTTGCGGCAACAGATGCCCTTATCAACCTTCTGGTAGAGTAATTCTTTCTTTGTTGCTACAGGCTATTATAAGCTATTGTTATATCATGAGTCATGAAATATCATGAAGCACAACATGAAATATCTCTAAGTCGCATTGTATCAACAAAACATATATAGTAGTATACTGTATTAAACTATATACTATAACAGAAAACAAGCCTGCTTAGCTTAGCTCTACATGGTGCTTTGAGGATCTGGCATGTCGGGCGATGGCCCTAGCTCGAACATGCTTTACTTTCCAAGCCCCGGCTTCGCCGGAGGAAGTGTCTCAAAGATGCCTGGTTCATCTTTGACGCGATGTTGGTCGTGGGGGCTCCTGGGGCGATCCTGGGTCATTAATTTTCATCACCCTGTGAGTTAATGGGGGACTATCGATGATGATTTTCCACCGAAAACATGGTGAAAGCGAGGTGTCAAACAAGGATTCTGGAAGACCCAGGGTCCATTGAATTGGGAAGATACACGAGTTTCAACTTGCTAAGACTGGAAAACACCTGAATGATTGGGCCCATATGACTACCTGTAGGCAGTGCCATATACCAGTGCAACTGGTGGACACCCCTCTCATCCCTTTCTGTCATGATAGCCTCCCCTTGGAAACTCTGGGGACAGCACAGATGCAGTTCCTGGGCATGTGGCCACAGCCCCAGCATTGCAGATCCTGATGATCGTAGAGGTTTGGGGAGTTTATGCGCCTTGGCGAAAATTGGCATCGCACAGACCCTCTGGAAATCAAGTAAGCTGGGAAATCCTCCAGAAATGAGGTATTGAATGGAAGAATCCTCTAAAATTGGGGTGGACTTTCCGTTGCTATGTTTGAGACAGCCAGAAGGTACAGCCCGAGGTCTAGGTTTGTTAGATCTTGTTTTAGCCTCAAAGTCCCGTGGTCCGAAATCTCATGTGCACTATTATTTGCTGGCAATTTAAGGGCCCAATGAGGATTGGTCAAAACCTATGATGTCTGGGTGAGCATCCATCAATAAGCACCAGCTATTTGAAACCGAAAACCCACGGTGTCATGATAAAATGTTGACCCATAAAACATATTGTATAGAGACCTCCGAAACATCCTTAAAAAAGGCAGATCTGGACCTCCCTTTATGGGTCATTTTGAATGGAAATTCATGGGGTCAGTTGACGCATGGCCATTTGGACGATCTCTGTTTGTTTGTGATATCCACTCACAAACTGTAGGGTGGTATTGAGGATCTATTTTTCAAGGAACTTAATGGCAGGTTGGGGAAACCTTGCATGGTACTGTTTTGCCATAAATGGGGATATCACGAGCAACACGTAATTGCAATATATTGCAATAAAGGTATCTAAGACTGGGCCATGCTTCCCACACAGACCGAAAGCAAGGGAAGATTCTCACAGCGAAATCATCTGACATCCAGATGTATTTGTCTGAAAATAAGGATGCTCCAAAACCTTGTGCTTTCAAAGCTCATGCTCCACGATTCAAGCCATATTTGATGGAATTTTGGGATATCCATGGGTACATCTATATATACCGTACAACCATATCTGGCCACACCAAGAGCCAAGAGTGTTTTTTTCCTCAACAGACTCAACAGAAACGCCACTTAAATGTTGTTTGGAACATGATCTTCACGGTATTTTCCATTCAACTTGCCACGAAAAATGGTGGATTTTCATATTTGAGTTCCGGTGAGACGGGGTAAAAACCACCCTTCTCCTCTTCGTCCAACAGCTGCGATGCTGCTCAGTTGGTGATGTTGCTCAACGGCGAGTCGGTGAGCGTCTTTCAGAATGCCACCATCTTACGCATCCTGCGGGTCTTGAGGTGGGACCTGGGCACCCCTGGGTGGATGTTGCAGGTTGCGGCAGAGTGACCTGTGGTATTTTTGGGAGGGTTGCTGCAGAATGATTTTTTTTGGGAAATTTGGAAGCATCAAAACCATCAACAAGAAAATATCAACATAATCCATCAGAATGTATCAACATATCAACAGCATATATTTGACAGTTGTTCATCATCAGAACTTAGAGATTCAACGGGAAAAGCGCGTGGATTGGTAGTTGCCGGGGGAAACTGATCTATGATTTGTGATCTTACACCATCTGGTAATCAAATGTTTTTTGTTTTGTAATCCCCCATTTGGTTCGATGATTTTCCCAGCACTCTAAAAACCCTCCATTTATAGAGATAAAACCCTCCATTTCTAGAGATAAAACCCTCCATTTATAGGGATTGTCCATGTTGTTCCTAGATTGTTCCAGTGATTTCCCTTTCTAAACCATCCGTTTATCACGGATCTCGCGTAGGTTGCTGCGGACGGCTCGCATGGCCAAGATCTTGAGAACGATGCCCGAGCTGATGTTGCTGATCAAAGGCAACGACACACAGCGGTGCTTCATCCCAGTGGTATATTATCATGAGATTACATACAAGGTGGTGCCCCCCAAACGTGAAAAAAATTGGTTTATAAACCCCATTAACTATAGATATATCACCTATAAACCATAGTTATTGGAGTTATAAACCAACTTAGCTATCTAGGGGGCACCACCTTGTACTTACCCTTACCCTGCTCACACCTGGAGTTACCCTCTGGTAAACTAACAGTTTGCGTAGGGTAAGGTTCCAGTTGCAACGTGGAGTAACCCAGTGACGATTCCTAGGATGAAGCACCAAGTAGGGATGGGACCTCTGGATGTCTTGAAGAATGTTGAAGATTGATGAGAAAAAACATAGAAACACGGGTTTTGATGCTCTCTGGCAGGGTATATTTCCAGACACCCTCAGTGATAAATTAGGCACAAATCCACAGCTTTCTTAGAGTTTGTTTCCCTCAAACCAATCCATTGATAGGGAATTGGGCAGTTGAAATTTGGGTCTGACGTGGGTCTTATGCTTCAATTCGCTGGCACCCTCAGCAGCGAATTCCTGGCGTCAGTCGGATGGGAACAGTTGCAGGATTTCCTGGAAAATCAATCCATCGATAAGTTTTCCATTCTATCATCATATGAATCATATATATATGTATATATATACTATATATATATATAGACCCCAATAAAACAATCCCCTTGTATTCCACTTTATCATTGGTGAATCGCCGATTTGTTGGTGTTACTCTTGATTTTTCCCCTTAAATCAATCCATTATATATATATATATCATATGTGCTGCTCAAGCCCACATTTTGAGTAACTAAACATGTTGTTCTTAGTCAAAACCACAGTTCATCCATTGACAGCACCGATGTTTGATGCTTAAACCAACATTGCTGATGAGTAAACTCATCCACTGAAATCCAATACTAAAAAAACTTCAAAAACGTTGACACAGAGACACAGACACATAAACATATAATATATATATATACATATTCATTATCTAGTCATACATATTTATATATATATATATTTATATATATATATATACATATTATGTTCCAATTTGGACTTGGTAAATCCCACATCTATTTATCTTGCCATGAACGGACGACGCCAGGCATCGTGGTGGCCACGCGGTCCGTCTTCTTCACGCTGGCACTGCTGGGCATCTTCATCTATGCCGCTGGGCCAGGACTCGACCGTTGCGTGAGGGTCAAATGTTATAGGGATGCCATGTTTTCAAGGTCACCCAGCTATTTGGAATAGAATGGAATATAAATTCACCCAGCTATTGGGAATAGAATGGAATAATCATCTTAGTGTAATCTCCAACAGATACTGGAAGCTGATGTTCGAAACCCCAAAAATGACATCTACCATAAGCTCTGTTTAATGGGATATAACCAGCAGCTATATGGGAATCTCATGGGGAAATTATTTTCAAACGTCGGGAAGATGATCACCCATGACTTAGATGGTCTAATTTGGCAAAGTTGTCAATCTAATTGATCCAAAAGTGCATGTCAAAGTTACCCAAGTAGTTGCTATAGATTATATATATATATGTGAAATATATATATATATATGATGAAAAAAGGTGCTCCAGTGGTGCTACCTTGAGTTTAGCTTTATGAAGTAAAGGGGAGGCTGGCCAGCCCAGTTACCTGATTATTCAGGCGATTGCTGTTCATTTCCGGACCCCCCCCCCACCCGGTCACAAACCCTAAAATCAGACCCAAAACATTGTAATTTACATGGGCTTTGTGACTTTGCATGGAAAAATAACTTCTTTCAACATGCCGAAAACTGCGCAAATACCGATGTTTTTGCTCGGTGCTGTCCAAAAAACACTGTAAATAACACATCGTAAATACCGTGGTTTTGGCCTTCCGAGGCACAAACAACATGGGTATTTACGGTGTTTTTTGCTCCGAGAGTCTCCAAAAACGCGCAAATACGACCTATTTGACGATTTTCGGCCAATACGAGACTGAGAAGAAAGCTGCAGGGGCAACAACAATAATAACAACACTACAACACCACCACCACCACCACCACCAACAACAACAACAACAACAGCACCAACAGCAACAGCAGCAGCAACAGCAACAGCAACAGCAACAGCTGGCCCAGGGCAGAAGCAAAGGTCGACAATCGACATGACGGCTTTAGCAAGCTGCACATAGTGATGATGTATCGTTGTCAAGACCCTCCCCACAGTGAAACCTTCATTTTCTTTCATTTTCCATGCGTAAACTGGTAAACCATCCAAAATGCCTGGGATTGGCACTCTTTGTCCACCTGCAGGTCACTTGCAGTACCGGGAGAGATCCGGAGAGTATATGCAATCACTTCCAACAGCCTCCGACGGAAAAATCCTCATGAGGTAAAAGTGCGAGAGTATAGCCAATGGCGTCAAACTATCAGCTCACCCGCTCCTAAGCGAATATCTAATTTGTATTTGCAGGACTCTGCACTGACTGTTTTTGACAGACCCTCTCTGCTTAGAGAATTGGCACACGTATTCTACACTCAGTCAGTGGCGCCTGGTTGGAACCTACAAAACTTTTCGCACGCCAGGGGACACAACAGCATCGTTTGAAGCCTCGCAAAATGAAGCGACGACACTTTTGCGACGACAAATGAGCCGATTTGCTGCGCTGGCCGCTTAGAAATCGAATTCATCTTGCTACACTTAAGCTGACGCAGGACAAGAATTGCAATGGACCCCCAGTGGGGGTTGGCAAAATGAACCCACCAACCAACCAACCAACCACCCAGCCAGCCAGCCAGCCAACCAACCAACCAACAGACGACGTTGGGCACAGAAACCTTTACACAGAGCAGCTTTTCTGCACAGATACTCTTACACAGAGGGGTTTGTGCACAGATAAACCTTTACACGCAGACACCATTACACACAGGGTTTTTTACGCAAAGAAGTTTTACACACAGAAGTTTTTAACACCGATGCTTTGCACAAAGATGCATTTACACGCATAAATAAAGGCACACGGGCGCTTTTACACACAGAACCTTTTACACAGAGAAACATTTGCACAGAACGGTTTTTACACAAAGAAACTTTTACGCAGGAATTTTTTGACACAGAACAATTGCCCACACAGACTGCACAAATAATTTTTTACACACCGAAACTTTTACACGCAGAAACTTTACCCAGAGCAGTTTTTACACATATTTTTTTCCGCACAGAAGCCTTTACACACAGAGGTCTTATGCATAACAGTTTTTACACCGACCATCACCGACCCTTTTACCCACAGATGCCTTTACACAGAAAACATGACACACAAAAACTTCTGCGCACAGCACGCTTTTACACAACCATTTTTTACACGGAGAAGTTTTGCTTCCCCTTCTTGATCACCTACCTTTCGTGTTCCCCCTCTCAAGTTATATAATATTATACATGTTATATGCTTGTAGACAGACGGATATTGATATCGGGACTTCAACTTGCATACCATACCGATGGATCAATATGAAGGTTACTCTCGCACACACGCACACACAAGAAAACGATCTTTTTTATTGGCTGGGCATGAGAATCATTTCATGACTAGGACGAAGTAGGAATGATCAAACTGACGTAGTCGCCAGATTGAGAACAGATGATGCTTGCACGTGTTTGCCATGGTCAAGAGTTGGATGATACCAACTATATAGCTATGGGAAATCACAATGTTTAATAGTTTTTAATAGGTAAATCAACATAAATCAGTTGTAAATGGGCCATTTTTCATAGCTATGTTAAATAACCAGAGGGTATACAACCAGAAAATAAGGAATGGTCATTCCCGAATCAGTGGTTACTGGGTTCAAGAGGTGCGTAGACAAGTTTGTGGTATCTTTTTGGTAGATCAACAAATTCCCTTATGACGCAATGCTTCATCATTATTTTCACACAAATTGTAACTTGAGAGCATGTCCTGATTTTTTGACAAATCCAGTTTAATTAGTTTAAATGTGAAGTAGATGGGCTGAAAAATTAGGAAACCGTAATTCCATCCACTTGTTAATCATCATTTTCCCCTTGACATGGTTGTAAATTCGGGTACACGGCATTTTCAGACACACCAAGTTATAGGATTGCATCCCTTTTTTGTTCGATCGATCACTTGGGTCACTTCGGTTTGTCCGAAAATGGTGCATCTCAAATCTCCTGGTTTATCATCTTCCCTCCAAACCCAAATTGGAGGTACCATACCTACCAGATAGAAGGTCTACAGTAAGGGTTAATTTTCAGGAGATACATACGAAACTGAAAAAACTATATATAGTTATACCATATATGGTTACTAGCTAAAACCATAGTTACTATATATTTCTACCAAACTATGGTTTTCTATGCACAGTCCGTACCTCCAGTGGAGTACCTGAGGTGTTCTCCATCATCTTTATCCAGCTGACGAGAGACACAACACTGGGGGACAAATACTTCACAAGGTCATGGCCACCTGGAAAGGGGTGTCCATCACTGGGTAACAGACTGGGTAACTCTCCCATTTGGGTATAGGTCAATACCTATAGATATATTTTTAGTGGGATGAACATCCATTTACCAGCTATTTTGGGGTTCACTAGGTACCAGGGTTTTGACCCATCCCCATTTGATGGTTAGAACAAATCAGCTTAGTGGTGAATTTATGGCCTAATTTTATTCCATATCCAGAGATCATGTAAAGACCCCCTATGTGACTCGATTTTTAAAGCAGGACGGTCAAATTTTATAAAAGGCCAACTCTTGCCACTCACAGAGCACTGGAAGATCCACCAAATTCAATCCGTTTCCCCCAATTTTCTTGGTATTTTCCAATGTTTGAAAGGTAATGCCCCAATCGTTGCCTAGCGAAATTCCAAGCTTTAGTGGGAAGTGGGAACACACAGTTTACCCAGATATTCTATGTGGACTAAAATCTAAAAGCCTCATTTTGGGGGAGGTTGTTTTAATACCAAATTCTTCAGCCCCGTGGCCAGAATAGGGTTTTTGGGGTAGACGAACCCATTTGAATAAGATCCACAAACATATCATTCCAACCCACGAAAAAACATCAGTGACCATGATCAACGTCCAATTTTTGGCATCTACGGCTATTTCAACATCATAATGTTGATTGCAGATCGTACTGTACCCCTGCTTTAACCCAATTGTTCAACTTAGAGTTCGAATCATCAGGTCTTGTTGCTTGAACCCCGTATTTTCCTCGCACAACTTCTTTGCTGTCTATGGGGTTGTGACCAAATTTGTGGGACGATCCCCCTTTTGAGACAAATCCAACGAATCATGGTACTGGATAAGAACACATACCCATATACCCCAAATTTTCCCAATATCTCCAATTTTTTGATGGGTAAATCCTCCAAGTTAGGAATTGTTGAAACAAAAGTGCTGAACACCCGCATTTCTGTTTTGTAAGCGTTTTTTTTTCAATTTATGTAGACAACTAACTACAACAATAAACATAATTTCTCAACCAAAATACAACCATTGTAAACACATTATATATATATATAAATATGATATGATATATATTATGTATCTATATGTCTCTATATGGCTCTGTTTGAAATTAAATCGACTGGTTTGTCATGATGTTCACTCATATTATTCGCTATTGACATTGCGTTCTTTTTTGGTGTATCCATACAAAAAAAAACCCATCTGATGGTGAAAAAACCATCCCATAATTCAGCATTGTGAACCATGAATCAAATCGCCATTTATAGTGGTTAAATCACCATGAAAACCTATGGGTTTTCCTGGAATCAAACACGCCGTGTATCAATGGGTATCCCATTGATAGCCTGGGACCCTATGTAAGGCCCCTGGCTGTGAACGAAAGTTCACTGGGTTTCATGGTTTCGAAAAAAAAAAACGATTGCTTGATTGTTCAATGACATCTCATATTAATGATACATACTGATATTGACTCTCACCATTTTTAATAGTTAAATCATTATTGGTGGTTTGGAACGTTTTTAATTTTTCCATAGTATATGGGATAATCCTTCCCATTGACTAATATTTCAGAGGGGTAGGTCAACCACCAACTAGTTGAATAATTATTGTTATGATCTATTTCTATGGGCCATAGCATCCATAGCAATGTTCCATAACCAGGTTGGGTAATTCCCAGTAATATCCCAACTCGTCCGATGATTTTCCCAGCGAACTAAAGCTTCACGGCTAGTTCGTGGCATTCCCAGCAGCCCTCCATTTTTGATGATACCGGAGGGTATCCCATTCATATCTCACTAATATATACTAACATTCCATATAGTTCCCAGATGTTTCCCATGTCTCTAACGGTTCAATAGCACAACAGCATTACTAATCACTGATATGCCATACAGTATATATATATATAATATACATGTATAATACATACATATATATATAATACATATATATATATATATAATATATATATATATATATATATAATATGTATAGTATTATTCCACTATGTCTTTAACAAAGTTTTAACGCTTCCAGTTTCACAAACTCCTACAGGGTCGGTTGAACCTTGGAGGTTTACGGAGTCGATGCTCACGCTGCTCTTGGACGCTGTCCTGCCGGATCTCAGTGTCTTCATGCGCCGCTCGGCAACCGGTGACCGGGTCACCGGGGGTCAGTTGACCCACCAGAAATGGGGGTTTAGTCTGGTTGAATGGGGGCCTGAATGGTTTTTTGTTGATGGTAAAAGCATGTAAAACATATCTGGTTGGTGGTTTGGAACATGAATTTTATTTTTCCATATATTGGGAATGTCATCATCCCAACTGACGAACTCCCATATTTTTCAGAGGGGTAGGTCAACCACCAACAAGATATTAAAACCTTGGTGTTTCAATAGGTTTTCATGGGATTATCATGGTGCATGGACCGCTAGGAACCCTGCTCAGGATCAACCGCTGGTCTTGCCGGCCAAATCTAACAAGCCCAACAGTGGGGATTCGACCGTCCAAAACTGTTGTTTTAGTGTTTTTTAGATCTTTTTAGTGTATATATATAATTACATATACATATATATAGTTATATATGGTATATATATATATATTATATTATATATATATTATATATATATATATATATTATAGTTATGTATATACACACATATACTGTGGGATTCACCCTGTAATTTACGGGTTTCTGGGCAAATCGATTCACCAACGTCCGGATGCAGGGGGTTGAATCCCGACCGTTTTTTTGGGCTGACAAGAATTTCGAGGCTGACAGAAGAAAAGAGAAGGATGTAATGTCAACCCTGGATTAATAAACCCCTAGATTGTTTAATTGGGAGGGCACCATTTAAGTATATTTAAGTATCATATTGTGACTATTTGGATGGTACCCCCACAATTAATAAACCATGGTTTATTAATCCGGAGTTGACATTAGTAGGAAACAACACAGCATACATTGACATACATGAATGTGGGATATCATACATTAACAACATCATGGTGGGAAAACACAACAAAATTTTATACATGAACATTGGGGATAACAGTTAAATAACTTGTGGAAACCCCAACATTTCTCTTGGGAAACAGACATGATTAGGTATGTTTCCCGAAAAGTGACGGAGCTGTTTGTATCCAGACTGGATCACAGGGAAATTCACCAGTCTGAAAAACCACCAGAAGTGTACCCAGACTTCATCTTACTTCTTGCTTATGCACCCATTTACATCCCATTTACATCCCATTTACATCCCATTTACATCCCATTTACATCCCATTTACATCCCATTTACTTTTCATCGTATATACTATGGAGTTCTATGGAGGCTGAATACGCATTCTTCTTGGTCAACTCCTCATTCCATCGATCGGGGTTTTTCGTCCCCGTCTGTTGTGGGTTGGCGACCAAATCTCTCGGTCAAAATCAGGTTGAACCTCTTGGATACATCCATATATATGTGAGATATGTATAGATATGTGAGTTGTACATCTTTGTTGGGATATTTTGAAACATATACAAACATAGCATCAGTTAGTTGGATAAATCTATTTTTATCTTGGGATTTTTCATGATTTTTCATAAACCATTCCTGGCCTTCGCCGGAGGATGGTTCAATAGGATGATACTGTGTTTTATTGTCGATGACTTGGTAGATTTTTGCCCACGGAAATCCACTACTTGGGGAATCTACACGGGTTATTTACATATTTTTGGAAACTAATTTTCAGCAAATCCTAGTGAACAAGTGCAACAGGTGTTGCATAGCCAGAAATTTTGATGCAATTTTGGTGCAAGACCAACACAGTTTGTTGATGTCATCTCCCATGTTGTTTGCTAAATCAATTTAATCCCCCGATGTTGTTTGCTATTCGTTGCCTTTAAATGCCTTTGATATGGTTGGTATATGTTGGTGTATGTCTCACATGCAATGACCAGCCTTGGACGCAAGCCCGCGTGGCCTGCGAGGTGAAATTATCGACGAGGGAGCAGTCGTAGCAGCATCCCCAGATTTTTTGGACAGTGTGGTCATTGTGGGATTTCCAACCATGTGCTGAAGATCCCAATGAAATCCTGAGGAAAAGGCTGTGATGGCCCGAAAACTTGTTTTTTCCAATATCAAAATTATGAATGAGTCCATAAGCTTTGGTTCTAAGTATGCATAACACTCATTTAACAATCATAACTTTTGAAAATCTGTTAATCCTACAACTTCTGTTTCTCCATGTGTCTCCGTTCAAAGTTTGACCTCGGCTCTGGCAGGCGATTGTGATGTTTGTGTTCATCCTCCTGGGTTCAGCAGCTCGAAATGGCAAGAAATGGCTGATTTCTCGGCACAGTGATGTGCCATTTCTCGGTGTTTTTCTGGTGTACAAATGTATACATAGTATCTCTGATAGATCATGATAGTAAGCAAAAAATATAGTAATTAGAAGTTGACTATTTCAGTATGATTGTACTGTTCTATTTGTTTGCGAATTAGTGGTTGCGGTAAATGGTGATCCCAAACAGACCCCAGTGATGCGTCCAACTTGCTGTGATTCCAGTCATATTGGTGGAGCCGATGCTGGGCTTAGAAAACATATTTTGTTCAGGGAACCATTGGTGAATCATTCCTATTGTTGTTGGTTATATGATGTTATACGGTGCAGGCTATTGTTGTGGTTGAGAACTCTAAAAAGGCTCGGCTTTTCATTGACAGAAAATAGCCCACTTGATAGCTCCCCCCCCAGTTCGCACCAGTTCTGCTCAGGTAACAATGATGAACATGCTTGTGGGCGTGTTGGTGGAGGTCATAAAAACCGTCAGCGAGATTGAACGTGAACAGAATCTTGGACTGGGGATTGACCGGAAAACAACATTTCGACGCCAACAAGGACGGCATGATGATCAATCAACATGTGTTTTAACAACCAGCAGTGGGAGGATAACTCAAAAACAGGTACTGCTTAGGGACTGGCTTTTGTTCTTTGGTATGGAATAATAGACCATGCAAGATGGAATGTCAATGATCTCTTCCTGGATTTTGATGAAATTGTTTTTTTTCCCCCTTTCCCTACGGGGATTGTTCTACTTTTGGGGGTGATACTAGGGGAATATAGGTTGGGGTTATCTAAAATAGGGGTAACCCCAAATCATCCCAGTCTTAGACCATTTTATGATTTTTACTTTTTTGGTTATCGAAGTTATACAACCATATACAACCCATGGTGACTTGGGGATCCATTTGAAAAACCTCCATATGTTGGGAGGGTCTTTGTTCTTTGGTGCCTCGCTTGTCCGAAGACGTCTGAGGATGGAAGTCTCCTTCGTGAAGAAGATTTTTTCGGAGCCGCGGCGCACTTTTCGGACGTGGCGAATGACAGCCCTATGCCAAAACGCACCCAATATCAAGTAGCAATACAAGATCACTTAAGATCAAACAGCAATACAAGCCAACACATTTTTGTTACTTTGGATATATATGGCATATATCATGGTATTCTTTGGACTTACTTTGGGAGTTTCACCAAAGAGAATTCAAGGTTTCAGCTCAAGACCTACTTGATGGGTTAGTAACAAGAATCTAAGCGACAAGTTGTATAAGATGATATGATTTGATGTGGGTAAAACAATGCCATTTTTGCCACCCATGACGGGGAATGGTAATCGTAGCACCTTAATCAAAATGTTGGTGACTGGGGGATGGTGGCCACATGGCATTGGTTGTTTTACCCACATGACTGGCGTTTCAACATGGGAGATTTCCAAGATCAGGTGAGGGTTTGCTGTTTAATGTGGGCTGAATATGTTGAGAAACATGGCTAAAAAAAAGATTCCACATGCTTTCTTTCTGGATTCTACCATTGATTGGTCAATGGTTGAATCATTCGTTTTCCCGCACCTGGGCAATGATGTCATGTTCAACTGATATGGTTTTCTCCGAAAATGGTGATACGCCAAAATGGGCATCTCAACGGAGAACACTTGGATTTGCTAAGCCTAAGCCCCAAAATGAACCATTTTCCCTCTAGATTCAGTGCTGGTTGGTGGTTTGGAACATTTTTTATTTTCCATAATATATGAAAAAATCCTTCCCATTGACTTTCATATTTTTCAAGATGGTTAAAACCACCAACCAGAGTGGATTTCTTGGGAAAATACATCGGAAATGAAGCGAGACTCCCCATTCGTTGCGCGGCAGCGCCCTGCGAGGACGTGATCACCAAGCTGAATTTGGACGCAGATGGCGACAACAAGATCTCCAAAGATGTGACTCGGCCATCAAACTGAGGGGAACAACCAGATACTATTACTATCAATACCCTCAGTTTCACCAAGGTCTAGGATGGTTTACCCAGGGATCATAAATTTAAAGGTCTAGAATAGTATTACTGTACTATCATATACTCTACGACTTTGTATGGGGCAATTAGAAATTTCATCTATAAAAATAACATAAAATAAGCTAAGTTTTGATGGGGCATTGAGAAATATCGTCTATAAAATATCTGTAATTCATCAACAAACATCGGGGTCTCACCTCGTAGGGACGCTTGAAATAGTGGAGGTACAGCTATAGAAATGTAGCAGTTCTGAAGGCCATGACTTGCGGGGAAAACACCAATATATATTATGAAGATATATATATATATAATATTATGATATATATATAACATTATATATTATATATTATATATTATATATTATATATTATATATTATATATTATAATTATATATTATATATATTATATATATATATTATATATTATATATTATATATA
>Ga0126342_10013974_pt1 | contig 14191 bp, 9 predicted proteins | sample Cyp1metagenome_FD_92528 | JGI IMG/M metagenome (GOLD analysis project Ga0126342, IMG submission 92528) | Coral microbial communities from Lord Howe Island, Old Settlement Bay, Australia - Cyphastrea 1 metagenome | ecosystem: Host-associated > Invertebrates > Cnidaria > Coral ...
CAGTCCCAGCCCCGTGTCCCGACTTGTCCCCTAAACCCGCCCCATGTCCCAGCCCTGTGTCCCCAAGGTAAACCCTAAAGGTCTCATTCTTTGGTGCTCTAAGTGATCCCATGGTGCTCTAAGTGATCTGGTGCTCTAAGTGATCCCCTAACCGTCCTGTTCAGGGATTAAAAAAGTGCCAAGGCAGATTTAGGAATTTGGGTGGCACAGAACCGAACCATTAGTAGTGCTCGTCCAGCATCCTAAAGTGTCATAAACCGTCATGCGGTTCTGGAGGACCCGCGCTCTTGGACACGCTGCTTGACTCCGCAGAGTGACTGCGCTGCAGAGCAATGTACTGTGATTTGGAATTTGGGTATGGATGTGGAATGATGTTCATAGTGGCTTCGTTGAACTTGTATGCATTTGTATTATCTTGTATTCGGCTATTGTTCCAGTGGATTTCCACGGCCGCCATATCGCACCAGAGGCGAGAGCTGCAGAACTTCTGGCCACGGAACCTGGCCGCACACTTGGAGTGCTCAGAAAGTTGATGGATCAATGAGAGAGAGCGAGAGAGAGAGAATATAATATAATATATAATATATAATATTATATAATTATAATATATATATATATATTAATGAGAATCCGAGTGGATTTGATTAGATATGTATGTTTGTGGAGAAGGCTTGACTTCATCGAGCCACAATCCAAAACTAATTAAATTAATTGTGAGATTCGGCCTTCACGTGTTTCATAAAGTTTAGGTATTTACCGAGCTGACCAACATCACTTTTTGTTCATTGGAATACTTGATTGATTGAGTGGACGTACGTCCCCAGCCACTCATGACTATCGAGTGCTTAATTGATCTTAAGGTCCTAAGGTGTCCTAAGTGTTTCTGCATGTTAGCCTCGCAAGGCCAACACTTTCTGGGGACTGGCGCGCTTGCAGTGCTCGGAAGGTGTGGCCTTGCAATTCAAGTGCTGAATTTGCTGATGTTTGCAAAAAAGGAAGCCAATGCTGGAGTCTCTCAAGGGAAAGTCAAGCTCCAATCTGGATCCCACAATGGGACACTGCCATGAGGCTCTGCTAAGTTTTGCCCCCAAGCAGCTGGAGGCTCAGAAGACCTTCAATAGCTTCGGTGGGGGCAAGCCAGCGGGTGTCAAAATTATTCAACATTTCTGACATCATGCAGCAGCAAGATGTCAGGCAGTCCACGTGTAAGCGCATATTTTTGTGGAAAGTATTGCAAAGGGCCAAAAGGTCTACAACTGTCCTTGCCAAGTCATGGAGTTAGTATATGACGGTGTCCAAAGACACCTCAGGCTTGAGTCACAGAACTTGTGATACTTTCTGCAGAGTGTTTTACATGTAGACTATAATACAGACTTTCATATATAATATAGCATATATGTTCATAATTGTCTATATATATATATCATATTAATTGTTTCGTAATTAATTTGATGGTGGTGGATGATGTTTTGCAACTTTGGCGCATCTCTTTTTGTTGTGATTGGCTGCTAAACATGTCCCAGGTCCAGAAGCTTGGGTCTGTTGCCTCACAGATGACACCAGTGGAGCTGGCAGTAGCCTGAGAGGGCCGATGTCCTAATGGAGATACCCTCTCGTAAACTAACATAGCTATTGAAAATGGTGATTTATAGTGGATTTTCCCATTAAAAATGGTGATTTTCCATAGTTATGTTAGTTTACCAGAGGGTATGCCACGTGGATCTCATGTGAGTTCCGTTGTGCGCCTGGCTGGTTCTGAGTCCAACAGTCTTTGGGCGCTGGCGCGTTTACGCCAGCACCTCGAAGTGCTGAGTGTGCCAACCAGAAGCTGTGATGCGGCTGTTTCTCATGTTAGCATCTTTGATGACGTTTGGGCATATTATATCATATTATATATAATTACATCGCTCATCAAGAAGGCCACCTGGGCCTAGTCTACGGAAAAACCTAGTCTACGGAAAAAGGTCTAACAGATTAAGAGATATATTAAGAGATGCTTTCCCCGCTTTCCCGCACCTTTTTCTTGTAGATTAACTTTGGACAAGGTGTAGCAGCTGATGACGCAACCTTGGATGCTGTTGTTTGGGTCTCAGTGATTCACAATGCTCAGACAGGATCTGGGGCTTCGAATATCTTCGAATCCAAATCACCTGGCAATGACTAATTAGATCTAATATGATCTAATTAGCATGACCTGGCGAGACCCGGAATGACCTTGTGAAGCTTGCCATCATAGGACTTGACGCGAACAAACTGCAAGATGAGCAGGTGGACTGCAGCCTGTTGACATTTGCGCGCTGGAAGCCTCAGGACAAGTGTGGGCCCGTTCAGCTTCCCGAATCTGCCGTTTAATCCCGAAATGATCTAAATCTAGGCATTTTCCACTCTTTTTTCCATTTTTTCCGAGGCTTGCCCCAGTGACCTTTCTGTCCCAGGGATCAACAGCTCATTGTTTCTCATTCCCATTCAGTGGAAGCCGTGGGAGCATATTTGAGTACGAGATAGTACGAGTAAACTGCTGGTGCTTGGAGTTTCAGATTTGTTTGTGCGCAACGGCTTTCACATGGTTTCGGCATGTTTCACCTATACATATAATATTTCACCTATATATAGATCATAGACCTTTAAGAAACAAATAATTGGGACCCAGGACATTGCAAATGCATTGTGGGCGTTCTCTGCTTCGAACTTAGCATATTTTAGCACCGTCACCACAAGAAAACCATAGAAAACCAAGAAGGACTTGGAGCTTGTGCTAGTGCAGCAGCTGGTCCCGGCATTCTGGTGTGGCAGACAGAAGAAAATTGATTCAAAGTTGCTGTCAAGATCGCTCAAGCACCCAATCTCCGCACCTTCCCGCAGCAGCACCAGGTGCTTCAGTACAAACCAGCAAGTGGCATGCCCAGAGTTTTAGTACTATTTCCATCTATTGCCAAGGTAAGGCGTCCTTCACTTGTTGGACCTTAGAGTGACGGGCAATGAACCACACATGAAGCTTTCCACATTAAGCCACAGTTTTGTCAAAATATACCGTGTGTACTGTATATATATATATATATGTATGTAATGTAATGTAATGTAATGTAATGTTATGTTATGTTATGTTATGTATGTATGTATGTATGTATGTGTGTGTATGTATGTGTATATGTATATGTATGTATATATATATATATTATATTATTATATGCTATACAATCCGATCTATATCTATGATCAAAATATGTCATAATATGTATATACATGTGTATCTATGGCAAGTGCACATAAAAACTCATCCATTTCAAATGCGTTTCTTTTGCTTTTCGTCCCGGACTGCAAAGCTGGAGGCCACTTCCAGAATGCTATTGCGTCCCGGCTAGCGGCTCAGGGTTTCTGAGAGTGTTTTGCTACTCTCCATGACTCTTTTCAATAATGCGTTTTCAATCGCCATCGGTTTGCCACGGAGAAAACTGCTGAAACTGCTTATTTGAAGCGCTTCCGGGACAGCAATAGAGAAATTGGTCAGATCCATGTCATCAGACTGAGGTCAGAGCAGACCCTTTCTGATTTCAAAGCAGATGAACTCGCAATGTGTCCCTTGCCAATATACTATTGGCCTGCAAAGCCCACACAGTGTGACTCCCATGACTTCTGGCAGATTATGGGATTTGCTGGACTGGGTCATACATGGTTATACAATGACTACAGCTGCAACTCGTGTTCCTTCTGTTGGCATGCAAAACAATGTGAGAAACCATATATGGTGGATGCAACTCAACTCTTTAACAGACAGCGGGGGAGGAAAAGGTGTTATGAAGCAACTGAAGACAGAGCTGGCATCCACATACTGTGACATGGCTCAACTTTTCAAGGTGTGAGATCGTTTGCTCGAATCTCAGGCAGGTGTTGTGGTCAGAAGTCAGCGCTCCAATCAACATGAACATTTTGACTAAGCATCGCACCCCCGATCTGTTGACTTCGTGTGTGACATCAGATTTATGCTCCATATAATGGGGCCTCATGCTTGCCTCCTTCAGTAGCAACTTGAGTCATTTGTCTAACTAGTGATGGAGGCGAAGCCATTGCCTTCGTCCGATCATTAGCAGATCCGCTTTTGTGGGGCATTGGAGTTTGGATTTTTAGAAATTACAGATATTTCATGAATTTTCCTGTCAATTGAAAGAACCGCAAACCGAGTCCCTGCTGGATGTGCTTGTTTCATTCCTAGAACTTGGCTCAAGTTCTGCATTGACAGACGGGCTTCCATCAATACATAGTGGCATTAATTGCAGCCGCTGTTTCCTGTCCTATCTCATCGCCACTTTTTTCACCAACGTTCGCCTTTGGAACCATGGCTTCTCGGCTGATAGCATATATATATATATATCGTTAGATACGACAAGATAATATAAGATAAGATAAGATAGATAGATAGATAGATAGATAGATTAGATAGATTAGATTAGATAGATTAGATTATATAGATAGATAGATTGGTATATAGATAGATGGATTGATTGATTGATTGATTTGATTAGATTATATAGATTGGATTAGATTAGATTACATTAGATTGTATATATGTATATATGTATATAGATACATACAGTATATGTTTGACGTGTGTATAGTGTGTGACTGGAAACAAAAGCATATATGTGCCATTTGTGTATGATTGTGAATGTGTCAGAGATATTGACAACAGGAATGGTTAATCTAATGTTGGCTCTATGCATTATACAGTCACCACGTAGCAGCTGAGTAGGAATGTGCCCTCGCTTTTTGAACCCCAGGTTTCTTTGAACACCAGCGCTGACCTTTGCAGCCGCTTGCCTGTGAAAGTGCTGAGATGAGGATGGGGTGCTGCTCCAGGGCAACTTCCTTGGTTGGTGAGTGAGAAAGTTCTGCCAACCGTCACCAAAAATCTATTAGTTGCTGTCCTCTTCATCGAGGTTTAATGTCTCCGCGATATTCTTAAATCAGCTTGACGTAGGTAATGAAGTACTTATAACAGGAGACTGGCTGTCCCTGCAACCGTACGGACCGCCGCACAATGCAGCCACAATGCAGCTTACATTGCGTCATATGTTTGGACTTAGGTGTGAAAGATGCAGTAAAGCTGCAGGGAGAAGTCGTTCCTTATTTGCATAACCTGTTCTCGGTAAGGATGAGATATGTTGCGAAAAGATACATGAAGCTAGTGGAGAGACAGAGAGAGAGAGAGAGGGAGGGGGAGAGAGAGAGAGAGAGAGAGAGTGGAAACTGGTCATGCCTGTCACAGGAAGGTGAAGCTGACATTTCCATGCAGTGTCAATGTATTTGCACCTGGTTTGTTGCTAGTCTTCCCATTGACAGAGTTGAATTCTTAAAAACACCATGACACTATATGATATTTTGAATGGGTACATGTTTGGCTGCCAAACCCGTCATTGCGGCATAGATAAGGATGAATCTGCGACTCGGACGCAAGTCAAGCTGATGAACATGAGAAGCATTTATGTTCCAATAACCTTCATCCTGAGACTGGGAGAGACTGGGAGCACCGAAACCAGACAGAAGCTTCTCCAAAAATCTCCAATGTAATATGCATTGCTCGTAAACTGAGGCCTTCTCCGATGTGAGTGCGGTAAGCGACACCAACTACGTTTCGGTGAACGAACGGCCGCGTTTCGGACCCTGGTGGGAAGCCCAGAAAGCGGCTTACAAGGAGATGACCGGGAGGGCCTGAAGGGCTATCATCCATGATCCAAACTGCTCGCTACTGTATGGGCGATTCAAAAGCACCCCTAAATATCCGGAAGTCGCATGATATTACAAAACCTTATTTTAAAAATGTTCATGAATTTTCAGATTGATGAATTCTGCAGCCACATTATTATCTTTGAATATCTATGGTTAATAGTCAGATAATGTCAAATATGCTGCTTTGCCGCCTGTGCTTGCAGGGAGATCACGGCAGATTCCGTAATTATCCGTAATGCAATTAGGATCAATTAGGTGGTAATGGTAATGCATGGTAATGCACCAGCCAGCTGCACACTTTTCTGCAACATCCGGTGCACATCTGAGGGAAACTACTGTAATTTGCATTATCGTTTTGACAGCCTTTGAATATGAAAACGTACTGGTACCATTTGCAGAGGACACATGCGCACAGATATTTCATTTGTATAATATATATATTATATATGTTATATATATATATGTGTGTTATATATATATGTGTGTGTTATATACATATATATATATATACTCTGCCAGCAGCAATCGCTTGATGCTATGTACTATTTTCATCTACTTATATGAATGTAGGCTATTTTGATCACACACTCTCAAAACAGAACATTGGGGATCTTGATTTGTTCAGACAACATGTCATCACGTAAGTAAGATATGACATGCTGACATGCTTGTTGGTTGTCCCTTCTATTCTATTCCTCCCTGTGCCCGGCTTGCGGTGGGTGTTGCGAAATCGGTTCGTAGAGTAAACGGAGATTGACGTGCGTCTTGAGAACCTGGTATATCAACAAGGATGTGCTTTCCCCATTTTTTGTGCACATGGCTATGGCTTTGACATGGTCCCAAGCCTTTGCGTCGGGCTTCACGGGCTTTACATCGCTGGCTGCAGATAGTCCCAGAGAACATTGTATATAAAATATCCCCAGTCCCAAGGCCAAGTTTGACCCTCAGAGCTAGCAGCTAGACTTCTGCTCCTCACAGTTGCAGAGGCCCATCCACCTCCTATATAAGTACTTGTATTATATTTTATGATATTTCAAGATCGGTCGCACTGAATCGCCCACGACCACACACGACCACTGACTAAGCCAGGAGAAGAAGCGCTTGAATGAGATTGAACGCCAGCAACGCATTGAAGAGGTGCACGTTTTGTTGTCTAATTATGTTTGTTTGTGTTGGCCTGTTCGTTCTTGAAGTTTGCGGTGCAGCTGGAGCATATCCAAGCGCGTTTTTAATAATGCTTCAATGACGCAAAAAACCTAGAGATCCTGATCCATTGTTTTGCTATATGTTTTGCTTATGACATGTTTCCAGCAACTTGTCATTTCTTATCGCAATTTTTCTACTATACCTTCATCTATTTTTTAGTTTTCAAATTTGGTCTTCGATTCTTCGGTGCCGCTGGAGGCGATTCGCCGCCGTGAAGAGGAAGAACAGTGCCTTGCTCAAGTTTTGGTGTTATTTTTTGCCAGTGGGTTGCAGGGCAGAGAGGAGATGATGGCCTCTCCACATATAGCCGATGTTTGCTCAGGCGTCGAATTGCTGCGGGCGAGGTGGAGTCTGACTCAGGCCTCACCGACAGCGAGGATGAAGATGAGGAGCTGGTCAGCAAGTGATTGTGAATGCTGCCACAAAATGGAAAATGAACCGGTATGGAACAGAATGTGAATAACCTGCCAACAGAGAGAGAGAGAGGAAGAGCAAAAGGACGGGTTAAGATTGATAGGTTCAGTCGGTAGAGGTTCCGAACAGTTCTGGAAATGTGATCGACTAGGAGCTGGAAGTTGCCAGCTGCCACACTGAGACTACATGTGCGTCACAGATGGGCTACTTGGCAGAGGGAAGATACACAAGCCCGGAGATCCTGGAGCTTCAAGAACGATTTCTATAATCAGTAATGATGCAAATGCAAACCAAGCAGAAGCACAGAGCCACCCTATGTGTACTCTGCACACCATGAGCATACGTTGATGGGCGATGGAGCCAGCCAAAGAAACAACCGCGAACTTCCAAACGAGAGGTGAACTCTTATGTTACTTTTTCCAGGCACCTGCTGGAAATAACACCCAATAAAATAAATTTTGAGAGAAATCGCAAAGCATGGACGGAAATAAAATGATGTATAATTTGGTTGAAATCGTGTGAGAGAATAAACGTTTGAAAAAAACCTGGAGAAAATTACGGAAAAAGGAAACAAAAATATAAGACAAAATGGCGCTGGAGAGAGAAATACAGAGAGAAAGAACAAGATGTGTCGATCGTTTTTCCCCCGTGTCTTAAAATTGGGAGTTAGTCTCATGTGACTACAGCCCCACCGCGCTTTTGATTAGAAACATGTTGTTTTGCACGAGGTGGTTTCGATGACTTCTCTGCCAAGGCAGAAACGGGATGGATAATATATATCTATATATATATACTGTACAGTATGTATATCTAATATATAATATAGATGAACTCTAGAATATTTCATTGTTGCAATTCTTTGCGGGAAATCCTTGGGTATTGCAGATTCTCGGATCCTATGTCTCACCACGGAATTGAAGCACTTTAAAGACTTTGGACTGGGGGATCCAATGCGATCCAAATTGCGTATTCTTGATATTCTGATACTTTTAGTGATTTTGGAATGAATTTGGTGGATGTTGGATGCAGTTTCTGCCAGGCAAAGGTGCCAGATCTCATGGGCTGCGGTGGAGCTGTGGCACAGACGCTTCTACATGAACTGACAGGCCACAGCGGTCGAGAGATTAGGTCGAGATTCCAAAACCGCTTGCAGGTCCAACTCATTTCAGAAACACATGTTGTTTTTGTTGTTATCTAATCGATTGATTAATGTATCTATCTAATCTATCGAGAACTCTATCCACGGATCCATCAATATTTTCATATATTTTCTATCTTACAGTCTTTGGATGTATTTGGTCTATATAAGTTATATAAGTCTAAGTATGTCTAAGTCTAATCTGATCTAATCTTATGTCATTTTGTCTTATCCATACATCTGTCTATTGTATCTATTCTGTGAATAGTTCTTAATTGGTTAATTTTTCTTATCCTCTTGTGGAAACATAGTTGAGCTTACTACCTATCTACCTACCTGCCTGCCTACCTATCATTCCACCTGTCTATCTATCTTCCTATCTATCCATCTATCCACCTATCTGCAAGTGGTCCCAGAGCCAGACTTTGAAATCCACATGGATGGTACCGATTGCCGACCTTGACCCAAAACAGCATGGTTTCTCAGCAGCCCAGAGGAGGAGGTCCAAAAGATGCAAAGAGAAAATACATGAAAATACAACATATAATATAATATGATATAATATAATATAATCTAATTTAATATAATAGAATATAATATAATATATTACATATATATATATATATTTATAAGATGCAACAGAATCTGACTGAATTCAAAAAGCAAAACCTGAATCTGACTGAAATCTACCCAAATTTATACGTCTTATTCATGATTACTTACATACGTACAAAATTATAGAATATTACATATAATCCCATATATTCCACAGGAATGTCAGGATACGCTGCCAATCGACTTTGCCGCATTTTGGCCTTGTGAGGCATTCCTTTGTCTAGTGGCGCTGCTCTTTTGGCACGTGGTTCTGCTGTGTCGGCGATCAGGCTGGGGTTGCTCCTTGCATGGGTGACATTCGATGGGAACAACGACGCTTGTGGATCAAAGGTCTCTTGAATTGGTGGGGAGTTTTTTTCTGCCCCAGTACTTTGGAAACTCTCTCCTAAAAGGTAGTAGTTTTGATAGATTAATGGGATTTTGCCACCTTGTTTCCGACCATTCAGATGGCTTCAAACAGCACAGAGTAGTTTGATGGATCCGGACTTTGCCATGTTGATCGAAAAGGTTGTTGCATGATGTTGCATGTTCAATACTTGAACTTACTTGAACCATGTTCACGCTGTTTGTAGGGAGGTGGACTGGTCAGTCGAGTGGTTGCAACTTGGTCGTCCAGAGATTTTCCGATGGGAAGAGGGGAAGTCCTGCCATACGGTGCAGGTCCTTAAAAAATTGAGCAGCGGAAGGTCATCGAAGAGGCCTGGCACTTAAACCGTAGGGGAGGCAACAGGTCAAGTTGATGATTTCCAGAATATCTGCTTTCTTTTTCAGATAGAGGCAGGTGCTCATGGTCTCATCCATGTCCGCTCTTGCTTCTATAATAGTTGGTGACCTGTGCTTTCAATGGTAGATGCTTACCTTTGTCATCCTCAGGTCTGGCAAGTTGCTGCCTTGTAGATTCACAGAGCATCACAGAGAATAATTCAGCAGATGCTCTCTGACCGTGTGAAGCTTGTTCCGCCATAGGTTTTTTCAATGAGCTGCCGCGTCATTTTGCAATGACCAGTCACATGACATTACATCACATTGATTTTGATGTTTGTAAGTCTTTGTTGATGTTTGTTGAAGGTCCAGCTTGCTACTCACCAAAGGTGAGAATGCGGGCATTCTGGGCCACTGGTCGTTTGCATACCTGGCTGTAAGCTGTGCAACGCTGGCCTAATGCGCGGAATCCAGCTTGTTGTTTCGTGAGGATTGACTGGCCAATGCACTTTTGATTGATTGATCGATTGATAGATTGATTCTGTTAGTTTGTAACTAGGCGCAGCCTCAGACAGACACCGAAATCTGTGGAAAGGATGATTGTTGAATTGTATAGGCTTGCATTCGCTGTATAATAGCATGCAGCACCACAAGACCACAACTACTTTACAGACTGGTTGTCGAACTCCTACAGATTTACGATGCTGCTGTTTTGTCGGTTGCCCGATATATGCAACCTGGTGGGCTTGCTGCTGTGTCTTGGTCCGTTTATGTCAATCCTTACGTAACATTCACATGGTCGATTCTACGGGCATCTCTGCTTGGTCCTTGGTATCCTCATCCAGTTGCCACGAACCGAACGGTTGTGATAGCAGCGATCCAAGCTGAAGAAAAATGATGAAAAATGCATAGGATCTGTCAAGGCCAACCCAACATAACCCAACTATAGAATACAGATGCATTCAGGTGCCAACAGGGAATGCTGCAAGTGAGGCAATTGTCGGCTCTTTGAACGCATCGGAGCCTTGGTATACCTTGGTAGGACGCTTGGACTGTGGACATTGTGGACCGCAAGTCCTCAATGGAAGTGGCCGCGGTTCGGTGTTGTAATGGCTGCCTTTCCAGTGTATTTGAATGTATTTGACCTTTTTTTGGTATTCAATGGACAAGACCCAAGGTCACTTGAAGATACTTGAAGCGCATGTGCAGCCCAGGCCGCCACAGTCAATTACATAATATAGTGATCCAGACCCAACCAATCGATGCGAATCGCACGTGTTTTGACCGTCAGCACGGATGCCGCACTTAAACCCCAAAGGGTTTGTTGATCTCGGCAGCCAATTCTAAAGACCCATGGAATCCAATTTCGAAGCAGCATATCTTCAATGACAGGACTGACAGGACTGGCACTGGAGCCTGAAAGCTCCTCATGCAATGAGATGTACTGCACAGGTATCTAGGACTGAAACATACTGAAACCGTCACTGCGTGGCCAAGACAGCATGAGATTTGAAGGTTGGATATGCTTGGATGAGTTCCAGTTACAATCAACATCAGCATCCACCCTTACTCATAATTAAGGGTAAGCTCAGAAAATATTGCATCATAATGCAGAATTTCCTTGAACAGGGTACAGTAATTTATTGAGCTCGAGATGTATATATTGAAATAGTACAGGACACGGAGCCCATAGTAGCTATGTCGCTATGTTTTGCTCAACTCTGTTCAGCCTGTGTCTTGAAAAGTCCTGTCACTGGCAGCTGGTAGTGGTTGTGAGAGGCTGTCGCTGCAAGGCCTGGGTTCCTTCCGGAGATTTGTACCACGATTTGCGGTAGGGGTTGATTGTGGCAATGCTTCGCATGCTCAGTTCAAACATGTTCAAACATGTTCAAACTCACCGCAAATGTGCCTGGCCCTGGCCTTTCCTCCTTAATTGGGAGACCAGAGGGCCAAATTATCTATCAGATTGATTGTTAAAAGATGTAAAAAGGCAGGTTCGGTTCATTCTGAACATGTCTGAACCTTCTCGTGCTTCATGTGTCGCACGGCCAGGAAGGAGTGAACTTGGATTGAACTTCTCACGATGTAATGCTTCATAATTGGCATATATTGGCATCCTATCCGGCTGCACCCTCCAGATACAGCGGGGAAGTTCGTTCACTTCGGAGGTGTGCAACCTCAAGGAGCAGAACTTGACAGGGTAGAATCAGGAGAACATCCTGAGAAGCCTCGTCAGGGTTGGAGAACCCTGTTTTCTATCCTGTGACACTCAAGAACGTCACTCTCATTCTCACGGCTACGAGTATTGGCTGTGAACGTGAAGGTCTACTACGTCGCGGTTTTACCTTTTTACATTCGGTGGCATAACATGTCATCGTCAATTGCACATGCGCAAATATGCCAATGACTCTTAGGCAGATACATAGACAGTTGCACAGAAATCATCAGGAATGGCAGAATCATAATATGAAAAAAATATGAATATGAACAATTATTGAGTGTTTCCTGTTCTCTACTATCAGATAGTTTCCAGTGCGTCGGTGTGTTGTGGACTCGGAGAAACCCAGATGGTTACGTGGCACTTTGTTCGCCGCCTTCTTCGCTTGGGCACTACGCTCGGCAGCTCGTTGGTTCTGTTGGCTGTTCACTTTAGCTGCGCTCAGGAAAAAAAGCAGCAGCGGTCACCCGCAGCTTTATCAGACTTGTCTATGAGTTTGAGCTGTTGCGTCGTCGTGCTTTCAATTGGTGCTCATGGCGGCGCAAAGCCAAGCCATATTATGCCGTATATGCCGTATTCAAGTGCAACGATTTCTCAAACATACAGTAATTAACGACATTTAAATATGGAGGGCGGGCCAGACCGCGAGGCCCCGGAGGTAGTATGAAATACCAGTTCGTATATTTAAATGTAGTTACCGTAACGTTTAAATGAATTGGATTCCGTATGTTTAAATGACTGGGCGGGCCAAGGAAAACCTTCCCGGAGGTAGTCTAAAATACCTGTTCGTATATTTAAAAATCCGTATGTTTAAATGTTGTTACCGTATGCTTGAGAAAGGGCAGTTTGAAATGGGGACCATCACTGTTTGAAGCGCTGCCATTGTGCAGTCGCTACTGTAGTGGATCATTCTCAGAAAATCTCTTAGCAGGCTGCAGCTGCGGTGGAACGTTTCTCGCCAAAGCTGCTGAACGATTGGGACAGAATGCAACTTGGAATGCAGCATCCACATTCGATTCGTCTTATTGAACACATCTTGATGCATTTGTTGTGTCCATGCTTGATCATGCCGTGCCTGATTATTGCATTTGGTCACTCTTTGGTACAGTACTATGCCTGCTTCTACTGTTTGCTGTCTACTGTTTGCTGTTGTTAAATGTTAGCAGATGATTGGCACAGTCCACGTAACAAGCATTGCCAAGATTCCTTCTCGCAGTTTGATTGAAGTTGTGCGGACAGATGCGGTCAGTCTTTTCTTCAAGGCCAAAGACCTTCGCACTGAACGTGTAGCAGATGCTGTGCTGGCCTTCGTTTGGGGCTTATTGGATCGAACTAGTCCTGGTTGTTCAGCCTCGACTGTAGGTTTTCAGATGTTTTCAGGGTAACTACAGTACTTCCTTTTATTCACACGGTCAGAAAGATGCAGACAGTGCTTTTCAAAAGCATAGGGAAGTGCATCCGAGCGCATCATGCGCACTTGTTTGGTTTAGTTTTGTTTGTGCAGGTGCTCTTAAACTTTTTGCCATTGCGTAAGGCGTAAGGAGTACGGTGCAAGCAAGAAGATGCAAGAAGTGCAGTTGTAACATGCTTGGACGGAGAATTTTTACGCACCAGAGTCCGAAAAGGTTTACTTTACTTTTTTTGTTGGATCAAAGTCAGTGGACTAGTCCCAGGAAGCTGCATGGGACTATCCCTGATCAATACCAAAACGAAGGTGATCCAGGTATGTATCACATGTATCACCGTGGAACGAACCATCCAGAATGATCCATCCATTACGAATAAAATACGGCAACTTGACATTGGCGACGTTGGATTTACAGGCACAGTTATATGTTGCACTTTACTCGGGAAACGAAGCAGGAAACGAAGCATTTGTCTTGGGAAATATATAGATTTGTTCTCGCGTTTTATCCTTTCCTCTTGCTTTTTTTTCTTTCCAAAATCCTCCTTCCTTTCTTCCTTTCCATTCAATCCTCTGTTTCTGTCGCTGCTCCGTAACGCAGTCAAAAACCAAGCCAAAATTCCCGAAAGGTGCCTAGACTTCGACCATGCCGTAACCTTTTCCTCCATTCCTTTCCTCTTCCTTTCCTCTTCCTTTCCTCTTCCTTTCCTCTTCCTTTCCTCTTCCTTTCCTCTTCCTTTCCTCTTCCTTTCCTCTTCCTTTCCTCTTC
>Ga0126342_10013975_pt1 | contig 14190 bp, 9 predicted proteins | sample Cyp1metagenome_FD_92528 | JGI IMG/M metagenome (GOLD analysis project Ga0126342, IMG submission 92528) | Coral microbial communities from Lord Howe Island, Old Settlement Bay, Australia - Cyphastrea 1 metagenome | ecosystem: Host-associated > Invertebrates > Cnidaria > Coral ...
GACAACCAAGGTATGACCTCGCCTTTCAAGGGATGGGCGAACTTGCAGCACCATCAGAAAAATAGATTGCGGTCCACTGCGGGCGGTTGGGCGGGGTGTCGAATCATCACGGGCATCGTTGTTATATATATATATGTCCAGAATCTTCCAGATGATATGTCAGAAGCTATTTCAGAATAATTTGTCAATCACTCGAAGTATACGGTCATTTTTTCACTGGGAAATATGAAATATGGTGATTGATTACGATTGAATGGGATAATGGGATTTCATGAGTATATATGCAGATGGGATGCATGAGATACTTGGAACTTGGTTGAACATTCGCCTGGGATGTATATATTTTGCATGTTTGGCCAAATTGAAGCTTACTGTAAACTAGGCAAACATACGGGAATTCAATCAGGAAAATCCCGGGAAGTTGTCAGGGTGTGTTGTTTTCTGGAAAACTCCTATCGGCCTCACTTCCGACCAGTTGTCTCATGTCAAATCAGCATAGCATCAAATTCGGAGTCACCTGTAGGACGCAACCATGAAACAATGGAAGTCATCCCAACACAATATTGGATACAAATCAGGTATGGGTATGATTCAAAGTGTATAGCTCGCCAAAATTGGCCAATTTCACTACGCAGCATCCCATTTTTTTCTGTGCAATTGGGACGCAATATTAACCCAGTTAAGCTTCAGAGCATCAAGGTTTTGACATGTTTTGACCTAGACAAATACTGTTGGTGGTTTGGAACATGGTTTTTATTTTTCCATATATTGGGAACAATCATCCCAATTGACTAATATTTTTTAGAGGGGGTGAAACCACCAACCAGAATATATGGAAACCACCTAGACATCATGGCCATGTCGTGCTGAATCAGACCAAAGAACACTCTGCTGTATCCATTTTCATCAGCATCTTTGGTATGGGTCTTGGTGAAACGCCTCGCTTGGGTCTAAAAAAACTGGCCAATTTTTGTTGACCAGCACTTTTTGTTTGGCTGCGGGAAAGCACTCCCTGGTTAATTCCTTTTGTAAAAGTGTGAAAGTATATTCGTTGTACGAATCCTTTTCTTCATTGCTTTCCCCACGTTTGTTGATTTCCATTCTTCCTGTTGTTCGTGGTTCGCTTCATAACACTCTTCATTTGATTTGTTCTGCGATTCCATTAAACATTGGAAAAGAAACTCATAAGACTCCGTTTTTTGATTGGATTCTTATATGGCTACGGGTCAAAAGTTATGACATTTTTTTATGTGGGGATGAACATCTCTCCATTCCTGTCCCCATTGCCGGACGTCTTTCATTGTTGATGAATACTTGTAGTGGTATATCTTAGCAATATACCCTCTGGTAATTTAACGTAGCTATGGAAAATCACCATTTTTAATGGGAAAACTCACTATAAATGGCCATTTTCAATAGCTTTTTGTATGTTTACCAGAGGGTATCCCCACTATATTCCTATGATTCCTATGATATCCCAATTGGTTCCATCCCCATTGCCATATTACCTCAGCGGGGATTTCAGCATGCTAAAATGGAGGTACTGTACCACGTCAGGCCACATCTTGTGGGGATCGTGATATATTCCCTTACATAGCCCTTACACAGGACTCATAAATGGTATTATCCCCATGGTTTATTTCCAAACAACAACTCTAATTAGAAATTATCAATAGACTTAGGTCTGTCTATATCTCACTCTCGTTCTGATTAAAGTTTACTACAATGTGAGGCCCCCCAGTTATAAGTTGGTTTATAAGCCCCATTAACTATAGTTATAAGTACCATAAACCATAGTTATTGGGGTTATAAACCAACTTAGCTATCTTGGGGGCCTCACATTGTAAAGTTAGGAGCCCTGAAAATCTACGTCCACGGCACCAGGGGATTTGCTGGATGCAGTCCAGCGGCAAAGGATTTTTGCCGATGGCCACTCGACAGCCGTGGGATTTTTGGAGAAATTGGTGTACCATGGCTTTGGGTCAAAAGCTATCTGGTTGGTGGTGACTGGAACATGGCTTTTATGACTTTCCAGAAACAGTTGGGAATGGAAAATCATCCCAACTGGTCCGAACTCCATCATTTTTCAGAGGGGTGGCGAAAAACCACCAACCAGCTATAGATCCAGTGATGAATTTTGATCTTTGACCCTTAGCGGATCGATTGATCTGTTTTCTGGTGGACGAACATCTACAGATCGATTGACTGCTTTGAGTTTCACCACAGGTGAAGGGTATTGGCGTGTGAGTATATTCTAACCATGGGATATAGGGGGAAAATCCGCAAATCTGATATAGACATTGTAGACTATAGAATATCCAAATCAGAAATGAAAGTGAACACATGGGGATTGAGAAAGAATGGGATAGGGCCTGGGGATATAGTGGGGGCTATTTGGAACCATCATTGGGACAATACGAGTATTACGAGTGGGATTTACTAAATCAATGATTCATGACGTGAATCACTATCGGATACGCTATGCTTTCACATCGTGGGGCCCACGATTTTTTTTCGGGACATGTCGTGATGGGCCCACGACTCGGAGATGTTTTGTGGATCCCCATTATGACCTTTCCGGAGTGGTGGTTTTCCCAAAAACATCATGGCTGTAGTGAAAAAAACCAGAACTGATCATGGCAAATGTAAACATTCCACTGATGTAGCCGGAAAAAAACATAAAGTTTACATAAAGTTGTTGTTCAACCATGGTGGTTTCAACCTATAGTGTGATTTGATGTACACTGATGAAATAGAATATTATATTAATGATGAAATATAATATTATATAAATTTATATTATATATATAATATATATGATATGTTCAATATATTTTCTACTGTATTAGATTGTATGATCTCATGCCATCCGGAGATGTTTACCCAGGCCCAGGTCACAATATCTTCATGCGAATGGCAGGTAGTTTGGAAGTTCCCTTCTTTTTTAGTGATATCAGGAAGTTTGGTGCTCAACTCAGAGTTCTTTGATATTCTTTGATTCATGTTGATGCTGAGTATTATGCAAGTAGTGTTCTTATGATGTCCACAAGCTAGATTCTGACAAACCTCAGTAGGACTTTTTTGCAACGTTTCCTCCTTGGCCAGTGTTTGAGACACCTCAAAGCTTGATACTGAAATCATGTACCCTCCAGTAAATGATAGACCCTGGCAGTCATCAGGGTTGGAAGATTAACGAAGATTAGTTTCCACTCAAAAATGGGTGATATGTTCATTGCTTTTCGGGGTCGAACTGTTAATTTACCAGAGGGTAAATCACATGGAAACTTATTAACCATCATTAACCATCATTACCCCATACTAAACCATCATTAAACATCTTACGTTTCTGGTGGGAAATCCCCACCCAGTGCCAGGCAAGACCTTCGTGGATCGGCCGCTCCGTCACTCGGAGGGCGGAAAGAAAAAGAATTATATGACAGATGTACTGGTGAATGGGGTAATGATTGGTTAATGGTTAATAATACTGGTTGGTCGTGACTGGAACATTGGTGAAATGTATGGGGTAATGATGATTAATGATGGTTGATAATGGTTAATAATCACTGGTTGGTGGTGACTGGAACATGATTTGTTCCATTTCATATATGGGATGTCATCCCCTTCCCAATTGACGAACTCCATCATTTTTCTAGATGGTGAAAACCACCAACCAGATGACATATATTTGATATTATGACATTTACCCTCTGGTAATTTAACATAGCTATTGAAAATCACCATTTATAGTGGATTTTCCCATTAAACATAGTGATTTTCCATAGTTATGTTAGTTTACCAGAGGGTATATGGGAATTTGTGGGATTCATGGGATGAAACATATGAATGAGATTCAGGGGACCCATAGGAATTAGATGGAACTAATAGTGGATACCCTCCAATCAAACGTGGGAATGGACAACCCCTCATTGATGATCTTCCCAGCTATAAATTATAAATCTCGATTTCACGTGGGGGATTGAAACTTGCAGAAACCTTCGGACTCACAGCTACGAAACTATCATATGGTTGCATGGCACCCCAAATTAGCAAGGTGACCGCATTGACTTCCACTAAAAAATCCTATCGACTTCCACTGAAAAATCATATTTGGCTGTCAACCACACAGTTTTGTTAGTTAAGTCCTCTGGTTGGCTAGTTGAATGGCCATGTGTGATGGAGAAATTCCATTTGTCGCCGGTTAGGTCACCATTGTTGCTGTGAGATGTTCATGTTTGATGCTTCAAACCCAATCAGCCCCCTTAAATCCAATGGTTTCTGGTTGCTGTATGTTGCTGTAATGGTTGGTCAAACTTGGATACCCCAAGATGGGGAATACTTCCCCTATGGATCCAAACACTGAGAAGGTACTGAAGCCCCTAGTTATCATACCCCAAGAAGAGGTACGGCTGCATCCAGCTGTGCTTTTGCTTTCATTTTTCACCTCCAAATCACCAAGTGTTCACCGCTAAACACACTCTTTTCGCCCGAGGTGCTGACCCCGAGGACGTCTTGAAGGCTTTCCAAAGGCTTTCGAATCGCAGCGATGCCCAGGCGAATCAATAGCGAGAAATGCTTCGAGATCCCAATTTCATGGTGATTTCATGGTGATTTAAGGGGATATTTTTTTGGGGCCTGGTGGTTATATATATATATATTTATGTATATATAAATACATGTGATTGGAGGAGATCATACTTTATGGTGATTTTATGGGATTTCATGGGATGTTTCATGGTATGTACTGGGAATCTCATGGTAGATCATCAACTAATCAAATCATAATCTATAAATACTTGCCGGTGCAGTTGGGGGATGTTGAGGTTATAACCATGGGATTCTTACCCAAAAGTTGTGATATGGGGCACTTCCAAGAAGCATATATTTGCACTATATGGTTATAAATGATACCTATATGAACTATAACATAAGTTGGGATATATCATTATAGTTCTATATGGAACTATGATGATATATTTGCACTTCCAAGAAGCTGCATTCTTTGCTGACAAAATCTGCAGTTTTCCCTAATCATGGCGTTATAGAGACCGACAGGGCCGGGAATGGATGTTTGGGGAGGATGATAAAAAGGTGGCAGTATTTGCCGTAAAGCCTGCAAACCTAGTGATCAAATCCAAATTGTGGTGTGTGAAAATCTCAAATGTTAAAGCTACGAACACACACATATATATGTACATATTTATATATGTATAATTATATACATATATATTGTTCATTCTCATTTTGATGATTAATCTCTCATTTTTGACAGTGAACACATGTTTACAACTAGGGTGAAGTGAATTCGGTTGCCTTCCAAAATTGGGATGAGTAAGCTAACTGGCAAAACATTCTTTTCTGGTTGATTGATGTTGAGGAGCTCTCGATGTTAAACATGTTTGTTTGTGTGTGGAACCTGCATGAAATTGCGCAAGCTGTTTACTGGTCGCCTTAGGACCTTAGGATTACTAGAGGTCACACCGGCAGTCCGGCAGTATATCTTTTGTGATCGATTCAACAGAATCCACGGCATAAAGGTATCCAAATCCCATTATGGTATGAACACATTAATTAAAACATAGTGACTTTTTGGAGGGGATATCCCATGGACCATTGAAAGGGAATATTACCCGGCCTGGTAAACTAACATAACTATAAATCTGGGGATGAGTCACATCTGTTGTACCATATATCGGATGGTTATTTGCATCCATGATTCCAGCTATAACTTGATTTGACAACCAGGGTACCAGGGTGACTTGACCAAGATATAGGAGTGTCTAAAAAATAGTTTTTTTTTTACAGTCACCAGATTGCAATTGTTGATATTTCGCTAGGGACAACGGTTAACTGATAAGCCATTGGATTTTTCATGATTTAGTGGTATGTTATTTGCAGACCGATATCTCACGATGTCCAACGATGCTTCAAAACTCATTGATGGTTAAATCTGATTGGTATCCCATTGGTATCCCATCAAGGTATCGACGATGAGAAAACCCATAGCAGGCCTTAAAGGACTTCGTGGAACTCCACTTTGAGGCGGCGTGTGACGTGTGGCTCGCATTTTTTTCGCCAGTCATCCACCATGGGATTCCCATGGTTTCTGGATGTTTTTCATATCGGGATAGCCTCAGTTTTACCCTCTGGTAAACTAACAGTTTTAATGGGATTATTAATGGGGTTATTAACAATGGGATATTGAAACTAACAGTAATAGTTAATTAATGGGAAACCCTCTGCTGATAATTTGCTACATAGCTATTGAACATGGCCATAGAAATAGTTGATTTTCCCATTAAACATTGCCATTTTCAATAGCTATGTTAAATTGCCAGAGGGTATGTTGGGATGGAATTAAATGAATCCACAATTTTAATGACTGAGCAAGTTGAGAGCTTTGGAGATTGTGAAAACTCGCAAGTTGAACATAAAATTGAACTCTATAGTCCCACAATATATTTGCACAGAAAAATTAAAAAGGATCTCGTTTCAACATAAGGTACCCGAACATCTGATCCTTCATCAACCTTTTAACTATTACTTTGACTACAGTATTACTTTAACGATTAGAATGGCCATGAATGATGGTACAGGCAATTTTTCAGACACCTCTAACTGAGTTCAATCCCCAATGAAAAATGGCTCAAATCCCCATTTGTAGATGATTTTAACGTGATATATGTCCCATTGAAACTGAAACATCTGGCCCAAAATACCTATAGTAGTTGCATGCATTTGAAGCTAGGATATCCCAAAGGCCAGTGGTGTGGTTCATCATCATTGACCCCTAAATCTCAGTGGGCACAGCCAGACCTCAACCGCGAGCTCCTTTTGGTCCTTTTGTGCACATTAAATATGAAAGGTTGCTTGCTGTATACCCAATCATGGATCAACATAGCAACATCAATCTCCCATGGATGCAGCAGTGATCATCTTCAACCCAAAAGATAGCACAACCATTCCAGAAAGGAAACCAAGGAAGCAATCCTTATCTATATTCCCACTCTTCGAGTCACCATCATAAATTGAATTGCCATTCATGCATTTTAAATCTGGCAAATCAACAGTACACGCAAGCAGTAAACCTATAAATAATGTCAACACAAGTGTTACAAGCAAAGAACACAGTTAGATGTCACACATTACCGTACGTTTATAGTTACCCTTGCAGAATGGTGAGTTGTACAGGTGTTTATTGATTTTCATGTGAGGAAATAACTTAAAGCCAATGTGGAAGAATATTGAACTACATATGTCAAATCAAATTCTCTAAGTGAATGTCCTGAGCAAACAATTTGCTTAGTTTAAATGAAAGTGGCCTATGGTTAGTGCAGAAAAATATTTCAAGAGATATGCAATGTGCCTACATACGGCCATGGCAAGGAGCAAATCTAAAATATAAAGTAACACAGGTATAGAACAAAGTTCATGCCATTTTTTCCCAATCGGAAAAACGCAATAGTGGTGTTTGTGGAGTGTTATCGGTTTAACATTTTTTTTAATAAGTGTGGCCCCAATATGTATTTATATGACTAATATGTATATATATATTCATATACACACATGATAATATATGGTACCCCCGCAAAGATCTACCATCTGCTGTGGCTTTGTGACGGGTTTGCATGGTTGGATGTCAAGGGGATGCCATATATACAGGTTTTCTGCTAGGATCTGTGCGGGTTAGTATGGTTTATTGAAGAGAAATCTTGAATTTGCAATTTTGTATCCAGGAAACGTTGCGAAGTTTGCAGGGTTTTTGGGATTCAAGATTTGTAGATTCAAGACTTTCAGAAAAACTTTGTGGATCCCAAACCTCAAGTCTTGATGGGGAGAATCTGGATGGATGATCCAAAAAGTGTTTCTCAAATCTGAGGAATCCCGGATTCAAGATACAATATTCTGAGGAAAACTTTTTCGAGAATCTTGAATCCAGGATACAAGATTCAAAATTTTCAAAAAAACTTTTGAAATCCCAAGCCTGAAGTCTTGATGAGGGAAGTTCAAAATGGCACCTGGAGGATCGCACGTCGCACCATGAGGAGCAATTGCGTGGCCAAAAACTCACCCCGTTTCCTTAACACGATGATGGGTGGCCTCATTTTCCCATACATATTATTCTATAATATCCCGATTTGTTGAAATAGTTTTTAAAAAAACATGTGTTGAAATTACGTCCCATGTTAACCCATGATAGCAATGATATCTGATAGTAAAAATTAATTATTCATACCACATTATATCCCATATGTATCCATATGTTCCCATTATGTATCCCCATGTTTTTGACCGGGCCTGTAGAGATCTGTACAGATGATTTATCTATCATATTCATGGTGAGATCCATAGGTTTATCCATATTATTACCGTTTATCTCCCCAGAATCTCCATGAATATCCCATGATTTACCATCATTTCCGATCACCCCGACATAGGTCGAAGGACATGAGTTGCACCTTGGACCTTGGGCGGATTTCAGGTGTCAAAATTGCTGATTCTGGGAAAATGTGGATTGAACCAGGATGGGGATTGAACCAGACTTTTTATCAACAGGTTTTAGCATTACAAATACCCTCTGGTGAACTAACATAGCAATGGAAAATCACCATTTTTAATGGGAAAATCCACTATAAATAGCCATTTTCCATTGCAAACTGTTAGTTCACAAGAGGGTATGGGGGTTGAATGGTGATGATCAAAACCATGGACTTCACCGATCAGACTTGGGGATTTTTTTGTCCGGATTTCACATCAAACATTGGGATTGCGGTTTGTAAAAAAACAACTTCACTGGAAATCTACCCTCTGGTGAACTAACAGTTTGCAATGGAAAATGGCTATTTATAGTGGATTTTCCCATTAAAAATGGTGATTTTCCATTGCTATGTTAGTTCACCAGAGGGTATAGTAGTAATTTATGGTGCTTTTTGCACCAATAAGAAGGCGCCCCCTGGGTTGGGTGGGGCGACCCTCTTTTTTTTCACTCCACGAAGCCACGAATCCTTTGCCATGGGCGGAATATCATACTCAACGATGAACTTTCCCGAATCGGCTATGGATTCATCAAGGAAAGGAAGTGGTTCCTATAACAAAAAAAATCATTTTTCCCTAACTATATACGGTATATATATATTATATAACTATATCACTATATCTATCATATACATAATTATACATACATATATATATATTTACATCTTTATATAAGGAATGAAACAATCAAATTAGTTTAGTGGAAATATCACCAGAACATGGCAATTCAAATCCACTTGGGTACAATGATTTAGTTCGGAGAATTTCACAGCTGAGCAGATGGTATCCCACCAAAATATTCAAAGAGGGAATCTTGGATATCTATAGTATGCCTGCTATTCCATAGGTATTCGTTCTATCATATTAGTATATTTATATTCCTTCTATAATATATATATATATATACAATCATTGTATTCCACTGTATCCCATTGTGAAGGGATTACTGCCATGAGCCTGAAGCCTGGAGCTCCTGGCATTGGGCCCACACCGCATTCTCTCATTCGTCCGGATGAATCTTAGTAAAGCAATGTCATAATGCACCCATATATTTTGATGGTTTATACCACCCATAAAAATTTGGTAAATTTGGGGATGGTGGAATGGTGGATCCTATTGCTTTACTAACAGTACTGGAAAAAGACCATCTTTGTGAGGCCAAGTGCCAGGAGAAGAGGCTAAGACTCACACATGGAGATGTTCAAAGTGACCTGATGAGCAACCTTAACGCATTTGAATCATTTGATGGTTACCCTTTGGTAATTTAACATAGCTATGGAAAATTGCCCATTTAGAGTTGATTTATCCATTAAAAAATATAAACAAGGTGATTTTCCAGAGTTTTTTGTATGTTTACCAGAGGGGAACTAATGAACATGTAATCCATCAATTTCATGATCTCTTTGAGAAGCTGTTCGACTCTTTCAACCGGTCCTTATTTTCTTCTAACAATGTTTGATAAGGTGTACGCAGAGGTATGTTTGGTTCCCTTTTTCTTTGGTTCAATCCCCACTTTTCTTATGGGGGTTTAGAATGACGATGGATATCATGTTTCTTCTTGGTGTTTTCCAAGGTTGTTTCCAAAGTTCTGTGTTTTTATAGATATCAACGTTCTTAAGCCCAAGCGCGGTTTTGATTTTTGTTGCTTTTCCCATGTGTTTGTAGCTGGTTGGTGGTTTGGAACATGTGTTATTTTTCCATATATTGGGAATTTCATCATCCCAACTGACTTTCATATTTTTCAGAGGGTAGGTCAACCACCAACCAGTACCATGATATACCCAAAATTCCAGATATTTCCTGTCTCAGTGCTGAACCTGTCACATCTTTTTATCATGGTTTTACCGCACCAATAATGATAATTCATAGTGATTAACCACTATTAATTATCATTATTTTTCAGTGCATTATTCCATTATGAATTAATAGTGGTTTTTTCATGATAGTGGTTATAATACCACTATTAATTATTAATTATCTGTGTTTTCCCATGGTTTTCCCATGGTTTTCCCATGGTTTTTCCCATGGTTTTTGTCGCATCTGCCGAGGGAAGCCTTTGCCCCCTCCGACTTTTCGCCCGAGCCGCCCATCTTAGGGAAGATTCAGAATGAGGCCGGGAACGTTGGACGGGACAGCGACGGAGGTTCACCCTAAAATGGTGGTTTTTACTGGGAAAATGGTGTCATCATATTGAAATTGAATTTATTGGTATTATTTGTATTATTACTATTATATTATTATTATCATTGTTATGATTGTTATTATTATTATTGTTATTATTATGCATATACATATTTGAATCTGTTTGATATAATGGATGTAGAATGGGGATGTATTGGATGTCACCAACTGTAACTACATATGATGTCACTTGGTATGTCTAAAAATGGGAAAATACCCCCAAGAAAAATTGTGTTTTTTTCAAAGTGAAAGCATATGATTCATATGGTGATTAGCCATAGAATTTAAGGACGGATCCTATTTTTGGAGAATCCCAGCTGAAGCAGTCGGTTGTGACGGTTGTGATTTAGATGGACAGGCGGTAGGACATGGCAACTCGACAGGTGAAGGGTATGGGTTCTTCAGTCGACCCCCTGGTAGTCCGGTAGTCGATGTCTTGGGAGATGGGTAAACGATGGTAAACGCTATCAGACCACCACAGAATCCAAGTGTTTTAGGTTCCCAGTGATGATATCGATATCTGGGACATCTCTCGTTAACCTTACTGGTTCTTTTTAGTTACGTAAGCGTCAGCAGGTCAACATCAAGATCATCTGTTGAAAAATCCCCTGGTTGGGATGACATGTTTTTTTTTGCCATGGAAGATCCAGCTATTTTTAAGAACGGTAGTCACCATCTATTTCGATTAGGGCCATGGCTTAACCATGGCTATGTAAGAAATAACCAGAGGGTAGTTATAGTTGCTGGTTAAATGCTGGTTTTCATGTTGACTGTCAAGTGTTGGCGAAACTCCCATGGCTGGAAGATGAAAATATGTTGCCCCAAAACCACCAGGTGATTCACAGGGAAAAACACACACAGACAACATCACAAGACAAAACAAACAAGTCGACTAGGAAATTCTAGAATACTCTCTGGTAAACGTTATGGAAAATCACCATAATCATCCATAATCGATAAATCAACGAACTATAAATGGATCTAAATGGCCATGTTCAATATCCCAGGAGCTGAAATCCTGGGCTGTGGGCCTTCACGAACTGTGGAAGGAGCGGTGGCATTGTTTTTTCCTCCATGGGTGGCATTTTTGTCATATGGGGAGGTGTGAAAAGCTACAATACCTACTGGGAATAGATGGGAACTCAGAATCAAACGATTGCTGTGCGAATGATTTATGAAGGTTTCCTAAAATGGTGGTATACCCTTTAAATCATCCATTGTCATAGGATTGTCCATTATAAATTATCCAGCTATTGGGGTATCCCCATTTATGGAAAAAACCCAAAAAAAAAGCATATGGGTGTGTCTGAAAATAGCGTACCCCTAAACCCAATGGTTCATGATCATTATCCCTATCAAATGGCTATAATTGGGAATATACTCTATTTTCAGACAAACCCATCTTGTTGGGGATGAAGATCTTTTTACCACCGAATGGATCCAAGATTTTGAGCCATCGGAAAATCTTTTCAGCAATTTATGGTGGGTGGATGAGTTGAGCCATGTGGATTTGAAACCCAAATATCCTGCAACAAAAAGTGAAGACACGGAGATAACTGGACAATCAAACACAGAAACAAAAACTTGTTATTTTCAACGGGCGTTTGAAACTACTTGATAACTTGACATTTTACACGTTCGAATCGGGCGTTTGATTGTTAATCAAACTTCATAAACTATGTTTTTTCGAAGTTTCCAAAAAGAATTTAACAAACGGAGATTTGGCAGTGCTCAAAATACCTTCTGAAGGTCTTTGGAGCTGTAGGGATCATGGCACCCCACGATATCCATTTGATACATTAACGACTCGCTACTCAAGCATTATATGATGTACACAGCCCACTACATATACACATCAATATACCCATATTTATATATATGATTGAATGATTGGTTGATAGTTATATAGATAGACTGGGGGATAGATATAGATAGATAGATGGGTAGATAGATAGATAGATAGATAGATAAATAGATAGATAGATAGATAGATAGACAAACAAACAAACAATCAAACAATCAATCAATCAAACAAACAAACAAACAAACAAACAAACAGATACGTACATACATATCCATATAAATATAAATATACATATTATATATATATACATTATGCACATACATGCATACATACATACATGCATGCATACATACATACATACATACATACATATATGTAAATATATGTAAATATATATATATATATATATGTTTATTTATTTAGGGCCGTAATTACTCTAATAATGATAATATCATATTATATAGATCTATTGTATCATATCCCATGACGATAGTCTTCCGGGAGTAGATAGAATATGGCAATGTCAAGTGTTTTTCAAATAAGTCCTCAATAAAAATGGGACTACTATTTTTTATTTATACAGATATACAGATACATAGATAATTTCTGATGTCATACATTGACAGTTCTATAGATATTTATGTCATACATAGACAATTGATTATGTATACATATATATATATATACATATGATTATGTTTCACAATATATCTTTTTATGAATCATGATAATTATATCTATGATAATGGTTCATATGATTTTGAATATATCATAGATATATCTATTATTATGTTTTCAACATCATTTCTGACAATTCGCAAGCTCCGTCGCCATGAAAAAACGCTTCCAGGACCTCTGCCGTCGCCAGACCTCAGCCGTGCGGCGCTTGCCGCAGCGCTACAGCGCGCTGCCGCAGCGGCATCCCGTGGTGATCCCCGGCGGGCGCTTTCGCGAGACCTACTACTGGGTGGCATGGCACGGATTTTCTCACGGATCACACCAAGATGAAATATGATCCCACAACTGGGTGCGTTGATTTTCGATGTTTCACTGATTTTGATCGTTTTTTTCCCCACCTGCCAGGTGAGGGTTGTTAGATTTTATCAGAGCTGTTCTCCTCATCCTCCTCCTCCTCTTCCTCCAGTTTCTCCTCGACCATGTCTGCATCAACTTCCACGTCCACTTCCGCCTTGCCAACTCGTCGCCAATCTCTTCGCCAACTGCCGCGCGCAGTGAGCACTGCTGGACCTCAACTGCCGGCTTCCGATCTGAGTGGTGGGCACGGCTGGACCTCAACCGCCAGGTTCTGAGCGCAGTGGGCACCGCTGGACCCCAACCGCCAGGTTCCGAGCGCAGTGGGCACCGCTGGACCTCAACCTGGGACCTTCAGAGCTCAGAGGGCACCGCTGGACCTCAACCTGGGACCTTCCGAGCTCAGTGGGCACCGCTGGACCTCAACGGCCAGATAGAATGCCAGAAGATATGGCAGATAGAACGCCAGATAGAATTTCAGAAAGAATGCCAGAAGATATACCAAATAAAATGCCAGCAGATATGCCAGATAGAATGCCAGAAGATATGCCAGATAGAATGCCAGAAGGTATGCCAGATAGAATGCCAGAAGGTATGCCAGATAAAGTGCCAGAATGTTTGCCAGATAGAACGCCAGAAGA
>Ga0126342_10013976_pt1 | contig 14190 bp, 10 predicted proteins | sample Cyp1metagenome_FD_92528 | JGI IMG/M metagenome (GOLD analysis project Ga0126342, IMG submission 92528) | Coral microbial communities from Lord Howe Island, Old Settlement Bay, Australia - Cyphastrea 1 metagenome | ecosystem: Host-associated > Invertebrates > Cnidaria > Coral ...
ATATATATATATCCAACAAGTCTGACATCACTGAGCCAGGGACATTAGGGACATCAGGGACATTACTGGTAGGGTTCCAGGCTGTTGACCCATTCCTGTGGATATATGTTGATATCACATGCAACAAGTTTGGTGATTTTTGTGGTATTGAAACATATTGGCCTGGTGATTTTTGTGCTATTGAACCATATTGAACCATATTGAGCCGTGAACCACATTGAAGCATAAACCATATTGAAGCATAAACCATATTGAAGCATATTGAACCATCAATGTTTAAGGCCACTGTTTCGAGCCGCAGCCATAGAAGTGATCTGCATTCGCGTAAGGAACTGCTTCGCAATGCCGAGAGTGAAAGAATCGAATGTCCCCAGGAATCGGTGCAAAAAAAACTCAGATTGCGCTGGGAAAGCAACCTAGATCTATTGAACATTTTATGTTTAATTAGTTTGTTGGGGTCGAATATCTCTGAATGAACAATCTGTTCATCTTTGACGCTTCGAAATGGCATCCAAACTCCATCTCCGGCGAAAAAGTCGGGCTGGCTGCTCCAAGCCTTTTCCCCGGACTGCAGGTGTTTGACGTGCTTTTTGACGTTCGAAACAGGAGTTGTGCGTGGGGAGTGTGCGAAAAAAAACCTTTGGTTGCGTGTGTGATTTAAACATCGTTGCACAGATAGACACAGTAGTATATTTCTATGGTTGGGTGCTTCGTGGAAGTTTTGTAGTTTGAAGTCTTCAAGTTTCGGACTCAGTTTGAGTCCGAGAGCCCAAGATTCTGATGTGTTGTGTCATCATATTGGGACCCCCTTCATTCGTTGGGGGGCATTTGGGGGCCAATGTCTACGAAACCTGCCGGGATTGATCCTCAATGTCACACTGCCATGGAAGTTTCCTGGAATGGAGCTACCCCAATAGCTCGCTGGATGGGTTTATTTCATGGGAACATTCCACTACTAAAATGGATGATCACTGGGGGTACCCCCATGACTTCGGAAATGGTCCATATTTGTTTGACTTTTGCAGGTAGGTCCAAAACAGATTTCCTGTCTCAGGAGTATTGCTGCGTGGCAGCACAGTTTGATTGGAAAAGATGTGTGCTGCTGGGATTGAGATTTGATCGTAACCAGCTAGGAGTTTGGGACAGCAGATCTTATCCATCTGGGAAGGGACGATGAAAAAATGCTAAAGTCATGGCGAAAGGGCTGTTGGTCAGTGCCCGGCTGGTGGGCACTGGGTCGATGAAAAGGACGAAGCTGGAGATCTTTGTTTGTTCAGCATTTTATGTATATCGTTGTATATCTTTATCATCCTTTATGGATGACAATGTCAGTCACTGTTTTTTCAGACAGTTAAGAATGTTAAGACTTGGAAAAGAAGCTACCATCCTCTAAACCTAAAGGACCTAAAACACAATAATCTGATTGGTAGGGGCATCTTTGATCTCATTTAGACACCTTTCTAAAACATCTCACATTTCGACACCGTCAGATGGTGCGCCGAAGGGTTCATCCCTTTTTTGTTGTGAGAGTTCACCTGGTTGTTTCATCCCAAACGCAGATCTGAAAATCTTTGGTAATTTAACATAGCGAACTGGAAAGATCCACCATGATTAATGGGAAAATCCACTATTTCTATGGTCATTTTCAATAGCTATGTTAAATTACCAGATCTTAATCTTTGGCCCATTGCTGAATCAGACAGAAGACTAATCAGACTTCACTAAGAGCCCCATTTTTTTGGGTAGCGTCTACCTTCTGGGACTCGAGTGACTCGGGTGCAAATCTCAACCACTTGGCTCAAAAAAAAACTTCATGGCGATTTTTTACAGGATCTGACACAAGCAATGGATGTCTTTTTTAGATGTCCCCATCTATATCTAAGGTATGCGCAAGTAGGACTATACAGACAACTTTGGGTCAATCCAGCAAGAATAGCGAGCCAATCTAGCCATCAAGATATAAGATATAAGCCATAAAAAACAGGGGGATTCTTTAGGGTCCCAAACTTTTTTTCAACACTTTTCGGAAGACAAAAACAGACAGAAAACCCCCTAAAAAGCCTCATGATGTCCCACAAAACATCTACCTCGCCCCTGTTCGGATTGTACCCAGCCATCCCAAGACATTCATTGCGAGACACTGATCTTGTAGCGCAGCACGAAGAGAGTAGATTTGTGCCAAGCAGCTTGAAACTTTGACAAATTTTGGGCAGTTCAGCATGTTCAGCTTTGTGCCCTTGCAACCTTGGGGTAGATTGTTATGTCAAAACGGGAGCTAAAGAATCGATAGTCCCCAAACAGCTTGAAAGCTTGAAAGTTTGACAAAAAACAGCTGAAGAGAACTGCTGCACAAAACTGTGCAGAAAAGGCTGTCATTCGGCACATCTTATGGCGAAAGGAGATGTCACTTGGCAAAGGAGAGCTTTAAAATGGTGGGGTGAACGATACTTGCAACGACCGAGTTGTGTTTCTCCTAACTATATAATTTTGGGACATGCCACCAGGGCTCACCGTTTCAACACTTTTTTGAGCCCATAAGAATCACACCCTGCCATGATGGAAGAAGTGCTATATTGGTTTGACATCTACCACCTCAGACCAAATGCAATCGACAACAAGTGGTAGTATCGCATAAAAAGTGAAACTCAACACTCATTGCGACCCACGGATTTTGTATGAGGGAGACTGGGAGGGAATCGACAGCTACTCAAAGCTAGCCAGCTTGACAATTCTATCCCATTCTCATCCGGCGAAAAGTAATTTACATTCATTTACTATCGAAAATTGAAAGTCATGGTGGCTTCCTAAGTCATAGGGGTCCAAGTCACCAATGTCAACATGGGTTTCACTATAGAAACAATGTTTCAATACTTAGCCATCGAGGTCATGAAGCGGCCTGCGGCGAAAGTGAAGGCCACGGCCATGTTTTTTTTTGGTTGGGAAAGGGGAAATCGTGGAATGTAAATGAACATTGTACGAAACTTGGGGAAGTTGCTTTAATGATTTAATGATCTTCAATTTCTAGGCACATGATTAGGTAACATTATAGTTGCTGTTCGCATCTGAAAAAATCTGCTAAGAGTTTGATTGGAATAACCTTTAAACAAGCAACAAGATACTGATATGACTAGCCACTGTGGGATCATGTGGTTGGTTCAAGATTTGTAACACCGGCGAATCAGGGGCTTGCACTTCTGATCAAACCCAGGAACTGACTTGCGTATGGTTCAAAATCTTCGGTCCAGGGAAACAAATGGAAGTTTCCTAAAATAGGGGTACCCCCAGTTATCATCCATTTATAGATGGGATTTCCCATGAAATAAACCATCCAGCTAGTAGGGTACCTCCATTTATGGAAACCCCCATAGCCATCCTTCCAAGGCCAAAGCCAAAGCCAAGGCGAAGGCGAAGGCAGCGAAAGCGGTGCTGAAACGCCCCGCATCGAAGCCACCTGGGAAGTCCAAAACTGAGGTGAGCAGGGGGAATGGCTGGGTATGCGGTAAAACGGTAAAACAAACATAAAAATGCCCAGGTGACCATGGATTTTGGTGATGATCTTTCTATAATCATATCAATCAGATCCATGTAACAATTTGTTTTTGTTGGTTTTTAAGTATGAAAAAATCCATCCATTTTTCACAGTCATTTTTCGTACTAACCATCACATGATTGAAATGGGGCCCAAGAGGTTGATGGTTACACAATCTATGGATCTAATCTCGATGGGTCGAAAGTGGATAGGATATTATGGATATAAATATGGATAATGGGTAAGAGATACTATGGTAATATGGATATTCATTAGAGATGAAATATTATCCTATTATTTGGAAAATCCAGTTATCTAAGGATAGGATATTGGAGATGAAACTGGATAACGAATCTGTGGATAGGATTCTATGGATAGGGCAATGGGTAGGTTATAAGTCATAGGATATTGGAGATGATATGGGATAAAATTAAACAAGCTGGATAATGGATAAATAGGATATTCACATCTTGGTCAACACTTTGAATATTGGATAAACAACAACCTGGGAGGTATTTTTGAATGTCTAAGTTATCTGCTTCCAAGCCCTACCCTTGTTTTTTCTCCGGATTTTCCTTGAGTCAATCTGTTTTGCTGGTGATGTTCCAATTTCTCGGAATGTATCCGTTTATTTGGGTTTGTCTGAAAATAGGGTATATTCCCAATTATAGCCATTTAATAGGGATAATGATCATTAACCATTGGGTGTAGGGGTACACTATTTTCAGACAAACCCATTTGACCGTACTCGAAACAAAAATCGTCGAAAAAATATCCAGGATTTCCCCCGGGGCGATTCCATTTTCACCTCGGACGCCGCCTGCAGTACATCTTGGTGTCTGCTTACACCTTGCAGTTGGGCCATGTGATGTCCCCCAGCGTGGAAGATGCCAAGGCGGCCGAGCTGGCCTTGGTGAAGTCACGTCGTTTTCAAACCGTAGTTTTTCATAGTCAGATAGTCACTAGGCAGACTGATTTTTCATATGGGGCTTCCAGAAAATAGATGATTTGGAGGTACCCCCATTTCAGGAAACCTCCATGTACCTATATATGGAAAATCACCATTTATAGTGGATTTTCCCATGAAAAATAGTGATTTCCCATAGTTATGTAAACGTTTACCAGAGGGTATTCCCTTTTTCCATTTTCTTCCAGTGAATCCAAGATTTGCTGCTCAGGGGATTTCTGTGTACCGACGTGAGCACAGGCCCGAATCGTTGCAGTGGGGCGGAGCCAGTTCTTGATCCAGACTCATGATGATTCAAGGATTATCAATCATTATCAATCATTCATCTTCAAAAAAATATTGGTTGGATTAACACCACCAACATCCACCAACCAGAAATAACCAGAACTTCATATAAATAATGGCGAATTGTTGCTCCAGAATTTGTGCGTTTTGCTGCTGAAAGTGATGTTGACTGTGGATATCAGCGCTAGATACAGCTAGACAGCCACACTCAAAAATGGCTTTTTAGCAATTTAATTCTTACTGGATCTTACTGGTATCCTACTGTAAGAACCGGATTTTCTGGAAGGTCCTATGAAGATCTTTAGGTGATCTTACTATCTCTTACCATCTCTCAGCTCAGCATCGCTTGATTTCTTCGAGATTGCACACTGCAGGGGGGATGGGAGCTTCGGAAACCTGGTCTTCCACTGGAGTTTCTTGGTCTTCCAGGGACGAGGTTTATCGAGTTTTCGGGGTCTGAAAGTTGTCGGAAAACAGGGTATACCATGGTTTTTGCTGGCATCAAATTGCCTGTTTTTTTAAGGAACACGATGATCGACCATGGAACCTGGGGATTTCCCATTAAGACAAACTCACCATATGTGGAGGTTATAGGAGCCCGCTGCACGTTTGATCAAACGTTACAGGTGCGGAATCTGTTGAGTACATGGAAGTGGCCACAATGGACGCTGTCAGGGTGTGGTGCAGAACACGGAAAGCCAGAGGGCCATGGCCGACGGCCGTCTCGGGTATTTGTTTGGAAGTCTTCACCAAGATGACTTGGGGATGGGTCAAAACATGTCAAAACATATATTATTACCATAGTTTCTCCATATATTTTTGTGGAATTACCATCCATTATAACCAGCTATTTATATTAGGGTACCGAGGTACCAGGGTTTTGACCATTTTTGACCACAACCACTTGAAGTGTCCTCACATCTGCCCTGTGTTTGGTTCAGGTTGTTCCGACTTCCCTTGTCCCACCTACATGCCACTGGGATGAAACGCTTGGCGCAAGGGTTGAGGTGAATCTCATCTGATTTTTAGACATTTTTAGGGGCTTCACCCATTTCATGTTCCAGACATGTTCAGCAGATGCTTCCGGGTTTGCATCTAAGCTGCGGATCATGGTAGACACCTAGTATATCCTGCTCATGTCAACCCCAAACTAGTGATCACTTATTACTCAATACTGCTCAGATTGCCGTAAGATTGGTTACCTTCTATTCATATAGACTGGGTGGTTATTAATCATCCTAGGTTTGCATTATGAGAATCCTGTTCTCAAGCAAACTATCGGAATTAGAACAGAGCCAGACATTGAAGAACATGAAATCCAGAATTAATCCCAGCACTGTGGGTACCATTGGGTTTAGGGTAGCCTCAAACTTCCAACTTCGCTCACATCAATTCCCATGCCCCAACTATGTCCCCATTGTGTCCTCATTATGTTGAGATTTCTTGAGTATACCCTCTGGTAAACGTTTACATAGCTATGGAAAATCACCATGCTATTAATGGGAAAATCCACTATTTCTATGGCCATTTTCAATAGCTATTTTCACATAACCAGAGGGTATCCCAATTGTGTCGCTGAAGTCTCACCATTTCTGCTGATCTCATTGATCTCACCACGTCCCAGGTGCAGTAACAGCGAACGTACTCGAATCTATGCGGTCTCCGAGGTGGTGATATCGCTGATATCGTGGGAGATCTTCAGGATCCAACAGATGGAGGTACGTTAGTACCATATTTTTGGCCATCTTTTGTGGGGATATTCCCTGAAATTTAGGCCGAAAAAAAATAGGCCTCAAAAATAGGCCTTATATATGGTAGGTACCTCCAATCAATCGGTTCCTGAAATGGCCATTGATAAGTTTTATAAGTAGTGAGTAACAAGCAATCTAGTAATCTAGTAGCTCCTCAAAAAGGCAGACATGTCATGTGGCTTAATAGTGGTAAATGAAACCGTTTTGTACTCGCAACATGCTGTGAAACAACTAGAAGAAAGAATGGGGATGATACCAGAAAAGAGGATGCTGTAGATTGCCTGGGATAATGAAATCATATTGAATCTGTCTTCCTTGGTAAGGAACTTCCATGTACTTCCGCTTGAAAAATCCTTGCCCACCGATCTGGGACAATGTCCTGCAAAGGGGTTGTCCTGGCAACTCCAACTTGGAATTGAACACATAATCCTAGAATCAAAAGGAATTGCATGGTCGTATTTGAGGGATTTTGCAATGTTTCTCATTTTCTCAGTTTGAGAAGGGGGGGACATCTATCCCACATTACTTTACCTTGGATTCTGATATCATTGAGACTCGTCTTTCTCTGAAGTACACAAAGTGTTCGACAATTTGCTTACCATAGTGCTCCCTTCTTACAAACTCATCCCCACATATACCATCGGTGCCGTTGGAGGTACCAGAAGAAGGTACAGTGTCTGCATATTCATTTGATGTTCCTCGGCCAAACTGAGTGTTATGGAGTGCTGCTGTCATGATGGAACTGGAATCCATTGGCATGACCCCTAGGCCCTAACCCATCAGAAGTCTATCATTACCCTCTGGGTATGACTAACATAGCCATGGTATAGATGACCCATAGAAATAGATGATTTCCCAGCTAGAAACCTCCATTTATGAGGGATTTTCCATGGCTATGTCAAATAACCAGATGGTAAATTTTCTATCCGAGTCTGTTGGAAAAGAGCAACACATGGAAGTAATTTGAAGTGGTCAACTGTGTGCCCATTGATCAACGGCGTAAGTCACACAAGATCTTTGAAGTCGATAAGGCCATGGCTACCCTTCATTCTGGCCGGACTATTGGGGCTACAATCGAAGTTGATCCCCCTACAAGCATCATTCACTCTGAACCAGTTTCTAGGTGGGATATCAATATCATAGGATGATCTTCCAAATTAAAACCCTTTGAGTTTTTCCCAGATGACTTTGGAGAATGTCCTGCGGATTTTTTCCGATCAAACTGTCAATATGAAGCTGAACTCCCATGGCACTTTTTCCGGGTGGCGCAATCCAACTTAGGGTCGCTTGAGAAAACATCCAGCCGAACGGTCGCTTCTTTGAAGTTGGGGTGGTTCCCCAAAAACTCCGACCGTCTTCGCCCCGGACAATGCAATTTCATGCCTCAGTTGGGTTTGTCTGAGAATGTTGAGAAATCCCTCAAAATCCCAAGGTTAACGTTCCATCCCCATTGTTTCCATTTTTCGATATAATGTGATATACCCTCTGGGTATGACTAACATAGCCATGGTATAGATGGCCCATAGAAATAGATGGTTTACCGTTCTTAAAAATGGTGGATCTTTCCATGGCAAACTGTTAGTCATAACCAGATGGTAAGTTCCCCCAAAAATTCGGTGGTCAGTCATTTTTTACAGCCCATTTCCCAAGGCTCGAACGGGACAGTTGAAGTTGTTGAACAGCATGCTCACTGGCGGCAGCATCGCTTGCCATGTGTCGCTCACGAGACCCTTGATCCGCAGTGGCCGCGGGAGGGGGGGTTGGACACCACTGAGAGAAACGGTGGATCGTTGCATCATGTGTTTTTGGGAGAATGAAAGCCTGAGAAAAAACATGTGGGGCCATGTTTTTTTCTTTTCAGAACCAGTTAAGAGTCAAGACCCTATGCATTGAGTGGCTTAAGACATTGAGCAAGTCTAAGTTCTGAGTATGTATTTGAAAAGGGTTGAGCCACTGCCCATGTTCACGGCAAAGATTGTGGATCCCTTTCAAACTGACAAACGTAGTCAGTGGAATACGGGAACCATGTCAATTGCTCATTCGATTGGTGTTTTGAGTCACTTTTTGCTTGCCATCCCCGTTATTGATCAGTTGCCAACTAGACAAAAAAAAGAATTACTGTTGTTTTTGAATCTAAGTAATTATTGTTTCATATGCCCATTTACCGTAATTATAATCTATAGTATCTATATTTTTCTATATTGAATACACCAACCAGCTATTGGATGGATTATGGATGGATTATTGGAGTCAATGGCTCTCTATGGAATGGAATTGACATGAATTAACTACCATCATGTCTGGTTTGAAAGCATCATTTCATGTCAAATTCCCATTTGTTTCGGTAACTTGTAACGATGTCAACACGTTATGGCGTCACGCAGAATGAGTCGTCCTCTGCCATGCAGTCCACGTTTCAGCTTGGTGCTTGTAATTCAGCCGGAGAAGTGAAGATATGAATGATAACTAATAATATGAATCAATCTGGAAATGGGGGTACCCCCAACTCATCTAATTTATTGTTTGGGATTTTCCACTATAAACCATCCAGCTATTGGGGTACCCCCATGACTATGGAAGCCCTCATATCCGGTAAATGAAGATTCATTGACATCTTCACTCAGGATAGGAAGATTGAATACTATCTTCACATCAACCTGGAAATAAGTGTATTTCTTAATTAATTAGTATAGGGATGCAGAAATATACAGAAGATCTACGGTGCATGAGCATAGCATGAGCACATATCCCCGACAATCCAATCATCTCCTCTTCGGATTGAAACCCCCCAATACTGGAACTGACCATTTTGGCTTGGTGAATTACTATATGATTTATCCAGGTCCCCCCAAAATCCTATCGTATACTAGAATTCAGCCAGTTATAGATGTATAATATACATATACACACATATAATTCTATATATATATCGGGTTAGCACATTTGTGCATTTTTATATACTGTTTTGGAAAAGCAAATCAAAGCACACTTCCACACATTTCTCTGGCTTCGGACTTGCAACACGGGACCATTGCAATAAGAATATGTTGCTTACATATCGATGATCAGGAATTGAGAGCCAATAGATGTGGATTGCTTCCATTTGACCTGTTTGACACCTCCTGTTCAGAAGCATGCCGATCCCAGCCCACTAGACTTCAATCCGCGATTCCGCTTCATTACACATATTTGTACATATATAATCATATATATATATATTATATGTGTGTGTTATTTGTCCATATTTGTCCCGTAACTTACCCAGAAAAACGGCCAGATGATCTTCCTTTTTGTAGGAAACGAGCGGACCTTGGCGGTGGCCAACTATGGTGGATCAGCCACTCGAATCAGAGCCACGTTTTGCTAAGGAACGATGATTTGGTGATTTTCCGAAGGGTTTTGCTAATGGTTATGCAAGTTATGCACCATTTTAATATGTAAATGATGGGATATGAATATGCACCATTTTTAATGGTTATGCACCGTTTTTTTTATTTGCTAATGGTTATGCTAAATGATGGGATATGAACAATCATTGGTAAGGGATAACATATGAAAATGGGATAATGATGGGATACTAATGGCTAATCAATTGGTAATCTATGACTGGTTGGTGGTTTCAAACATGGCTTTGATTTTCCATTTCATATATGGGATGTCATCCTTCCCATTGACGAACTCAAATTTTAAAATTGCACCACCAACCAGTTAATATGTAAATATAGATAAATCATCATGTGAAATTTTCCTAACGGTTTGCGAACTGGCACTATTGAAATAATAGGTACATCATCATGTGAACATCATCTATTTAACTATGGCTCGATTTAATTTGGGTGTGCTCTGAAAATGGTTTGCATAGCTGCACAAAATGTGAATTTTCATTTGGAAGATGATTATTTACCAATGGATGGAATGGGGTACACGATTTTCAGACAAAACAATTTATAAGTGGTTTTGGGCTTGGATTTACCATGGATTTACCATGTTTTTGTGCTGGTAGATATTTGGTGTTTTCTACATTTTTTACCACACAAGGTACTGAAACCAGGGACTGCACCAGGTTTCGCCATCCAATTCTTTGGATTGAGTGAGAGAAAAAAACCTTCGGCCATAGTGGCTGCCGGGTTCCTGGATGTCAAAGTGTTGAAGTTGGGATACCCTCTGGTTATGTCAAAATAGCTATTGAAAATCACCATTTTTAATATTTTTAATGGGAAAATCCACTATGAATGGTCATTTTCAATAGCTATTTTGACATAACCAGAGGGTAGGTCTTATTTAGCATAGCAGGTTATGAAATTTTCATTGATTTCCATTAGATAAATATCTGGCAGCAAAATGATCCATTGCATGGGTTTTAGCGATTTTGATCTGCCGACCTCTGACAAAAACTGTACCGAATCTGGCAGATCAGTTTGTCTCCTTTTAAACTACTTGTTTTTAAATGCAAAAGGACATGTCAACTGTCCAAACTGTTGTGGGTAAAAAAATCCCAGTTAGGTAGATTTTGGTGGGTACAATCGTCACGTTTCTTGCATCAAGTTCCAAATTCGTTGGTCATTCAACTCTGACTCTCACTTGCTTTCGTGAAAATCCCAGTTTTCCTTCAGCTCCACTTGGGTATGGGATCAATACCTATTAATACCATTTTTAGGGGGATGAACATCCATTTACCAGCTATTTTGATGTTCACCAGGGGTACAAGGTTTTGACACACTGCCACTTGAGCCTAACATCCTTTTTTGCTCCAGAGGCCCTCCATTCTTTGCAGCTTTCAGGTGGCTTTGTTTCAGCTAAGCGCGGAAGGCAAACTTTCCCAGCGCTCAGACCTGCAGCTGGCTGAAGCTTGGTAAACAAAAACAAGTTGCCATGGAACATCACCGACTTAATAGCTAAATGAACGAACTATATGGGGGTTTCCTAAAATGGGGTACCCCAACATATCGCTGGATGGCTTATTTCATGGAAAATCCGTCTGTAAGTGGATGATAGTACCATAGGGTACCCCGAATTTAGGAAACCCCCATATACAAAGCAGCATTTTCAATTGCTAAATCACCAGAATGGGACATGAATGGGAATGAACAGCGAAATATCACCAACTATCATCAGCAGATGGATGTTGGATTTCTTTGAACATGGATACCAGCTATTTTGATGCGAACTTACAGATGTCCAAGTTTTACCTACAACCTGGTCCAAAGAACATAGCGAACCTGGGACTTTTATATAACATGGATGGAGAAAATAATGTAGAAATATCATGTTATAATTGTACTATGATAAACAAAAATAAGAATAATAGTAACTGCAGACATTTTATATAACAAGACTGTTTTAATTTTCTTTTTGGCTAAAAAACATGTATCATTTCGATCGGGATGAAATGAACATGGCAAGGACTTGGGGATAGCTTGGCAATGGACAATACATCATTTCGAGATTGATTTCTTATTTCTCACAAAAAATAGTTGGCTGTTTGTAGTCATCATGTGGGGTGGTTCCACAGAGTTTTCAGACAAACCATATACTCCCTATGATCGGTTTTTAAAATTCGTGTGAGGACTTCCAGTATGATCCGTTCAGCGTTGAAAACTTCCGCTGAGCGCCGCTGTATCCCCTTGGAAAATCTCACTTTCCCCATAGTTTCCCCATAGTTTCCCCATGAAAATCATGAAATTCGTCATGGAATGGGGATAAATGTGGTACACTTCATGGATATCGCCATATCGGCCAGATCTCCTCGTATCTCGCCGTGGTTTTTCAGCGGATGCTAGGAGAGCTTGGGCGTGGGAGTGAACAAAGAGAGGCAGGACGACGCAGGACGCAGGGAATGATGTTCGAAGATAGCCATGAAAGTTATACCTTGGTTGACCTTTTTTCATTAAATGATACTACCGAATTTATTGGGTATCATGATAACTAATACTAGGGAAATAGATGGCAAGGACACTAGCATTTCTCGAATCATGAATGTATTGGATCCTCTTGATTTTGGGGACCGAAGGGAGTTGGTTCCTATTTGATGGGTCCATTTTGGCAGAAACCATCAGAAGTAGGCCTCAAGAATCCCAAGTAGATTCTAGATCAGACTAGCATTTGCGAACTAATCCTATCCCCCTAATAATTATCACATACCCCCATGATGCCCCACCCCCCAAAAAACATCGTTTTTAAGGGGATATTCATGTCAGGGAGATGGGATTAGTCATTTTCAGGGCGCATCCTCACAGGGTAAGAAGTGTCAGTCTCCATGAAGTTCAGATGGTTGGGGTTCGACACCAAATGGGCTGCCGACAAAAAACCCACAATCTTAGCTACAGCCAGATCTTGCTGTAATGTTAGTAAATAATAATCAACCACCCATATATCTTGATGGTTTACGGTACCTATAAAAATCTTTAAGTTGGGGATGGTGAATCCTATTACTCCCCATCTATAGAATATATGTATATCTATATATAATAAATATATACTATAATAGATATGTAGTAAATATAGAATTCAGAAGAAGATATATAGAACACTAAAGATATGTATAATATATTGTACATGGCTGAATACTCTTGGTTGAGTGCTGAACCACCAGCAGAAATGTGTCCTTTGCCCAGGCAAGAGGGGCCACATCCCCACATGGCACACTTCGACGCTGCCAACAAACACTTGCTGGCGCCTGGGGCAGCCCAAAGAGATGTCCCCCGGAAATCCACATGGCTTTCTCTGCAAATTTCTGGTTTCATTCCCGTGGAAAAATATGGCTTTCTCTGCAAATAAGGTGTTTCATTGCCTTGAAATCTCCTTAAAAACCACAAGGATTCTCATCATTTTCCCCTTTTCATGTGGTGATCGGCGATAAACTCATGGTAAACCACCTATTTTCAGACACCAGTTTTCAACCGTCGCACGTGACCGCCGGACATGGCCGGAACTTACCCAAGATAGAACAGTCCTATTCTCAGGTGCCAGATTTGGGCTTGGATCGAGTGATGACTTATCAGGTGCAGGGTGAGAGAAACTTGCCACTTGATGCTCGAATCATGCGGACGCGGTGGAAGCTTGCGATGTTTCAGGATGTTTCAGGATGTTTCAGGGGTGAACTAATCTAGGTCAGATCATGTTATATCATCTGGTTGGTGGTTTGGAACATTTTATATTTTCCCATATATTGGGAACAATAATCAGATTTGACTAATATTTTTCAGAGGGGTTGAACCCACCAACCAGTCATGTTAATATCCAAAGCAGCAACTCTGGAGATGGACTTTAGCCGGGTACCGCCGGCTGCTTGGGATGTTGCCAACGTCACTCTCAAAGATTGAGGCGATTGCGAGGCCACATGGCTGTGGCACCTGGTTCAGGGCCCAGGCATTTGGTGTTTCATCCAACGCTCAGTGCAGCTGGCCGGAGAGAAGGGATGGGGGAGGATGTTTGAGGACTGAAGCCTGTTGTTGTTTTCTTCCCCCCCTTTGGTCTTTATGGTATACCCTCTGGTAATTTAACATAGCTATTGAAAATGGACATTTATAGTGGATTTTCCAGAAGGGCGGTACCAGGGGGGTTTTGACCGGTGACCGGGCAACCGGGCTGACCGGCCCGGTTGACCGGGCCCGGTTGGCCGACCGGCCAACCGGCTGACCGGCCAACCGCCGACCGAC
>Ga0126342_10013977_pt1 | contig 14188 bp, 15 predicted proteins | sample Cyp1metagenome_FD_92528 | JGI IMG/M metagenome (GOLD analysis project Ga0126342, IMG submission 92528) | Coral microbial communities from Lord Howe Island, Old Settlement Bay, Australia - Cyphastrea 1 metagenome | ecosystem: Host-associated > Invertebrates > Cnidaria > Coral ...
AAAGTGTAGTGTGTAGACATGGTATGCTTGGTAAAAGCAGCGAACTGTGCTGGCGGTGCATATGGTTCGATTGGAGGGAAGAAAGGGCGTGGCTTGGGGGGGCCATTTGGAGTGGGGCTCTTTAGGTAGCTGCTGGGAAGCACAGGAGCCCGCCGGGTGAAAGTTGCAGATGGGTGCTGATGCCTGGCGGTAGGAGAGGAGTGTAAAGTGTAAAGTGTAAGGTATGGAGTGTCGAGTGAAGAGTGCCGAGTGTACAGTGTAGTGTGTACAGTGTAGAGTGTAGAGTGTGGAGTGTAAAGTGTAAAGTGTAGAGTGTAAAGTGTAGTGTGTAAAGTGTACAATGTATGGAGTGTGGGGTGTAAAGTGTAAAGTGTAAAATGTAGAGTGTAAAGTGTAGAGGGCGGAGTGTGGAGTGAAGGGTGCACAGTGGCAAGTGTAGAGTGTGGAGTGTAGAGTGTCAAGTGTAGCGTGTCAAGTGTAGAGTTTGGCGTGTAAAGTGTGGAGTATGGCGCGTCAAGTGTGCGGTGAGGAGTGAGGAGTGTAAAGTGTAACGTCTAAAGTATGGGAGTGAAGGGTGTAAAGTGTAGTGTGTCAAGCGTAGAGTGTGCGGTGTGGAGTGTAAAGTGTAGAGTGTAAAGTCTAGTTGTAAAGTGTAGACTGTGGAGTGTGAAGTATAAAGTGTAAAGCGTAAAGTGTACACTCTAAAGTGTAGAGTGCGGAGCACCCGCCTTCACTTCATTTTTCAAACACACCACGGAGCTTCTTTCTCCACAGGCGCCCGCTTCCCCTTCTTCCTTGCCTTCCCTGCCGCCAACACCTCCTCTCCCCTTCCGGGCTCCTTTGCGCCCCGTCAGCTCTTTAAACGAGGCCCCCGTTCCACCTCCTACGCTCTCTTCACCCTTCCCTACCTTTCCCACACTTCTTCCCTCCCGGTTCGGTTTCCCAACTGCAGGTTTCTGGGTGGTTTCCGGTTCGCGCGGTTCGGTTCCCGGTTCGCGGTTCGCGAACCTTCCTGTACACTCTCGTGCACATTTTGCCGACTTCATCTTCCAGAAGTGCTCAGCGCACCTCCGGTTCTTGCATTTTGACGTGCAAATCGAGCTCTCGCTAGCGTCCTGTGCACTTTTTGCTGACAACTTTCCCAGATCGAGCCCCGAACCCGAGGAAACAGAGACCCTACTTCGGCGACCCCAGGAGCCACATTACCCCACCAAAAAGTCATGCCCGAGATGTTTTCACCCGTGAATTCACGTGCTCTCGAACGGTTACTCGCTTCTATTTCCCACACACGCGAAGTGCTCTTGCTCACTGTGTTGTTCAAATGGTGATGACATAAAACACACGCAATGACGAATACAATGATGACAAGACTACCCCCTGGACATTCGTCCCTAGCTCGGAAGTTCGAACTAAATTTCTTTTGATAATGTTTTTTTTGGTTTGGGGACTCATGGATGCTTCATAGATAAACGGATGCTTTGTGGGAGACTTTGCTTGCACGAGACACGGGATCACATATTTGTGAAGGTTGTTGCGGTTTGGTGGAGCCGAGGTGGAGGGCATCATGCAAAAGTCGAATGGCCTCGGGACCAAATTTTGCCTTCGCCGGTGACTACCTCCCGCACCATCTGGGTTTGCTGAAACCGCTGTCAGCCCGGAGCGGAGATCGGAGCGACAGCAGAGCTCGTGGCAAGGGCCGCGGAAACGGCAAAGGCAAAGGCAAAGGCCGCGGAAAAAGACCTTTTCAAACTGGGGTAACATCACCACCCTGGCCATGATCATGATGAGGGTGGCGAGGAAAATCATGACAATCATGATGGTCACTAGTAGTCACTACCATCCTTGTAGTATCTGCAGATATCTGTAGTCATTGTCCGTCGGACCATGATGTCATGCAGTGATCTTGAGGCCTTGGCTGCTTGGCCCGCCTTCCTCGAGCCCATCGGCCGGGCAGTTGCTGGCTCCGCACCACAGGCGCAGGGGATGGAGAGGACAACAAATTGGACCATTGAAACACCATGAAACACCATGAAACACCATAAACACATATAAACACGGCATTTGTTTATTTTGCCGACAAAAATAAAGGCGCAGCGAAACTTCAATGCCAACGTGTTGGTATCTCTTCATCTAGGGCATTGACAGCTCGAGTTCACTCGCAAACCCCAAAACTTGACCCTGTTCTGTGCCACAAGACTTAGAGAGGTCTGATCCAGAGAAGAGAGAAAATTTTGTGTCTCCAGCCATTTGGCCCAACATTACTGTCAAGGACATCGCTCAGGTCGTACAGCATGTTTTGCGCAACAGATGGAGAGAAAAAGTGCCAAGGTGATGATGACAAAGTGAGCTTGGCATCATGGGCGTTGATCAGTGACAAGGATGCGGCCTCGGAACACGCTGCGGATTGGTTCATGGTGGATGAACCAGATGAACATGGCGAAGTCATGCATCACACGCATCAGCCAGAGAAGGTTTTGGACCGCCTTGTGGGCCCCCTCACGATTGACGGCATCGACTTTTCACAAATCAGCTTTCTGCTTGGTGAGTGGGTAGATTCATTGGGCCATTCCGTGTCAGTGGTGGCTACTGGCGGGTGCAGTGCACGGGCACGGATTTCCTGGGATCACAAGGGGCAGAAGAAGACGCCGCTTTGGAAGACTTTCCTGAAAGTTGCTTGTCTTTGCTCGTATTTGCTGGGCTGAGCTGTAGTTGTGTCATGTTGTGTCTATCTTTCCCTTGGTCTTCAAAACTCAGACAGACATAATTCCATTTCCCAATCTGGCGATTTGATTATTTGTTTATTGTGCTGCGCTTTGATTTGCTCTGTCCATGCTGTCCAAGGTCTACCGGGAGGAGGGTGGCCCTTGGATTTGTGGGAATGGACAGCTGCTATCAGCGGCCATAGGACGTCTTCAATGGCAAAGAGATGATGGAAGTTGCACTGAGTGGATTCGAACACTCCCTGCTTCCGCAGCATTTTTGTCAGCATATGTAAAGCCATCCGTAGCCTAAAGGAACTAAAGTTTCTAAAGTCAGGGGCCCCAAAATTAGGGGGGAGTGCAACTACTATGTGAGCTGCTGGAAGCATGTGGTTCTTCTTCTAGCAGTGACAATTGGGGCAAATCAAGTACATTGCCGCAACATGTGCACTGAATGTACATCAACAACCGACGCAATGTACAGAAAATTTTGAGGCTCCGATGGCAGGACAGAGCCACGGTGACATCTTCCCAGGGGACAAACGAGGACCCCTGCTGTTCTATAGCACTTCTGCTCGAATTCAGCCAAGTTATGAGCCACGATGTACACAGTCCTGCCTTCAGGAAACAAGTGGGTACCTAAGTAGCACCATGACATGTCAGTTTCCGTTTCTCTCAATAGATTCATCAAATGTGTCATAAAGCAGGAGTGTAGATGTTCTGCTTTTGAGGTCCCATACATATCCAGAATCCATGCAGTTTCCAAAGGCTGTTTCTGCATGAGGCTCATGAACTGGGCAACAAGCTCATCAGCTGCCCAACAAGTCCCCCCAAGTTCCGGGTTGTGTCATGTGCGCAACAGTCGCACAAGGCACCGTTTGCGAATCCTGTTTGAAGCATGGGGTGGAAAAGAACTTTGCTTAGCACTTTTGTGCACTTTCTTGGTTTACGTGGTAGTTTAATGTAGTTCCACCATGTTTTGAGCACTTCTTGTGTCAACAAAGCCCGGACTCTTGCAGCTTTCACCAGGCAGCCGAGATCTCCCAGGCGCAAATGCCACAGGCGAAGGGCTGCACGAGAGCGATTAGAGGAAGTGAATCACAACAAAAACGTACAAAAACAGTCAAACCAAACGTACCAAACGTACCAAAGGTACCAAACGAAGCGGGCCACAGATAGCTCTTTTTCGCCACAAGAGCTTGCTCGTTTTTGTACGTATACCTTTTTCCATCTCACCGGGAGCAACAGGAGTCAACATGTTATTGACTTAGAACAAACAGCCCAGAGCTTTGTGTGATTTATCACCTCACATACCTCACTTGTTCATGATGGACAATAGAGTATTTTTTTTGTGATAGATGATGATAGATGTATATATGTAGGGAGATGGAGCATGATGGAGCCTGAGTCGCCTTTTGACAGGTGTCTGACATTGCCAGCAGCATGACACTTGCGGATCTCTCGCCCCTGGAGAACCCAAACATTTCATTCGTGCGGGGCCTGGAAGGGCTGTGGGATTTCCCCAGTTCCTCGACTTTGGAACACAGCAATATGATGCAATATGTTCCATTTTCTTGTCGTGGGTCCTGGTCAAACTGGTGGACCTCACTCCCAGATGAGAGTGTAACAAACTGGTTGTGAGATGTTGTGAGATGTTGTGAGCACTTTTTGGAGCACCGGAAGCACGAAGTAAATCGAAGTAAGAAGGGCTTTCTGAGAGACATGATCGGACCATGAATCTCTGCCTTCGCAGGTGGTGTTGCTCTCCATGTTCTCCATGTCCATTGCGCTTGTGGTTTGGGGCCGCAATGGCTTCTAAGCACCTGCCGGACGGGTGGATAGTGACGGGGTGGCTCAGCAGGTGGTAGTGGATGCTGGTGGCCACAGCTGAGGGCAAGTATAATCGATTGATCTCACCATGAACTTGTTGCCAGATGTTGCCAGTATTCGACCGCAATCGACCATTCAAGCCATACAGTTTGATTATATTTGCTCGACATACTAATATGCCTGAAGAATCCTGAATATATTGCAACTGCTAATTGCATGCAACATGTTTTGCAAAATGCTTGTTGGTGCGCCCTCCATCCCTGTGAAATCCGTCCATCTGCAACATAAAGACTGATGTGGCGGCGGCGCAGGGATTTTGACCCGCCATACACCAACGGCAGGAGCATCCGTCTATTCCAGATGGGCCACCGGCACTTTTTTCTGAGCTCAACTTCGGTCAAACGACGCAACCCGCTCGCAGCGGGATGTAAAAGATGGATTGCATGAGGGTTGCCAGAAATCAAGGGATGACTCCCAACATGATGCGGAATAGTAAATGATCAAACTGGAGATTGTGTTGAAGACTGGAAGCATAAATTCTTGACGAAACTGGCACGCACTGTTCATGAGCAACCCAGAACATTGGTTTCTGCTAATTTAGTTTGCTAGCCTTTGCTCATGAGGGCATAGGCTTGTTGATGTTTTTTGATGTTTTTTTTCATTTGTTTGGATGTTTTTGGATGTTTGGATTGTTCATCCAAGAATCAGACAGTGAATTAATCCATGCGGCTGCTTGGGCTCCAGCTTCGCCTCCGCCCCCGTGTTTTTTTCGACACCACTGACACCAGCCATGGCGTGCGGGGGCCAAGAGAGTGAACTGAGTGAACAGATCTACGGAGAAGCTTTGCGTTTTTCGTGTTTCCGTGTGTTTCTTAAAGATCTCAAAGTCATTGCCCTTTGAAAAGGTGGGAAAAGCACTTCTTTGAAAAGGGCCGGTGGGCCTACTTGTAGGGCATTGTAGGGCCTAGGGCATACTGGTTGGCTATTTTTGAGAGGTGTTTTTATCACAGGAACTGAGGAATTGCTCTGACTGCTCTCATTTCATGTTGTTATTTTTTTTTACAGTTTATTTTTGGGGCAACCACATCAATCCGCAGCAATTTCTATCTTTCGATGTGATCAGTTTCTCGTGCCTGAGGCCAGCGCGACGTTCTCCTTTGGCTTTCGGGTTTTTGGCCTTTGCAGCTGGGACTCAGCGGCTCAACATGTTCCAACAAGTAGCTGTTTGTATTAACGCCCAAACAACTGAGAGGGTGGAGCTGAGGGAGCCAGGAAATGCTCTCAGATCTCCAAGTTCTATCAGTTCGCAGATCTGTTGAATCCATTTTCTGACAGTTCGTTGGAGACTAATCATTTGCAGGCCATGCTGGCGGCACCTGCTTTCCTTGGCCCCTTGGTGCAGGTGGGCGTCTAAGCAACGCCACTCGGTTGATGCTGATAGCTGATCTATCCTGATCCGACTGGCTGGGGAAAATTGTAATCCAACCAATACTTAGAAATGGATGACGGTTTTGGACATTCAGATGAAGCTGCGATGTGGATACGTCTGATACCACTTGTCAACAGCGCATTGGGAAGCCGCTGGTGTTTTCTGAGAAGAACACATTCTTAGTAAACAAACTGCCGACAAGTTTCATGATGCAGATCCTAGCATCCCTTCTCAAGATCTTGAAAATTCTTTTCAACACGTTAAACCGCAGGGCCAACTTGTTGTATCCAAAGGCATATGGCAGTGCCAGAGACACTGCCAGAACTAGACATTGCAAAGTCACCTGCACTAATCCTCCGACCATTCAGCCAAATCATGCAGCAATGTTCGCTGCATCTAACATTGCAATATATAGCATTCCACTAACACTGACAGCTTTTTTCTTCAGAAAACGGGCTAGACTCTTAGACCAGCTACAACAGAGCGAAGCTTTTGAAATCTATCCCACACTCAATGTTTTTTTGCTTTTGATATGATCTAGATCAGCGACAACAAGTAGGGGGGGTCAAGTTCATTTGACAATAAGCTCGGTTCAAACATGTTCAAACGAAAAATCTAGGAATCTAGGATCCAGGCTGGTCCATCATGTCTGGCATTCGTGGAATCAAAATGGAAGAGCTCTGTTCAGTTCTTTGGCACTTCTCACATCTGACATCTGACATCCGAAAACAGAAACAGCCGGGTCGTGCAGGCTCCACTGCAGGCGCCAGAAGCTGTGACTCAGCTTTCCAACGAAGCTCGGACTTAGAGCGGGAGAGCATGTTTGTATATATTTGTATGGTGAAAAGATGTGAAAAGTAGGGGGAGTATGTCATACCAATCTGGGAGGCCTGGGAGGCTGCATTAAAGCTTCACTTCGAGGTAATGAAGTTGGTGAAGTTGGATTGGCGATCCAGAGTGTGGAAGGGTTTTTGCTTTCTGGACGGGACTGGGCAGACTTGCCAGGTTTTGCTCGTTTGAGAAGAGGTGTACATTGTCAACCACGTAGTTTGTCCATGAAGCAAGCCACCTTCAAACTCATTCCCCTTACCTTTTGGATCCTTTTGGCAGATCCTCAGGTCCGGTTTTGCACTTGAGGCCCCTGAGATTGCCACCAACTTGGCCTTGGCAGATCTGTCGCCATTGGAAAACCCAAACATCAGCTTCGTAAGGAACTCAGAAGTGAATTCTAAGGTGATGGGACACGACATATCACGACATGACATGATGATAATTGATGATATGAGTTGCTGCTTGGACAATCTTGGACAGTTGCAAAATGTTGCCCTTTTCGCAGGTGGTTTTGCTCTCCATGTTCTCGATGTCCATCGCACTGGTCGTTTGGGGACGCAACGGCTTTTGAGGACCCCGCGATACCTCCGGCAGCGTGTGTCGTACGTGTGTCGTAAAACATGCCGAATGCTTGTGGTCTGCAAGTGTCTGCAACATGAACCCTCAGGCAATTGGAGTTTCATCTATTTCATCGAGTTTCGTCCTGTTTTTCAAGGGCCATGTTGCACCCTTGCGGTCAGAAGATGAGGGTGATGAGGGTCCTTAACCTGAGAAACCCTGAAGGCACGCTGCAATACCTCGTGGCTGTGAAAGACATGGGTTTGAAGAGTCGCTCATTTCGGAGTGAGACGGGCGGTCAAATGAGCGGTGGAAGCATTGGACATGATCCGAAAGATCGTGGGTCCTAATACGATTTTCTTAGACAACTGTGAGTGAAACCAAGGAAAAAGTGAAGAACCTCGCCATGTGCTGAATTTAGAAGATTGGACGAAGATTGGACGAAGATTGGACGAAGATTGGACGAAGATTGGACGAAGATTGGACGAAGAGATGTAGGGTTCTGATGGGTGGCGTAGTGGGCTAATAGGCGTGGAGCTGTACGGACTCGGCCCCGATTGTACAAATTGAACCTGCTTGTCTTGTGACTGCAAGACATTGCAAGACTACAACGGTCGATACAAGTTGTGGTCAAACACAGCGAAACCCGAGGAAGAGGCCATGCCAGGTTGCCCCATCCAAAATCGTGCAAAATCATACTAATATTACTAAGATCATGGCTTATTCCTGCCACTGTGTTGCCTCGGCTCAAGCGCCCATTGACACATTTGTTGTCCATAAAACAAAAAACCAAGTCATCAGGTGATCTTAGGGTCTCAGGGAGCAAGGTTTCCCATTTCAATAGGACACGTCAAGAACATTCAAGAACCATGCCAACAAATGGCCGATAAGTTCAAGACCATGCCAGCTCAAGTCTTGACTCAAGTCTTACTCTTGATGAATCTTGATGACTTACCTCCCCTCAACAGATTGACTCGTCACCACACCTGCGCCACGAAGATCAAGGAGCGCAGGTCGCAATGCCTGCGTGCGAGCTGTACCAGGCTAGACTGTTGACCTCGAAAAACATTCACTGAAGACTGGATGACTCTGGATGTATGCACTGTTTAGATCTGTTTAGTATGTTTAGTTTATTCATGTTTATTCAAGCGTTTTGATTGCCACGAGCCTTGAGAGCATGTAACTTTGACAACTGCAAGCATATATGAAGTATGACCGTTGTCAAAGGGCAACAGAGTGCGCAGGCATTTATGATATGCCTTGAAAGGAATCTGAGAGCACAAATGGAAAACTCATGTCGGAAGGATTTCCGTTGAAGATGCAGTTAACTGTGCGCGCACGCACACACACACATTCACATGCAAGATCATGACATATACTGAAAGAATCTGAAAAATGCAAAACAGCGTTCTGTGCAGTGCCACTAGCAACTTGTCAAAATTGTGCATGATGAAAGTGGACATTGTGAAAAGTGCCCCTTCGGTGGCTCGCCTTCAATGTTCAAGATGATCCAAGGCTCATCAAGATTCTTTGCTGGGCATAGTCAACATTCCTGTCAGGTTACGTCTCTGAGGCTGCGATGTTTGTGATTTGTTTTGGCCAGGACGTTTTGGAAGATGAGCACGACTGGGATGAAGCAGCCAGGCCCGGGACTCACATCATCTCCCGGTTTTGGATTTTTTGATGTTTTTTGCGTGGCTGTCAACTGTCGTCCCACGGGAAATGATCTGGGAAATTCTGGGAACTCCGAAAGTGTTCTCAAGCATTTTCTTATATTTTCTTGGACAGGACATTCGGGACACTTGTGCATTTTGATATACTTTGATTCTGTGATGGGGCATGGCATTTCTTTGGTCTGAGGCGTGTAGAGGATGGCGACGCAATGGTTAGTGGACCGCAACGCTCTCTGTGCGACAGCTGCCGCAGCGAGCCCAGTTGCTGTTTTTCGCACAGGATGGCTGCAGGGTTGCCCTCAAAATCCGTTGGCCCCATGATCTCGTGACAAGATATGACAAGCATCAACACAGATCTGGAGAAGCATTTTTGCAATCTGAGTTCATGTGTCTCGTATGAAGTATTTCCACGGTATGTCAAACACCAGTCCTTTGAGGACGCATCCATGGGCATCCAGCAGTTTGAACAGTGGTTCTGTTCTGAGGCCGACCTCTTCACCGATATGCTCGGCTGCCCCGGTACCAGACCTTCCTCATGTGCAGCTCAGCCAAGGCTGGGCGGCTACTTAACGATCTTGGATCCCCTTGGTTTGCAAACGATGCAGACTTGCAGCAGATAGCAGGGCACAGAGTGGCACCTCATTTGTGTGGGTCTAAAGATGTTTAAAGTACTTCAAAGTCTGCTCAGGGAATTCAAGAAATGGCAGGACTACAACCTTTAATATTTGTGTGGGAGCGTAGGCATAACATGGCAGCTTCCGCACATGTAAACTTCTGCTATCTGGATCAGAATCAAAACGAATGTTGCAAACAAGATGTCTTGGACAACCTTGCGATATCGAAGCCAATGAAATAGATCGCACCATGGGCCAACGGTCTCTCTGTCGCTTTGTCTACACTGATGCAAGCCTCAGACACGTGCCAGGAGTGCAGCCGCTGCGAGGAAGACATTCTGCCACTCATCCGCAACTGGGAGGGAGCAGCTTCACATTTGGCACACAGAGGATTATATACGGATTTGGACGACACGTGAAACGTGAACAAGTCGATCTGCAGTTCAAGCCTTATTCTTGGCTTTGGAACTGACTGTCCCATGAGATCCCATAGCGTCGCGTCGTTCAGTGCCACCACTCAGGCCTGGCGATATGCATTTCATTTGCTCGTCGTGCTCAGAGATCCACATTTGTAAGGACTGTCTAGGCAAGTTGTGAAGCCCCAAGCCATCTCTCGCTGTCCCTCTTGGAGGTGGTTGTGCAGTCAGAGCTTGCAATTCTTTGATGTAGTAACTTTTTTACCCACAAAAAACACTTAGCCTGGGTCCTTTTTGTTGTGATTCGTAACTGCTGTTGAGTGTGGATGGAAACGGATAATATTTTTTACACGGCATTAATGCCAATTCAGCCAATTCTATGGACTCCCTGCAAAGGACTGCGGACCTTCGGTCTGACCGACATGACTTGACTGTCAAGTTCGTCCCTGAAACCGGGAAGCGGCATCAAAGCGGCACTTGATCAAGATGTCTAAGATGTCAATGCACAGTTCCCTCTGCACTTGCCACTTGCCAGGTGTACATCCACCGCGAATACGACTTCTTAGACTACGAGACTGGCCAAGTGCTTGGCGCTCAACCGGCCTCAACCGGCCTCAACCGGCCTCAACCGGTCTCAACCGGCCTCAAGACCTCCAGAGCCTTTGTCTGCTTGAATGGCTTGAACGTTGGCCAAAAGTAGCAATGAGAAAGTAGAAGTGTCAAGACAGTAGAAGTGCAAGGGAGCCCACTGCCACTTCTCCGGAGCTACAGCTGGCTGTCAATACTTCAGGCAGGTGCAAGAAGTGCCCAAGAGAGTAATGCATGAAAGGCGCACAAGGCAAGGATCCGCAAGTATGCACCCATTGCGTCACAGCGGCATCAAAGGAAGGGTTCACCTTGGACACGCAAAATCACGCGAATGCAGACGAGCTTGTGACGGTTGGTGATGTGACTGAAATCAATAAACCCCGCATGAAAGATGATGCCGCATGCTAGATTGACTGAGGCCGAAATAGAGGCTCTCAGATTCTACACATGGTCAAGATATGTCAAGATAAGGATAATCTGTAATGGTATGAACCAAATATGCAAAAATCCAGCGTCCAACATATTGGGAAATGGGAAGAGCCTCCAAGGGCAGAACATCCACATAGATCTACCATTGGACTATGGTCTACCTGAACCTGGCCAGGTCAGTGACACTAGAAGCCGAGGCCTGGGTCACTGTGGTGTCATGACGCCATGACTTCAAACAGATGGAATGCAAACATATGCAACCAACAAACTGCTGATAGTGATTGAATGGTGTTGATAAATTTGATATCACATTTTTGTTCATGAGCTACAGCCGAAGGCCGCCAGCCAGCAGGTTGCAAAGAAGGCTGGGATGCCAAAATGCAAGGCTTTTAAGGGGCAACGAAGCATGTACCAAAACATTACAAAACCATTTCCCAATGGATTGCCAACCGCGATGTTGGATTGTTTGTACGAGCACTGGCTTTGGCTGACATTGTAGCTCGCTTTGCTTGGATTGAGCAACTTTGAAAGATTTGAAAGACAGTTTTTCGCCCCATCCTTGCACGGTGATGAGGTCTACGATCAAGTGCAGCTTCTAGCGCGGGAAGTGTCAGAGGAGGAGGAGGACAGGATCGAGTCTTCAAAGGTTGGCTATTCTTCAGGTGGAGGTGTTTTTCAAGAGTTTGAAGCTGGACATGTTTGGAACCTAGGGCCTTATTGCATGGCTTGCATAGACTTATGACGTCTAGAGGCATGCATTCATTGGACAATTGAAAATAATTAATAATATTAAAAAAAAACAACAAACAAAAAAAAACAAAAAACAAACCAGGCAAAAAAAATGAAACAAATTGCGCCAGAGTGCTTTGTTTTTTTTTCCAAAGGAAAATGCAGATTTGGGATTCCGGAGTCTCCCGAGGAACAAAAAAACAAAAACGAAACAAAAAAGAAACAAGAAAGAAACAAATACAAAGCAGTCTGGTGCAATTTGTATCTTTTTTGTTTGTTGTTTTTCCTGTTTTTTCTTTGTTTGTTTAATTATTTTCTGGTTTCCAGTAAAATGAAGCATTCTGCTTCATAAGCATAGACGCACTCGAAGGACAAGTTGGACAAGCACTGGGATCGGGAAAACATTTTGCAGTGCACCCAGTCCACTTGCAACAGCTTGTTCAATTTGAGCAGTAGTCAGACCCCAAACAGTGAAGGGGTATCAACAGTAGATCCTTTTCATGACTTTCACCAATGTCTAGAGTCTAACGGCTGTTCAGTTGATACCCCTTCATTGTGCTAGGTTGTAGGCAAAAGGTTGAAGTCGTATCCTTGTATGATGAGATGTCTTGCAGACAGTATAATATAATATAATATAATATAATTTAATTTAATATAATATAATATAATATAATATAATATATATACATATAATTACATATATATATATATATAATATATATATATTTACATTGTATAATATCTATTTTATTCTTGTCTGTGGCAACTGTGCAGGTTCCATTCAAAAAGTCAGTGGTTTGCTTTGCTGCTAAGGTTTCAGTTGCTGGGCACTGATTCTGTGGATCAAGCAGGGCGGAGTTTGGTACTAAGTGTTGGGAACTGGAAGAGACATTTGATTTCAGTTGGTCTTCGAGTGGGAAAAAATTGGAGTCTGAGATGCTTTCCCTGCTGCCTGCTTTTCCAATGTCACAAATTCGAGGTTTTCTGGAGCTGATCGAAGGATGTCAGCGTGTCATTGCTGCGCAGCCTTCACTGACAGAGGTGCGCTGCTGGATTCTGCCTTCACAAGGGCCTCTTGAAGGGAGGCGGTAAATCACATTAGCAGAAATTGGCCATGCTTGGGACCAATGCAGGTTCGATCAGGTTCGTTTGAGGCAGCTGGAAGCTATGCGTACTGTACGATCTTAATGTGAGTCAGATGTGTGAGGTGGAGGTGCCTTGCAAGATCTACGGGGATATCCACGGCCAGCTTCGAGATCTACTCTTGCTGTTGCCACCTCAGACCGCAATCAAGGATTGAGTTCAATTGTGAGACATTCTCAGAAGAATGATGATTGGCCAGTGGCATTCTGCCTCTTGCTAAAACATGCTAAAACATATTAACACAGGAAGTTGCCAGCAGAGAACTTGCAACTTGTGCTTCGTCCCGACCACCAACGTTCTCGATGAATGTTGGTCTTTAAGATGCATTAGAGAGGCTTCATCATCGGCTTCATGTGCGCTTAGGTTCCACTCCTTTGGCTTGTTTGGTGACTCAGAATTGAGCGGGTCTGTGTATGGCTATCAGATGCCATAACCAATGGAAGACTGTGGAGAGTGACTTGTATCTTGCGAATCAAGCAACACACCCACAACATCCTACAACCACGTTAGTTCAAGTTCAAGACCTGAAGCTGGTCTTAAAAGGGCACTCTGCACTGGCCATCATTCCCGTTCCTCAAAATTCCATGAGATTCCTCCAATTAGTAGGGCGTCGCTACCATATTTGTTGTTTCTGATTTCCAGATATTTCTAGAGGCTGTCAGTCCTTTCCGCAAAGGCCGGGATCAGCGGATTGCCCTCGCTGCGTTTTCAATGGCGACTTCGTAGATCGCGGAAGGAGGGTTCAGGGGTGAGTTTGTAGACGGGGAGACGGGAGTCCTCGAAGATTAATTTCAAGATGATTCTGTTTGCAACATCAAGATTATTGAATCATGTTGAATCATGTTGAATCATGTTGACTCAAGTTGATCATCCATTTATCATGTTAGCAAGTGTCCTGACTGTCCCTAAGGTTACCTTAGGGTTTCACAATGTTTCACACATACTTTAGCTTCAGCTCTCTGCCAGGCACCAGGTTGAGACCGTGGTGGTGCTTTTCGCCTTGAAGGCTGGGATGCGATTTAAAACAGTTTGGTTTACTGGTTTATTTTATTTATCTTTGTTTATGTTTATTTAAGTTACTGGAGCGCTGGCTGGATTGCTTTGGCACCTTATTGCTTTGCTTGTGTTATTATCGAAGGAAGTTTAGAAGTCAAACTTCCGACAATATGGACAGATGAAAAGCAGAGCAGGGCAGAGGCAGAGAGAAGAGGAAGATTAGAAGAGAGAAGATCAGAAGAGAAAGAGTAAG
>Ga0126342_10013978_pt1 | contig 14188 bp, 16 predicted proteins | sample Cyp1metagenome_FD_92528 | JGI IMG/M metagenome (GOLD analysis project Ga0126342, IMG submission 92528) | Coral microbial communities from Lord Howe Island, Old Settlement Bay, Australia - Cyphastrea 1 metagenome | ecosystem: Host-associated > Invertebrates > Cnidaria > Coral ...
GACCTCAACCACGACCATCACCGCCCAGTGTTCCCTGCCGGACCTCAACCGCGAGTATCCACGCCCAGTGTTCCCTGCCGGACCTCAACCACGACCATCCCCGCCCAGTGTTCCCTGCCGGACGGACCTCAACCACGACCATCCACGCCCAGTGTTCCCTGCCGGACCTCAACCGCGAGTATCCACGCCAAGTGTTCCCTGCCGGACCTCATGTAGGCCTGGATCTTCCATTGCTACTTAAATTCCAGGTACGAATTATTTGAGGTACAATCACCCATTTCAGGTACGATTGAAAATTTTGGTTCGTTTGGTTAAAAAATGATACGAGACTATCTTCATCATGGTTGATCATGGTTGTTAACATGTTCTATCACTTATCCACCATCACTTCCCATCCATCGGCCGAGACCTCCACCAGATACTCCATCACTTTCTTTCCACACACTTTCACGCGTGCTTGTGCTCTTCAAGCCAGAGACAAACAGCCGGGGATCCCAGCAAGGATCCCAGCAAGTCAGGTTGCCTGGGACAACCTAAGAAAATGCCTAGTGTAAGACATCAGGCTCCTAGCAATGACCCGGAAAACAACGAGCCTTCCAGCGTTGATTCTACGGGACAGGCGGCTAACGCGGCCTACATAGTCTTCATCAGACCAGCAGGACCAACCTCAAACAGGGATGGGTTTTTTAGGAATGAACCATGGGAAATTCCAAGTCCAACAAGCTAACATCTCGACATGACATATAAGTCAAGATGCTGACGGGGTTCTGGATATGAGGTATGCCCAACGCAAGTTGATGATCCAAATCTTTCCTTAATTTTGCACAGTTTGGTCTTTGCAAGGGGTACAACCAGCTAGTAAATTCAGATTTCATATTCTAGCATGCAAACCAAGGGTCACGACATGCACAAGCATATGGAGCTTGGGCCGTATGCGGAACATCTTCCAGCCCATGCGAGCACTCAATGCCCCAAGCGCCGAGTAGCCATCCTAGGATGGGACAACACACACACACACACTTGCTCAGAGTGAAGGTGTGCTCTCACCTATGTGTGTGCAAATGCGCGTTCATTAACACATCAAGTCTCGACAGCTTTGTACCCGTTTGGCACCACTACTTTGGCATACTCCCGGGTCATCCAAATGCCACCCCTGTAAAGACCACTAAAGAACTTGTTGGAGGCATCCAAGGTCCATTGCAGCACCCTCGCGAGGTCGGTTTCGGCTGGCACCTTAGGCCCACATATATTCAACCTTTACTAATACATGCGTGTGTACACATACATTCTTCCACATAGATTTGTAGTAGAGGTGCCAGCGCGGTTCTGGGGGAATTGTGCGCCATGAATGCCCCCAGCCATTTGCAGAACAACGCCACATCATGCGCTCGAGAAACCCCTTGAGGATAGTCATTGTTCCTGGCTTGTGCTGGCCATGGGCCAACACCGCATACAGCAGGACACCCACACACAGCACAAATAAAAAAATATATGTTAAGCAACTCCCAAGGTTCGATTTCATGTGGAACCTTTTTTTTTCAAAAGACTTTGTGCTTGCAGTTTTCTGGTTCAAAACACACCAACTGCTGAAGTCTTCATAAGCCGCATCCATCCTACTTTGAAGGCTTCTACCCGGAAAGAAATTGAGCTTGCACAACGCAACAATGGCTGATGATGAAAGGTCACCTCCAACCCCAAGGTTAAAGGTATGCATGACATCAGTCTTGATAGACTCCACCGACACACCAGGCACATCGAGGAAAGGGCTTCTCGCACTTACCTTGAAGGGATTTGGGATTTCCCCCTCAAAGGCGCGTGCTTGGCCAGTGCTGCTGACGTCCCACCATACCTGAGACGAATTGCACATGTAAGCCACGCAGAAGCACACATGAATTCACAAACCATTCCGTGTTCGAACATGACTTGGTTGAAACGCCAACCCAACCCCACAAAAATAAAAACACACACACATGCACTAAGCCACATCTCCAGGACAAAAATGGCAAATGCGTTTTGATCGAAAACCTGTAACCAAACACATGCATTTGCGGAGCCATGGCCAATCACCTTTGATTCCCACCAGTGCCGCGTAGAAGACTCGTCCAGGAGAGTCCGCATCAACCTGAAACAAGAGGGGCTGGAAAGAAACAAATATAGCTTACACTAAGTGCTTCATGAACCTCAACAATGGGTAGTCTCAAACATGTGCAAAGTAAGTACAGACAGGAAACTTTAATTTCAACACCTTTCTCAAATACCAGCGTCAGGTCTGAAGCCAAAGCTTGGGAGAGGCCCATAATGCTAGCATCTCTAGAGCGAACATACCATGTTGCAGGCATCAGGGAAGCCAGAAGACGCGTAGTGAACGAATGCCTTAAGCGCAAGTTGTCAATGAAACAATATACACCATTTTTTAGAACTGGAAAATATAAGAAAATTGATATAGATAACATATACCAAGGTTCTTTTTGATGTTCAAAGCATTGGGACCATTGTGTGGGATGATCACTTGGTAGCTAATCACCAGCAATGGGACATGAGCAAGCCCACGTCCCTCATCCCCGTGAAGAGCAATAGGGATGGTTGCCCTTCTCTCATTCAATGACTTTTCGAGAAAGATTGGGTGGTCCGGGCAAATCATTTCATATTTGGCCCAATAGTCTTCGAGCATGTCACCAAAAGGGTTTTCCAAGGAATTGCCACCCAAGAAGAATTGAGGGCACTTTGGTATGATGCTGGCCATCCATGTTGACAAAGCGAGAAAGGGATAGTCAACCTGCTCTACCTTGTTGATTCGACGCCCACTCTTGTTTGGCTTCTTCACTTTGATTGGGATTCTGGTTTTTGAAATCTTGACCGGAAAGACTTTGTCATCTCTGCGCACGTACCGGTGGAAATCTCTAGATGGATTGCTGTAGCGTTTCCCTGCAGCTGTGGCCCGTTTGTAGCGAGCTAGCTTCTCCAACTCAGGGTCCACAACTCCTGGAAAGGTCAATGATCAATGTATTAGCCTTAAAATTGGTTTTGATGTGGCACTTGCATATAGATGTCAAGGGATTCTGAATGGATTATGGCTTGTACTTGGGAAGTTACATCCAACTAATATAATTTATGTACTGGTTACAGCTCATTGAATCCACCGGCCCCCCCACCTAGTTTGGCCATCCGTTTTGAAGCCACAGAAGCCATTCGCATACATGCATTCACCGAGATAGCCTCGGCCGGAGTATCTGCGGATGGGTAGTTTAAACTCTATAAACTGTTGATTTTTGCCATATGGATTATGACCATAAGAATTAATCTTTGTAGGGTATCAAAGGTTGATCATGATCTCAAATCAAATGACCCATTTGGCTAGGGAAGTCAAGAAGCTCCACCCTCCGTTTGGTGCAAGAATTCATCAGCGAGATCATCTGATCCAGATTCATCATCATGGATACCTGTCAAGAATCGGGAATCAACTAGACGATTGCATGCATATGGCATGCAGCATTCAGCACATGTTCGGCCCAGGCCGAGCCTTTCTCATCATCACCAAGTTCGTCGGTCAGGCCTGCGCAGGGCCGAAACGATAGAATGTTTAAAATATATGTCAATTTTATATATATATAGCACATGAACCATGCATGGGTGGATATATAAATCCATTCCATCCAAAGTGAAATGCATGGACAAAGTTCACGCAGTAAACTTTTTTGAACATGACCCCAATTTGGATTGCTAGCACCTACCTGTGCCAGAGAGCTCTTGAGACAAGCTTGGCCATTGGAGATCCCCCAAAACTAAAACATGAAATTTGCAATTCAGAAAGATGATTGATCACTTCATCTCACTTCGGCCAAGGAAACGAGGCTATTTCAACCTTTACAAAAAGCGATCACTCGGCAGGATCAGCAGTCTTGCGTTTTCTGGGCTTCGGATTCGAGCCCCCTGCAGGCTCCTTCGGAGACTTGGCTTTGGGAGCTCGGTTGGTCTTTGCCTTGCCCGAGCTCTTAGAGTGCTTGGGACTTGCCTTCGGGGTAGCTCTGTCAGAAGTGGTCGATTTCAGGGTCCTGTGTTGGCAGCAATGGATAATGATCAGACTAGTGTGATCTATATATTTCCAAATGATGACTTGATCATTGTTTATAAAAGGATAAACCACCCAAAAAAGGAAGGACCCGGAGGTGTGGTTTCTTGTGGCAGTATAACTATAACTATTGGAAATCTAACCAATATAATATGCGTTAAGTAAGCTACTATCTCATATGATGAACTCAAAGATTATGGGTCAATGAAATGGTCCTGCAACGTGCCAAGTAGTTGTTGAGAGACACATCATCCTTTGTACAACTGGTGAAGGTCTCAACAACATTCTTCTTCTTGTCATCGTGATTCCTGCACACAATTTCATACCCATATGATATGCATTGGACAAAGATTAGCATTATGGTTGGCCCGCAAAATCTGACCCTATCAACTCACCCGTATATAATATATACCCAAGGGATATAACAGCCTTTTTTGGGATTTGATGGGGTCAGATTTTTGGGCCAACCAAAAGGGTAACTTGCAAGTTGATGCTGACCATATGATACTAAATGCCGGGCATTCCAGGGTCTGTGGCCAAATAATCAGCTTGCAAATCGGTGAGCTTGCTGTAGTATGCATTCATCTTATCCACCAACTTCTGCAACTCGCCAGCCAACCTAGGAATTGGAACCAATTCATGCCATACATTTTTATACCCAGCGAAGTGGAATTGAATTGGTACATGCATGGTATTGAATCTAAAGCCCAAGAGCGTAGAAGCGCGATCATTGCCCTTCATCTTGAGCAGCTTCTCCTGTCAAGAGGGGCTCCATGACTATGGTTGACCATAGATCGCATGAAATTATATTCACTGACGGAACCCACCCACCGAACTAATCCTTCTGGACGGAAGCATTGTCGATTTTCTTTCCCAACACCGATATGTATTGTGGGAGAATCGTGAAGACACTTTCGTTCTTCTGCAGCGTTGGGAAAACCAACCTAAGTAGTCAATGGATGTCTCAAATTATTTCGAGCACTATTGCACTACAGCATGTATATAATGCATGGGTTTGACCTGGACCAATATGGTTAAGAAACTTCCCAATGCCCGCAGAGGTTGCAGCCGCTTGTGCAGCGGCAGCATGGGCAGCTCGATCAACATCTTCAGGTGCCGCAGCCGCCGATGAATCGGCGTCCGGTACCCCTTCAAAGAGGGCACCATCTTCATCCTGCAAAGCAAGCATGTTATGATTAATATATCATGCAACCTTTTTTTTAATTAACCATCGAATCTAACGTGCACATGTATTTGACAAACACTAGTCCTCGATGGCAGCACTACTCGACAACTGCTGAGACGATCCCGTTTCATCCCTGTTGTTGAAAGTGTCATCAAGCACCAAACGGGCTTCTTCTTCTTTGTGTACGTTGTTGGTTCTCACCAGACCCATGGAACGAGCATGAGCAAAACTGGCATCAATCATGCTTTTGCTGTAGTGGCACACTTCTTCCAAGTATTTTTTGGTGCACCAGCGGCCACCCACATTAGTCACATGTGTTTGTTTTGTCCACCGAGACAACGTCATCTCCACGATTTTGAAGTCACCATGCTTGACAAGGAGCTCCCGTAGCTTTCCCCCTTAGCAATCGATATTTTGAACATGGTCCCACTATTCCAGTGTTCCAGCAACCATGACACATTATATAATCCAAGTAACTACCCTTCTCCTTATCTTTCCACAGATCCAGCACCTCCTTCGAAGCCTTGAACTCACCCTTCTTGTTGGGCTTGACATACCGGTTGCACCTGCCAAGGATCGAAGGGGGTGTTATGTATATATTGAAACCTTCAACGAACATGATTATACTAGCTGGGGCACTGATAGTAGTATTTGTCATAGACCACTGCACTTGGTGCCATCGAAGGGGCAGGGGAACCCGTTGAGATTCCTGATGCCTCAGAGTCCTTTGGTGGTGGTGGGATTTCTGATGCCTCAGAGTCCTTTGGTGGTGGTGGGGTTCCTGATGCCTCACATCCCGCATGGGTCTCCTCTGCTGGAGGCGTTGGACTGACATCCTCCAACTGTCGACTTGGCGAAGGCCCCGGCCCCAGGGTAGGATCAACCCGCCATTGGCTTTCAATTAAAGGGGGCTCGGGAGAAGGAGAATCCTCAACCGTGTCAATCGTGGCACTAGACTTGAATCTGGTTAACAGTTCCACTGGTCTCATTGGTGTCGTGGCAGGTGATTCACCAGCCACTGATGTTGGTACAGCCGACTTGTTGTCATCATCAAAAGATTCAGCCCGGAAACCAGCAATCCCCCGGATAGCAGTGCCGGCTACATAGGCACCATCAGCAGCAGCAATAGCCGGTGCACCTTGCACAACGAGTTCTAATCCAAACCAATTTATATATTAATAGGCCACATCATTTTTTGGACAATGATCTCGATACGTATGGTCCTGAATGACAGCAATGGTGTATATAAATATATACCTGGGGGCCTAGGTATTATAATATTATATATAACATGTTGATTTTTTGATATGGTATCAAGCCCATGCCATGCATATGATCATGGTTCCCCTGGGAAGGACCCCCATGATTTCAGAACCAATGAGTTGGCCTGGCACGGCCACAGGTTTGGCATCAGATCCACGGCCCTTCATCTTCGATTGCAAGGCGGCAATCCGAGCTTTGGAAGCCTTGGCACAGGGCGATGACACAGGCACTAAGCGATATAATGCATGGAACATAATGCGATAAGTATTTCAAAATATATACCGAATCATAATCGAGAAGAGGGTCCGCAATACGAGCTTTCACATCGTCTAGATCTTTGCCATCACAAACCATGGCACACCCTGCTTTAAGTGCTTTGCAAGAGTGCAGCCTCTCACACATAACCGTCAGTGATCTAGCCAGCTACTCCTTGATCCACACAAAAATTCAAACAAATTGGCAAATGCAAGAATCAATTGGTACCCGATTTTCAATTTGCGGTCGTTTTGCGGATTTTGCACTCTTTTGCGCTCGTTTTGCACGTTTTTGCGGTACGTTTTCTCCACCATTTTTTCCCCAAATCTCCGCAATGATCTCAAAATGCTAATTTAGAGTGCACGAGCCTTTGAAAAGCTGTCAACCGACACTGGAGGCCAGCACTTCCGCATTGTAGGCTTGTCGGTCCGCCTCAGGCAAAGAAACCTCAGCAGAAGATGGCAGCACGGAGGTTCAAGGGAATGGGACAGCGGGTTTGAGTTTCATATTTGCCAAATAACATGCAAACATATATATGCAGCTGAGCTGCCCTTTTTGTGAGCTCATCATCAAATATCTTCATGGCATTCTCCCAGCTTGCTGGTATGGAAACATGTTTCGACGTATACATGTATTTCCAAACCAAATGCATTTTGTCGTCGATCCATACATCTCCAAGCGGCAAGCTTTCAAACAACTCCCTGTCGGTTTTTGTGGGGTCAATCTTCAACCGGTGTCGCATATGCGCTGGGAAAGAGGTTCTGTTTTCCCAGGCCTTTAGTAGGCATTGCCCAAAACCAACAGGATAGCACCTCGATTCCCAATCAAACAGTGACCATCTACGCAATTTGGAGTATATCAACTACTGAGGGATGGACGCTGTGGCTTTCAGATCTGCTGAACCACAGAATTTTTTTTTCCCCTCTTTGTTCACATAACGACCTCATTGTAGAATTGTGGTTCAAATGCCATGAGTTAAGGAGAATCGAATCATTGCCAAGTTCCCCCCACCATTCCTGAGTGTCTGACGCGTGGTATGCAGCACCGTGTTTGCAAGACGAACCCCCTTTCTCAAAGGGCCCAAATTAAGGCAATTCACCCATGGTGCGTTTGAATAGCATATGGTTGGTTTGGGAGAACCATGTCCATGGAGCTGCATCCAAAAGCGGCATGAATATACCTAGGTAGACAAGATATAGTTGACTGTTTGGGTCACTACCAGGGCAAACCAGTTGACATCAGTACATATGCAATATTGCAATCAAAGGTTCATAACAGGTGTGGTTGATAAACGTTTCAAAGCGGTGTGCTTTTTGCAGCAATGAGTTGGCCGGTTGCTCAATCACAAAATAGGCGTGCTTTGCCATCATGAGTAATAGGCACAGCACTAACCTCAGCAAAAAATTGGTGGATATCCCGTACAGCCATTCGATACTTTGAACATGCATTATGCATGCATGGGTATGGGTCAAAAAATGTTAAGCCCCCACATAATACTACTCCAAGGGTTAAATAAATATTAATTAATATATATAGATCGGTGTACGCTTTTTTGACCCATAGCCATATAGACAAGAATCTTTGCCACGCACTCATTGGCATCAGCCACAAAGCCCAGTTCCATTGCACCAAATGGATTGATGTATGTTCGTTTCGATGTCCCCCTCGCTGGGATGCCCCAAGAGGCACACTCGGGCCCCATTAAATTGAGAGCTTCTTCACATTCGCAAAGGATAATGTATATAGTCAACCTAGGTTCCGCATCCCCATTTATATTAAGATGATTTTTATCATGACTACCTGCGGACAGTCGACAAGAATCCCGGCGGGGTGAGGAAGTTCATGATTCGCTCACCAGGCCTGTGGCTCTCATCCACCGTTGCAGTGGCATACCCCGCTGAACTCCTTGGCAAGGCAGTGGGCATCATGGGAGAACAGGGGGCCGTGACCTCTACAACAATTTTGGGGTGATTGTGCATGCTGCATCCTAGTAACCACACTTTAGTAGCATTGGCAACTCCAGCAAACAGATCAAGGAATTGAAATCGACGTTGGATCGGTGGCACATTCGTAGACCACATCACCATCAACGTAACTGCAATTAGGACCTGAAGGGGTGGACATGTTCATGCCGACTGTCTATATATTTTGAGTAAATTTGAATGTGCACATATGTTGACAACATCGCCGTTGGCCTTGGGTGCACCCAATTGAATCAAGTTCACCACCATCGATTCCCCACATGGGTCCATGGCAAAGAGAGGGGGATGCTGGCCTACTGTTCCTATAATTAGAGCCCAAACTGCAAAAGGCTGAACTAGACAATTTTTGAGTTCCATGACATTGCAAAAATCAGCTCATGATCCAACAAGTGATCAGTCTTTCAGAGTTGTTGGCTGTGTGCAGGCACTGCACTGCACGGCACGGGGGCGGGCGCACCTCCAAATCGAACAGCCCATCCCTCAGAACGCGGCATAGTTCAACCTGCGTGGCCGGGGCATACATTAGTGGATATAGTACTATATATGCAATATATAAGATGGCAAAGGATAAGAATCCAAATACGTATATTAATCCTTATCCTTTATCACCTATATAGGATTCCAGTGACCATAGCTTCAAACGATTTCGAGTGCACACATTGGATTTTCCAAGCTGATTGGATCCCAATGCCTATACACGTGTTCAGAGTTCAGAGCCAAGAATGATCTATCCACAATTCACAGGCCAGTGCTTCTGAGCAACCACCCTTGAAAACTATATAGATTGCATGGCTACCCATGCACGTGTCAAGCAACCCACAGCCAACACTTTCATGTTAGCAAGCCCCACAGGCTCACGGCCAGACCGACGGATCAGTCAGTGTTCTTGTAGGCCTTAGTCATCACAACCAATATATAATAATTTCAATGGCATATATTGTTTGAATTGTGCATCATGGGATCAACGTGCACAATAAATAAGATCCTGACTTCCTTTGCCCTTTTCTCAACCTCCTCCGGATCACAGCCTTCATTTTTGGCCTTCCTTTTCGCCACATGGTAGGCACTGCTCTTGCGGCTCAACTTTGCCTTTCTCTCAAGCAATTCAGCCTCAGAGAGTTCCTTTCTTTTTCCGGAGGCAGCCTTCTTTGCCTTGGCCTCGACCTTGCCTTTGCTTTCAGTTTTCTTTGTTGCTTTAGCCTTTGCCTTCTTCACCCTGGATCCTTTCTCCTCTGCTCCTGCTGTCTTCTTGGCCTTTTTTTTGTCAACGGGTGCAGGGGCTGAGTGCTGAGGGTCAGGTGCTGCAGCTGCTTCCGTACTGGGCAGGTAAGGGAGTGTGGTACACTTCTTCAATCTCTTGAAGACTGTTTCTCCACCTGCATCTGGGGCTGGCGGCGGTGCCTCATCATTGTCGCCTTCATCCTTGTGATCTTCGTCATCCTTCTGATCCTCCTCCTTTCCTTCCTTGTGGCAAGACTTTCCTCGGCCTCGACCTCTGCCACGTCCTTTTCCCTTTCCTTTGCTGCCACGTCCTTTTCCCTTTCCTTTGCTGCCACGTCCTTTTCCCTTTCCTTTCCTAGGTTTTCTTTTGCGCTTCTTTCCTTCCTCATCTTCCTCGCTTGCCTCCGAATCCTCCTCCTCATCCTCTGGGCCCTCATCCTCTGCTGCTCTGGTTAGCTGGTTTTGTTGAGCTGGGGAAATGCAATCAACCTTTGCCAAAACCTCTGGGCGATCTGTGCCCTCTGCTTCAGAAAGCTCTTGTTTCCACGTTTTGACACTAGCAGGGTCAAAAGGTTCTTGAACACAGACTGGTCGCAAGTGTGCCGCTTTGAAGTTCTTGGCCAAAGGATCCTCCCTTACTTCGGGTGCTGGTGTTGCTTTGTGTTCCTCAACAAGTCTTGCGATTTTCTCAGTAACTTCTTTCTGTGCCTCTTCCCTGGGTTTCTTTTCCAATTTGTGCAACCACCCAAATTCCGGATCCACCTCCTGTTCATCTCCTTTTCTAGCCTCCTTCTTTTCCTCTTGTTGTCCTTCCTTGTGATGGTCTAACTTTGGTTCCTCAACGTTTTCATCCTTTCCGTTCGTCTTCTCCTGACATTTTTCCTTCTCATTTGTTTCTCCTTCCTCATGACCCTTTACAGTTGGATCAACCTTCTCCTCCTCTTGTTGATCTTTCTTTGCATCTTTTGCCTGCAAGCTCAGATATACATTGCATAAAAACTCCAAATTTTGAGGTATACCCATTTTAAATCCCGTATAGACTACATAAGTCCTAAGACATATAAATTAAATACCTGATGAGATTACCTCCCCAAACTTACCCACTGGGATTTATTGTGGGTATACCCCATCATGCGCGTTGGACGCAGGAAATCACGATTGGTTTTAGCTAACACCTTGAGATACCTTGAGCTACCTGGAACAAGCCATGGTTGCCGCTCCCGAGGCCAAAACTTGGGCCTGCAACTTCTTGGAGGTCGTGATTTCGATATCTGCCGGCAACATGTCGAGTTTGTCCTGTCGCTTGGCTTGGCGAAGTTGGCCCCGGACAAATGGATTGGATTCAGGAGTGGGGTCAGTAGGGAATAGATTATATAATTAATGTGGTACGAATGGGTCTCCTCCACCAGAAAGCCAGAATCAACTGTTTCGGGCATGGTGTAGGGCAGTGTGTCCACAGCATCCAGGTTGGTACCTTAAAGCATGGCTGGTGGCAATTACAAATACCTATGGTAGGCCTTATAAATTATCAAGCATAAATAATGTAACCCGGCCTATATGATATATATTATAGTTATATAACAGTAACTGTTGCCAACATTGACCAAGTACCCACTGGAAATGGTGCGCACTTGCTCGATGCGCTGACAGTGGAATTCACATGTGACCTCATCGCCTCAAGAGCTAACCTTTCCTCCTCTTCCTGAAGGCTCTCAAGAAGTGCAACTTCGACCAAAAGTTCCTCCTGTAAACGTAAGTAAGCATACTCTGCCTCCAATTCTTCTTCAAGTTCATGTTCACTCCCCTTAACCAGTGTACCAGTACTAACGGCCACAGAGCCATCAATTTCTGAGGGGATTGCATTCTCACCAACTTTGGCTTTCTCAATGGACGGAAGAGAAGGCACCACAACTTGCTTGCAGGGTTTGGATACCAAGCCATTCAACTCCGGGGGCCATTTCAAACAATCCTGGCATCCAAATCCCATGCGAACAGAGACAACGCGATGCTGGTACACTTTCTCTGTGCTCTCCAACTCATCCAAACTCTTTCCTTAGGGCCGCAAAGTATACATGAGATATTGTGAGATAACCATTTTGGATATTGTGATAAATTTGCCGTATAGATCCAATTGTTGATCATAATTTATGCGAGGATCGCTGTGATGGCAACGGTGACGTAAAGCCTGCCTCTTCCAAGGCCGCATCAGAACCTGCGTTGTGGAAGTAATTGGTGTGAGACCCAAGGGCTGGGTTGCATATGACTGGCCTGGTTCCGTGTCGAAGGGTGTGACTTCTTCATCTTCAGCCTTAATGGGAACAATAAAAAAGACAATAAGATATTATAAGAGCAATTATCTATGTTGATTGTTTGTTTGACTGAGAATGGTACGCTATCATCGTTCTCAGATTCACCACCTTCACAAGTGCCATCCTCATCATCATCATCCCCATCGTCCGTGTCCATCTCACCTGAGCTTGGGCATGAACATGGTATCCTCCCCAGTAGTGACGGAATTGAACAATATCATATGATTTCTGCATGAGTTCCAAGTCCCAACATTATGCCCGAGTAGCGGGGGTTGTAAGGAAGAGTCATCCCAGCATTCAAGTAGATGTCCCTCATGGCTTTCTCCCTAGGGTAGTGCCCTCTACGGGCAGCACGGTTGAACTCGGTGATGAGCCTCTTGATGATCCAAGCCTGGAACTTCGCGCGGTCACCTGGGCCCGACGGAGCAGTGGATGGGTTATAGATCTATCTCGTATATATTATCGATCTATGGGTCAAAATGATAATGTCAAAAATTATCCAATGGAGTTTTAATTGCAATAGCCATCCAGGTACCCAATTTTGACCCATAGCATCACATCTATCGAAATAAACCTAGCTGCTGAAAATTTTGAAATTGCTACCAAATGACTGGAGACATGGTTCTTGCCTCTTGGACGGGAATATTCAAAGAACAACTCAACATGTTCCTTGATCATATTCACTGTAACTCTGGTTCCCAAAAACTTGATGATTGGAGATATGACATCCCCATTGGCCACCACATCTGCACGGTCAAGAAGTTTGGGATTTGTGACCAACGTGAGTCTACCAACTGCTCCCCGGTTCATCAGGGTTGGGCTTTCTGCCCACATTTCCACCACTGGCGATGCCATGATGGGCAAAGGAACTGACAAGCCAAATGCTACACCGTGAAATTTCAATATGGATCCACGGAAGGTGTATATATAATAGGATGGTCACATATGGTTACGGTATGGGTCAAAATCTATAAATGAAACCTTTTGTGGGACGACCACCATTCATATAATCCATGGACCACCAACATTTTGACCCATACCTTATGGTCGACATCACATGCATCTCATGTGCAGAGGGAGGGTCTTGGCACCTGGTGGGTATCAAAGTCCCGCATCCAACCTGGCACATAGTCCAGTGAACCCTGTGATACATGCATGCAGGGATGAAAAGGTTAATGTAACAAACGGCCAGTTGCCCGGCCTTTTGACACTTGAAGTTGGTCGGGGATTGAGGAACCTGTCAATGTTAGCTGATGGCTATGTAAAACTTCAAGAACTTGGATGACATGAAGGGTACCTCTTTCACACCAATGCCAGAAAGGCAAACGCCATCACATGTACCTGACACGCGAGGTCATGTGTGTCCTGGACTTCCACATCACCCACGCACAGCTGCATGCATACAGCGGGGGCGCACCAATCCACCCCTGTTGGCATTTGATGGCTTGACAGGGTTCAAACCAAAATGGCAGCCATGGAAGTGGCCGAAACTCACAAAAAACAAAAAACGCTCGAATCCACGAAATATGTGCGAGGCATAAATTTAAGGTACAATTGGGGATTTAAGGTACGAGATGCAGATTTAAGATACGAACATAGGGAGGGGCAGAAATATAAGGTACGTTAGAAGCCCCAGGGGAAGATAAAATGTCAGATAGAGTGCCAGAAGATTTGCCAGGTAGAATGAATGCCAGAAAATATGCCAGAAGATATGCCAGATAGATATGCCAGAAGATATTCCAGAAGATATGCCAGATAGAATGCCAGAAGATATGTCAGAATATGCCAGAAGATATGCCAGATAGAATGCCAGATAGAATGCCAGAAGATATGTCAGATAGAATGCCAGAAGATATGCCAGATAGAATGCCAAATAGAATGTCAGAAGATATGTCAGATAGAA
>Ga0126342_10013979_pt1 | contig 14188 bp, 15 predicted proteins | sample Cyp1metagenome_FD_92528 | JGI IMG/M metagenome (GOLD analysis project Ga0126342, IMG submission 92528) | Coral microbial communities from Lord Howe Island, Old Settlement Bay, Australia - Cyphastrea 1 metagenome | ecosystem: Host-associated > Invertebrates > Cnidaria > Coral ...
TAGATCAGCAGGTGTGAAGGTGTGAAGATGTAGATCAGCAGATGTGAGGGTGTGAAGATGTAGATCAGCAGATGTGAAGGTGTGAAGATGTAGATCAGCAGATGTGAGGGTGTGAAGATGTAGTATAACGGCTGCTTTTTTACGAAGAACCCTTCGCAGGCACTCTCGGGAAAAGTAAAATCAAAGATATAGAAATCAATTTGAATGGCTGTTGTTATTTTAGCTATTCTTATGACCGGGAATTTTACTTTGACTGATGCAAGTAGCTCTCTCAACCCAGACACAACAAGTGCTCACATGAACATGAGAAATTACAGTCTGTGAATAAGCTTCGGCGGTATCCCCAACAGCCGCAACGTTTTATTTTTACAAATCTTTCTGAAGAGTCTGCCAAGCCAAGCGCTGGACACACCTCAGCTGGGGTTCCGTGAGTTAAATGGCCGCAAATCCTGTTGAACCTGACCCGGCTCTGCACCGAAGCCTCCCAAACCTTCTCCAGAACCTTCTCCGGAACCCTGTTCACTCTGCACCGAAGCCTTCCAGACCTTCTCCGGAATCTTCTCCGGAACCCTCTTCACTCTCCACCGAAGCCTTCCAGACCTTCTCCGGAATCTTCTTCGGGAACCCTGTTGAACCTGACATGGCTCTGCACCAAAGCCTTCCGGAACCTTCTGGGGAACCTTCTTCGGAATCCTGTTGAACCTGACCTGGCTTTGCACCAAATACCGAAGCCTATGACCTTCTCCGGAACCTTCTCCGGAACCCTGTTGAACCTGACCTGGCTCTGCACCAAAGCCTCCCCATCCTTCTCCGGAACCTTCTCCAGAACCTTCTTCGGAACCCTGTTGAACTTGACTTGGCTTTGCACCAAGGCTTCCTAGAACCTTCTCCGGAACCTTCTCCGGAAGCCTGTTGCCGAGACCTTTTCCGGAACCTCTCCGGAACCTTCTCCGGAACCCTGTTGAACGTGACCTGGCTCTGCACTAAAGCCTCCCAGACCTTCTCCGGAACCTTCGGAACCTTCTCCGGAACCTCGTTGAACCTGACCCGGCTCCTGCTATTCTGGGCTGAAGACCCCATTAGCTTACACTGTTGGGGAAAAATCATAGAATTGATTTATTTTTTGGTTCCAGTAACTTAGTGGATTAATTTGGTTGATCATTGGAATACGGAATATGGCATACGGCTTGATGTAATCAACTTAATATGATTCGGGTGTTTTTGAAAATGGGAGATGCCCAAATTTTGCAGCTTAAGTAGGGACATTGATGATTCATGAGTTGATTTCGGGGCACCTTATTTAGTCTCAAGAATCCAAGTCCGAGTCATTTTAAGCAGCCGGCTGAGCAGCTTCAAAGGGAACTTTGTCCATGAGTTTCCTTTTGGCGAATTACCACAGGCATTGAAATTCATGGGATTCCCCTCTACAAATTGTGGACTTTCCATATCTACTCTTAGTTTTCCGGAGGTTACTAAATATCTTTATAGACATCACATCACCGACATCACCTACGATATCGCCAGCAAATCGAGCACCTTTCAGCACCTGTGCAGTCTGTCAGGAAGTGGCTTTGGCGCGCGGCAAGACTGCGCTGGTGACCGGTGCAGCGGGTTTCATTGGGAGCCATGTGGCCAGGCAGTTGCGCGAATTGGTCAGTGGGCTGATGGTGGGCCACTCAAGACATCCAGAGAGAGAAAGTTTTTTGTTGGATTTGGAATTCTTTTGTTTTGGAAATGGTGGTTGAAAGGAGTCTTGGCATGCCTAATACATCTGTTGGGTTCCCTTAAGCCTCCACCCTTTCGCTGGTGTTCTTGGAGGCATTGCCGGGATCTTGGTATGACCGTCCTTGCGCTGGATGACTTGTCTGGGGGCTTCCCGGCCAATGTGCCGGAGGGCGTGACCTTCATTGAAGGAGCAACGGATCTGTGGATGGATGGGGAGTGTAGATGATGGTTGCCAATTTCCAGAATTGGTTTGCTGGAATGTCTTGGAATGTGGGGGAAAGAAACATTATTTGACGGAAGACCACTCTCTATTTGGGCATGGTATCGTTCGAATCGGGCGCCCAAGAAGTGGAATGCAAAAAATAGCAGCAATGATCAAACATCTGTAGAGCTTAAGTTTGTTCATACCTGTTTGAAATTGGGAAATGGGTTTCAAAGATAACCAACACTCCGGCTTCGTTTGAACTTGGTCGTTGATCAATGGATTTCTAGATGTTCAAAGCACCGCTACGTTCTTCCGTCTCAACTATTTGTCATTTTCGCAACCGGGATTCCACAGACTTTGAAATTTCACAGGCCCCAGGTCCCACCCATTTGTGTTTTTTCTTTCAAACCCAGGAGACATCCGCGATGCAGAGCTGTTGGAACGGATCTTTCAGGAGCACCAGCCCGTACACTATGTCTACCATTTGGCAGCCTATGCTGCTGAAGGCTGAGCCAAAAATGGATGATTTAGATTTCTGTGAAAATACAAACAGCTATGGAAATCCACATGGAGCATGGTCTTGAGATCTTCTGGAGATCCCATACTGTCAGGGCCATAGCTACACAGTGAGACCGGGCCAGATCCACTGCATATTTTGAGGTTCAAATGAAGGTAGAGGGATGACGAGTCCCGACTCCGGATTTTTCCAAGACTCGACTTCGAACATCTTGGAACATCATTTCCATGAGGAAGAATCATTGAGAAAACAGCCTGGGTGAATAGTGATAACATGCCACTATATTGCCGAAGGAAGTTTGGAAGTCAAACTCCGACAATATGGACAGATGAAGCAGCGGAGATGGGAAGAGGCAGAGAAGAGAAAGAGCCAGAAGAGAAGTCAGAGAAGAGAAAGAAAGGCAGAAGGCAGGAGATCAAGGTGCGCAAAAAGGTACAAAAGTCGCAAAGCACTGTGTTTCTCCAATGTTTTGTGGCTCAGGAAGGTCGAAAAGTAGGCATGAAATGGTGCCGCAAGCACATTTCGAAGTCAAAATCGTAAAAATACCAAACGTCCGGAGCTCTTTTGCCAGCTTAGATATTGAAAGAGTGCACGCCGCTTTGGCACGAAGCACATTTCGAAGTCAAAATGGTAGCAATACCACATGTCCGCAGCTCTTGCCAGTTGAGATACTGAAAGCATGAACGGCGTTGTGGCGCGAAGCACATTTCAATGTCAAAGTGTGTACAAAACACCGTAGGTTCGCAGCACTTTTCGAAGTTGAGATGTTGAAAAAGTGAACGGCGTTGTGGCGCGAAGCACATTTTGAAGTGAAAATGTTCAAAACACCACATGATCGCGCCACTCTTGGATGTTCTAGCATCATTTTTCCTGGCAGGCGCAAGCAGTTCTGCACTGAGCAAAAAGTGAGTCAAACAAAGGTGTAGGTTTTGCAGCGGCTGCAAAAACGATAGCAGGCATGGGACGTTTGAAGAGGATCTGAAAAGATGCATTTCACATGGCAGGCGCAGTACAAGAGACATTTCCGGCAGACATGTTGATAGGTCAGGGCGCTGATTTCTTGAAAGGGGGTTCATTTTGGAGCAGCAGACTTTCAGGTTTGCCAAGACGATTTTCCGAGGGATAGATAGGCAGATAGATAGATACACAGATAGATATACAGATAAACAGATAGACAAATAGATAGGTGGAAAAATAGCCAGATGGATAGTTAGGTCGACACATAGATAGATAGAAAAAAAATTAGCTAGACAGATAGCCAGAGAGATAGATAGACAGATAGACAAACAGACAGACAGACAGATAAATAGATAGACAGGTACACAAGTAGATAGACAGATACATGGCCCGACACTCCAACGACCTTTCAATCCATCCGTGGGTTCGCTCTGCCATCCATGATTCACAACAGTTCAACTCTCCTATAGTTGCCTATCTTTGAAACTTCCGCCACCGCCTTGTGCGGTACTACCGGTACACCAGCTCACAGGGTGATTAATCCCAAAAGGGCTTGCAAAATGAGCATTTTGCGGGTCCATTCCATAATACTCAGTACCTTGGAAAGCTTCCCTCAGCATCCACCACCCCTTGATTCCGAGGGATGGACACATGCCAGGTCTGTCACACTTCATCCGGTCTTACAACTACAGAACCAACCTGGTGGGATCAGCAACTTGGCACTTGACTTCTCGATCGATGCGCTCAGCATGGGGTCCAATGGAAGCCAGTTTGCCTTGGTTGGGTTTCACCATCCCTCAAGATGCTGTGCTGCAGGTGGAGATTTTGAACCAAGCGATCAAGCACCGGGTGCATTGTTTTGTGTTCACCTCCTCTATCGCTGTCTACGGTAGCATTAACGTGCCCTGGTTATGGAAACCCTTCACCATTTTCACTGGGTCGTGGGGATTGATGGGTTGGCAGCAACGATTTGGAGGTTTTTCGCTAAAGGAAGACAAGAAACATATTTGAAAACCCATTCCCAACAACCATAGGCCATCATGGGGAGGGAAGAAGCAGAAAAATCCAACGCTATAGCAACCCCAAAAAGACAGAAAAGTTGGAAACATAGAAAACATTTGGAGAAAAGGCGTTTTTCTATCTTCATGGGACTGCTATCTCCAATTTGCTGTGTGTGAAGTGGCTCTTTCATTCAGTGAATTGTTTTCCACCAATGTTACGCAGGCAACTCGTTCCATCCCTTCGGGCAATATAAGAGAAGTGTGTGCCGATCAATTTGCAGAAATAAATCGATATCTCACCAACAAAAGTCGATTCTCAACTTGAGGATCTGTCGCAGATGCAGAATCCCAATCGTTCATTGTCCACCAGCGGACACCGCAGTCCCCGTGTGGGGCAAGGCACGGATGCAACTGGGGTCTGTTTATCTCGCGCTGATGGTTGGAATGAATGCTGTGCATCTCTTTACATTTCCCAACCATTTGGTGGTTTCAGGCATGAACGCAGCCACGTTCTTTGCGTAAATGTCGCTTGTGTGCAGCGACCAGCCCGTAGGTTTGAAGGAAGAAGACCGACCCACTCCCGAAGATCCCTACGGTATCGCAAAATATGCCTTTGAATTGGACCTCCACGCGGCCAAAGAACTATTTGGTATTGACTTTGTGATTTTCCGTCCACACAATGTCTTTGGGCCACACCAGGAGATGGGGTAGCTGGGAAATTCTGTGGCGAGACTCAAGCATACATCCGTTTATCCGTTTCGTGATGTTTCGTGCATTTTTGCTAACCACTGCCAGAACTGTGGGACGAGGGGGGACAAACTTTGGGAACTTTGGGCAAGTTGAATCTATTTTGAACAAGCATAACATTCTACATTTTTATGGTTCGATTCTGAAAAACCTCAAGACTCACCATTCAGGTTGCCCCATTGTCACATCATTGTCCCCGGCTGCCACACCTAGCAGCCACCTGGCAGAACATGTTCGACAAGTACCGAAACGTCGTTGGGATCTTCATCAATCAAATTTTTCACGAACAGCCAATGCTCCTCTGCGAAGAATTTCACCGTGGGAGCCTCCAACTATCCCACATGGGTCACCACAAGGATGGCTGAACTATGCTCAAAATTTGGATGCCCAAGTTCCCCCTCAAATATGTGGCTGTGGATGTGTTAAGATATGGGGGATCTTGGAACTGGGTTTGGAATGGTTTGATGTCAAAACATGTTTGAAACTATGGCAGAATCAAGCTGCCATCGAAGTCTCAAATCTGTATTTGCTGCACCACCCACGCAATGTCTGATGATCTTGAGCTAGTTGGCTCAGATTTCTATGCCTTGTGGATTTTTCATCCTGGAAAATCAAACCTTCAAACTCAAGATCTAGTGGTAGATTATAACATCAATATACGTGTGTCTATGACCGAAAACAATTGCTCAAGAATGTCAACTTTTGTGGCCGTGGCTCAAAAACAGGGTATACTAGTGGATGTGCAAATGGTTTGGTTTTGCTCAGTACGTAACCCGTAACCATGCATTTTTGGTGAGCCAACTTTTTAAGGCCATTCCGCATTTTCAGCTGCAATAACATTCAAAACATATTGAGTCGATCAAACATCCCATGATATACCATTGGGTCGTATAAATCTTCAGTTGAATCCCATCAGATATCTCATTGAAAATCCTCAGTTATATAGATGGAATATACCCAGTTATGGATTTGCCAAAATGTGTCTAAACCACATATGATTCAACCTGGACATCCAGTTGTATCCCATTTTCTTGTTAAATATTCCATGAAATATCCCAATCATTATGGTCTCACATAGTTCTGCACAAGTTCATATAGTTCATATATCCACATTGGTTTGTTCCCCGTCCGAGCCGTCCCAGGACAATCTTCGGCAACGGCGAGCAGGTGCGCGCCTTCAGTTACATCGACGATGTGGCCCCGATCATTGCGCGAGGGCCGCTAAATCTGCGGGCACGCAATGAGATCTTCAACGTGGGGGCGGATGTGCCCTACAGTGCCACCTGGTGGTTTGGGCTGTTTGGGCTGTTTGGGCTGTTGGCTTTGTTTGAAAATGTGCTGAAAAAATTGTTTGAAATCATATTTCCCTGAGCGAATGGATAGTCTTCGGCAATGAATGGGTCCATTGTCATCCGTTGTCTAATGGGGTTACACTTGTGGGCCCAAAAAGCATTGAAATTGACCAGCCGTTTGATGAGTTCATTGGTACCTCGTGTGGAGAAGCTGGAAGGTTCTAGAAAGTTGAAGGGACTTCCTGGCCGGCAGCACCCCAAAAGCCATTGGTGTCGCCTATTTGGAACCGATTGGTTTGATTGTTGTCGGCGTGATTTCTGGGAGATGAACACGTCCCTTATGATTACCACTCCTCTGCATGAATTGTACAAGGTGGAGCCCCCTAGATCATTCACTTAGTTTATCACTAGCTTAACTATGGTAACTATGGTTCATGGTAGATACATCTATACTCTCGTCATGGGGGCTATAAACCAACTTGTAGCTCAGACAAATTTCCCAAGACCCCGTGGCACGGCAGCTGCCAATGTCAAACATAACCCAACCGAACCGTAGCCAACCTGCTGGCAGGACACACCTTGTAAGAAGCGCCCCCGAGGTGAACGAGCTGGCTACTGCCGTGGCGGAAGCCGCAGATGCTGCCGGGCATCCGAGGGATTCACAACCAGCGCGGTTGGAAGTGGAGGTGGCAGTGTCCAATCACGACAAAGTGCCTTGGCACAGGGCCACAGGTAGTCTTTCCCTTTGGCCAAATTGGCCAAATTGGCCAATGGGCGATTGTTTTTTGTTGGGGTTACTGTAAGGGTAACAAAGGCCTAGTTACCTTCAGAATGTTCAGATAACCCAGGCTACGGCTCGCAACCATTCCCCTGGCTCGGCAGGTCAAAGACTACTTCGACGTGAAATCTGCCATCAGTCTTAAAGAGGGACTGAAGAGGACTGCCATGAAACACATGAAACTCAAAATCTAGCAAAATCTATAAACAAAATCAGCAAATCACAATAAATCAATCAGCAAATCTACATGTGTCAATTGTGTCAATATCTCCAGATTCTGCGTGAGGACTGTGGAGTGGTACCGAGGCCAGGGACATCTCTTCAAACCCGTTGAGTTTTCCTCCGTGGAAGTCATCGATCGCTTGCCCCCGGCCTGGCGGAGAGAGGACCTGGAGGCGACTGAAGATGGAAAGATTTGGAAAGACCTGGAAAGAGGATGAAAAAATTGTTAAAAAGGGGATTCAGTTGGGTGTTTAGTTAACTTTTGAGTTTAGGATGAAGCACCTGATTTTGGGGAAGAACAATTTGTGACGCCTGCTTGAACGGGTTGGTTTGTCATGTCCGGTCATGTCTTAAGTGCTCTCTACGGAACAAATCCTAAAATGGTTGGATAGTCGGATCGTCCTCATTACAAGTGGCTTGGTCAACATGGTGGCTTGGATAAACTGATTCATGCCTCAATGTTGGTGCAGGAGAGTGCTGTGTGCCATGGCAGCCGCGTGTCAGCTCAAAGAGAGGAGCTTTGAAAGACAAGGTTGCGACCACTGCTGTGACTCGCACAGTGTGGATGTCTGAAGGTTCTACACATAGCTCAAACTTAGCTATCTAGATTCTATGTAGCTCAAAATTGGCCTGGAGATTTCTATGGGGGATGATTTCCGTGAAGAATACACGGACCTCAAAAAACATGGCATTCCATTTTGCGCTCAAGAATGCACCTTTTTTGGCTTTTTCCGGTTGACCTTGTCCCTCTCAAAAGCATACGTCGCTGGGAGTAGCATCTGAGCCAGAAGAACAAGGAATCAGCATGAAATTTATGTTGCATCATGCTGCACGAGTTGAATTCAAGTGCATTGCTGTGGAACAAAAATGAATTGCATAGGGAAAAAAACAGCACAAACAGCACTTGGCAAAATCTTGAGACCTCCTAGGTTGTTGTGAAGCTGGCCGAGCAGGAACAGAGGTCTTTGAAGCTGGTCCTGCGGTTGGTGACCAAAATGGATGGATGAAATTTGTAGGAAATCTATCTGGAAATTGGAACGGGTTGAAGCCCCCGCCAACATTTTGTGTATCAACAAAAAGAGAAGCACCGTGTCCACCAGCTACGTCAAGCTACCACGTGTCAAAAGCTGGGGAATTGAGAGGTATTCTTCTTTTGTTAATCCACCAAGGTGTGTCTTACCGTGTCTTACCGGCACTCCAGTGAGAATCTCATCTTACTCAAACCGGCAAACGCAGCCCATGCCATAGAGATTCTCAAATGGGAGTATTCTTTGAAGTACCATGTTGAACAAATATCACCACAATGTTAATTATATAATGATATGACACAAATTCAGCAAGTCTCCCTTCATGGATGATGGAGATTTAGCTGTGATAAGCTACTTGAAGATGGAGATCAAGATTTTTTCGGAGAGATCGCTGAGATCAGAAATCAGGACGAGCAGGTCATGGGCTCCGGAACTTCGTGGGACAAGCAGCACCTCAGCTTAACTCAGCTTACGAGTACGGATAGTATGGCGGCGACCCCGTGACCGACTGGCATAAACAACTCACGAAGTGTTGGTTTCTGTAACTTATGTGGTTGAGGTTTTGCTCTCACATACGTATTATTTGGATTTTTTTGCCACCTCTATTTTTCAAAGATTAAGGCACGTGACTGAAACATCAGTTTGAAACAACTGACCAGTGCCAACCTGACATCATGCAGAAGTGTGTTTGCGGTGTGTTTGCGGTGTCAAGCTCGAGTAATAAAACAGAAACTGTTTGTGTCGAAAGATATTGTTCCAGTTGATACACCACTAAGGGTAGTCACCAGATATTCACCAGTTACTCCAAGCTGCATGTCAGGAAGATTTCCATGAGCTCGTCTGATAGGAGTCGGAGCCCCCAAGGGATGATATCTGTGGACGCTTCGGACGATGTCGTTTGGATTTCTATTGTTACTATATGGTTATTGATGGCTGCTAAATGACGAGCACAGCAGAAGGCACTGGGTCTTTGATTTGGTGAATAGAAGTACAGAACATTGTAGACCTGTACAAATCAGAGTGATTTGGTCATCTTGTTTCAACACGGAAGAGCCTTGACGCGATTCTGAATGCTGCCTGCTGCCTCTACTGCCCTAGTTGCCATCATGAGCTGAGCAGTGGAAGACATGATGAATACCTCATAGAAGGTGAAGAGTTTTCTTCGGGTGTCATCATGTATGAGCTATGCCAATATTTGCCCCACAACACAGCAGTTCCTGACCAGATGTAGCACCAGAGTTTTTGTTTGAGTTTTTGCGTACCATTATTGAAATGTGCAGGCTGGCAGAAGTTTTGGGCATAGCAAACCAGATCAAAGTCATAGCTTTTAATTTTGGACAAACATGTAGCGACCTGTAGAGACCCTTGGGCTGGCAGCTGGCAAGTGATGCCAGGGGCTTGGAGCCATGCTGACTCTCCTCCGGATGTGTTTGTTGACAACGACCACGGCTTTGGACTGCTGGACCAAAGACTTGACACCTGATAGATGTTGTCCCATGAACGACGACACACATTCATGTTTCGGCGGGCCATTCACCCATAGAATCTGTTGTACCTCGCCCACCCCGGTGCTAAGCGGTTGCAGCTGCACGTCTTTCTACTTGCAAGAAGCTGCTGCCTTTCTGCTGTCCATTCGTGGCAACTACATAAGCCCAGCAGAAGTCAACGGGTGGGATTGGAAGTATCATCCAACCAACTGCGATTCGGGAAGTTTGCGGGCAGCTTTAGCACGAGCTTCCAAAAGAACAGATGATGAATGTGTGAATTTAGAGAAGCTGCACTACCTCGTGTCGTGCGGTCTCCGGACTGGTTGGTGGTTGCAAGACAATCTTGCCATTGATGAATTCTGGAATGAGATCATGACTTTGTCCATCAAATTGTTGTCATCGACTTGCCACGGACTTCTCAGCCCACAAGAAGTTTTCCACAACTACAGACGATTTCAGGGGACTTACCTCTCGAACTCTGAATTCTGGAAAAGTAGAAGCTTTGAATGGCAAAGAAGTGGATCATTGGAAACACCAACATCTGATCCAAGGTGCAATGGAGTCACATTTCGGCGCCCCACTGTCCATTGTGCAGTAATGGGACGATTACCCGAAGAGATAGCGCTGGCGCGGTCGATCATGCAGACCTGGGGCAGGGATTGCGATTCGATTCAGATGTACGTTGCCCAGGTTCCAATGGGTGCAACCACCTGGCAAGATCGTAGATCTGGCATCCAAGTCATGAATCTTGCCAGGAGATATCCAGTTTTGCAAAGACATCCAGACCAAGTTGGCCATTTCTCAGGAGATTTGCAGTTCATGAAAAGCAAGTTTCAGACAACAAATCTAATCCGAAAGACTCTTGCCATGTGGCATTGGGTTGGAACCCAGGGGCCTCCTTCGGATTTTGTTTGCCGCTTGGATCCAGACACTCTGTTTTTAGTCGATCGTTTTCGGACATATCTGCATAGGCACTGCCTCAGGAAGAATAGCATGGTTTATCTCGGGCAAGTGCTTCACTATATGCAAAGGCATGTGGGTGCCTTTCCAGATGGTGGTTCCGGGATTTGCTTGCCATGGAAGGCAACTCAAAAGTTTGCATCTTTGTTGGAGGAACGAGTACATCAGTATGCCGGAGGGGATCAAGCTACAGGTTTGCCAGAGAGCTGCCAAATGCTGCCAGGGCATTTCGATGATGTGGTCACCGGTCTATGCTTTCAAATCATGGACCTCCTCCCTCATCATGCCCTGCAATCTTCGTCAGGGCAATATCTGTTCAATGGTGACATGGTACCACAGCACACCACGGGGACGTTGAACGGCAGCTTTGCCAACTGGAGTTTTTTTCGCCGCTTGCATCACCTATTTCAATGTGAGACTCATTGCGAAGATTGCAGCTGCAGCAGTATCAACCCAGAATTCTGGGTGGATGAAAAAACTGCAATCACTTTCCATAGATACAAAAATGCCACTGGAATGCGACTAGCTTACCACCAGCTGCGTGCTTTGTGAGACCTTGGCGCCTGTGGCAGATGCATTTCTCAACCTCCTGCAGCGTGTCCTTGCCTGCATGGTGAGTTGTAACAGTTGATGAAAAAAGTGCCGGCTGGTTTAGCCGTGAAACAAATTTTGTTGTGAAATTTGGGATAGGCGAAGATATTCTTCGATGGGCCAGCATCCGCCGATGATTTTCTGAAACCTGCCGGCATGATTATTGTACTACTGTTGGATACTATTGGACGGTTTTCTGCCTTCAAGATGAAGACTGATTTCCATTTTTTTTGATTTGAGTAGGTGGGCAAGAGTGAGATTTGTTTGAAGAATGACCTTTTAGACTTTTAGCTATATGGACATACTATGGACACAACATTACGTAACTCCTTCGTTTTCTTCGGAAATAGATCTTGCGTGTTCGATGGGATACCCTTCTTGGAGGCCCCCACCTTAATCGGGGGATATCACCACCAGCTCGTAGCCTGTCGCAGGTGGAAGCACGACATGACTGACTGAGTGCAATTGCAGCAACGGCCCAGATGAAATACGTGGTATGTGTTGATTGCTTTTTAGGACATGATGATAATCATGATGGTAAGATGCTTCGTCATAATATTGTTCAGATATAGGTCTTTATACCAGTAGTACCCGCACGAGGCAGGGCGGAAGTTGCCTTAGGGTTGTACTATAAGACCTTTCTTATCTATAGAACTTTCATGCGCTGTGTGCCAGCCAAGCCCGTGCGTGCGTGCTTTGTGCGAAGCTGTTGCGGTGTTGTCGTCCAAGAACATTCTTGACACTTCACACTGCACTGTTCACAGCGCGCACTTCACACTTCACACTTGCACTTCACACTCCACACTTCATCTCATCTCAAATCACGTGAGCTCTTCTCACCTCATCTCAGCTCTTCTCATATCATCCCATCTCTTCTTACATGTCATCTAAGTAAGTTGTTCTTCTTCTCATCCAAGCACTCATCAGCCCCTCTCTCATCTCCTTGAAGTTCTTCTCAACTCGTCTCAGGGCTGTTCTGCGCGCCAGAAAGCTCTTACTGTCAGAGAGAAGTCTCTTGCACAAAGCAAGATGCAGCCCACGAACCCGAATACACTCACCTAAAACACTTGTGTGAAACGGGTTGTTTGAACAGTCTGTATATGTTTCCCCTCTTACCGTACCAGTGCACTGTAAACTGTGGAATGCGGAAGGAGGTGGAATGCAAAGTGTCGAGTGTAAACTGTGAAGTGCGCAGTGTAAAGTGTAGAGTGTGGGAGTGTGGAGTGCGGTGCGTAAAGCGTAGAGTCTAAAGTGTGGAGTGTAGAGTGCCGAGTGTAAAATGTGGAGTGAAAAGTGTGCAGTGTAAAGTGTGCAGTGTGGAGTGTAAAGTTTAAAGTGTGGAGTGTAGAGTGTGGTGCTCAAAGCGTAGAGTGTGGAGTGTAAAGTGTAGAGTATGGAGTGTAGAGTGTGGAGTGTAAAGTGTAGATTGTGGGGCGGAAAGTGTAGAGTGTGGAGTAAACGTGTTAAGTGTTAAGCGTGGAGTGGAAAGTGTCAAGTATAAAGTGTAGGGTGTGAAGTGTAAAGTGTGGAGTAAAGTGTGGAGTGTAAAATGTAGAGTGCAGAGTGTGGAATGTAAAGTGTAGAGAGTCTAGAGTGTGGAGTGTAAAGTGTAGAGTGTAAAGTGTTAAGTGTAAAGTGCACATGTCAAGTGTATAGTGCGAAGTGTGGGGTGTAAAGTGTAGAGTATAGAGAGCAAAGTGAAAAGTCTGGAGTGTAAAGTGTAAAGTCTGGAGTGTAGAGTGTGGAGTGTAAAGCGTAAAATGTGGAGTGTAAAGTTTAAAGTTTTGAGTGTAAAGTGTGGATTGTAAAATATAGAGTGCGGAGTGTAAAGACTGCGGAATATAAAGTGTAAAATAAAAATTACAAAATATAAAATTTAAAAATATTTAAAATAAGGAAATATTACCGTATTATATTATATAATATTTTTAGAATATTTTATATTTACTATATAATTTCTATTTTCTTATTATTTGATATAATTTTATTAATATGATTTTTAAAAAATATATATTAATATTATTAATAAATATATTTTGTATTTCGGACGTAAAATAAACAATTTATTTTTTTTTATAATGATTTTTTAATATAAAAATCCTATATAAATTTATAAAAATTATATTTTTTATATAAAATATTACGAAACGTAGCTTTAGAGGGGCTACCTTGAGTTTTACTTTACGAAGTAAAGGGGAGGGCGGCTAGTCCCGTTACTTGATTTTTTAGGAAATTGTTAGTTATTTTAGTACCCCCTTCCCCCCCTCCCCCCGTTTACACCTCCTACGCACCCTAAAAGCAGACTTAAAATACTGTAATTTACAGTATTTTTGTTTTTTTCGGATTAAGAAACCTCATTTTGCTACATGGTGAAACCTCCGTAAATACCAGTGTTTTTGCTAGGTACTGGCTAAAAAACACTGTAAATACCGTGCTTTTTACTACTAGAGGCAAAACACATCGTAAATACCGTGGTTTTGGGCTTCCGACCCACCAAAAACATTGGTATTTACGGTATTTTTTGCTCCGAGAGATGTAAAAACACGCGAAAACACCACCGATTTGACGATTTTCGGCCACTAAGGAACCGAGCAAAAACGCTGCAGGGGTAACACCAACACCGACAAGAACAACACCAACAGCAACAGCAACAACAACAACAACGACGACAACAACAA
>Ga0126342_10013980_pt1:0-10000 | contig 14187 bp, 15 predicted proteins | sample Cyp1metagenome_FD_92528 | JGI IMG/M metagenome (GOLD analysis project Ga0126342, IMG submission 92528) | Coral microbial communities from Lord Howe Island, Old Settlement Bay, Australia - Cyphastrea 1 metagenome | ecosystem: Host-associated > Invertebrates > Cnidaria > Coral ...
GTAAGCGTACCAAACGTACCTTACTAAGCGTACCAACCGTACCAACCGTACCGTACCACATGTACCAACCGTACCGTACCAAGAAAACCAAACCTACCAGCCGTACGTACCAGACATGATTGGCTCTTACTTAAGGCCTCTACCACCTATCTTGAACCTAGCTAATATATATATAGATGTTTTCAAACATATCATATACGTATGGGCACGCGGATTTGCATCACAAGTGCAAATCCAAAAAGCACAATTCCAAAAAACAACGTCAACTCGTAAACCAAAGAAAACACAAAGAGCAAAAACAATCCTGGAAGTTCCAAAGTTTTGACACTTCCCAAGAATGGAGCCACCGCCAAGGGACGCGCAGCCACCAATGGCCGCAGACTCCACAGAGGACACTCCACGGAAGCCGAAGTCGTGCAGCTTGAAGGCTCAGCCCAGCAGCTGTGGGGTATAAACAGCAGAAATGGGTAGAGCTCAGGTAGAAAATGGTAGAAAATGGTAGAAATACTTTCGGATTTGGGGCATGATTTAACGTAACTCACTTGCCAAGAATCGAGATACAATATATATATATGAGTGTCGCCAGATGTCTTTCTGCGATCTTGCTCGGATGGATCATCATGCCACTGAGACTTTGTAGTCTGGTGGCCACAAAACACGCCATCTGCCCGACCTGCTGGGACGGGAGGGCTCGGGTGGCTTGAGCCCCGCAAGCCATATGTTGACCTCCTGATTTCAGAAGTGTCGCCGCATGTCTTTTTGCGATCTTGCTCGGATGGGTTTTCATGCCACCGAGCCTTTGTAGTCTGGTGGCCACAAAACACGCCATCAGCCCCATCATTTCCAATGTCCTTGGTCTGAACACTTGCAGGTATTTTGAGTAATTAAGGCATACCATGCTTTGGGGGGGATGCCTGTATCGAGAAAAGCGATCACGCGTTCGAGCACAGCTGCAAACTCTCCAGAGCATAGTTGAATCAAAAATCTCCTCTTTGGCTGAATACGTTCGGAGAAAGTTGTCACCATCACCTCTTGGAGGTAAACCTCCATCACGCGTGCGCTGAGCCAGCGCCCCCGTCTCTGCACATATTCCGGACTCTCCGTCTGATGCAACATCCAGGTAGCTCCTCCGGGCCTCATTGTACCAAGGTCAAAAGGTCTCGTAGTTGCTGTCTTCGTAGTTGGCAGCTGCAGCACCTTGAGAATCTGAGTGAACCCCTTCCTCAGGGTTGCAGCTGAATATGGCCACAATGGAGCATCCGGGGGCGCATCTCTGTACATGGAATCCATGAAACGTATGATGTCACTTTGGTCGACACGTGCCGCTCATCATGATAACGGCTGCCTCATGAGCCCAGCCCCAGCAAAGGGCAGTCACAACCATAGCTGCCATCACCGACAAAGGCATTGCCGGGTGATGGGAGTGGGGCTCGTCAACGAGCCAGGCAAAGGCCAGGCCCCATGCCGTGGTACTGGCGCCTGATCAAGGGCCTTTCAACCGACACAGAATTGTTTCTGCGTAGGTTCCATAGGCTTTTCCCGCACGGTACAAAGCCTTCCCGTAATCTACCAGCAGCTCTGACAGTCTCTCTGGATAAGGGGGTTTCTGGTCAATGAGGAAGCGGAGTGAGATCTGCCTCTCATCCCAAAGCCATCTGCGAAACCATTCCAGATAAAATCTTTCGCCGGTTTCTGGTTTTGGTTTGCTGCTTGATTGCCCTTGTAGCTACAAGTTGGATCCCATCTCCGAGGATACGCTGTCGCTCAACCTCAGGATAGTAGGTGCCATATTCATGGCCTCACCAGTCGCACTCATCAAGAGCAGGAAAACTATGGCAAATACGGGTCGAGACTTGAGGGGACTACTTAACTGGGACCTTTTTGGGGCTAGATTATATTGCCTTGTCCAGCTGGGGAAAATCCATGAGAGGAGAACAAATCCAAGGGAAAGTCCAAAAATCCAGGCAGTGACCCAGGCGGCAAAATCCAGCAAATCAAAGAGTCCAACACCACATGTGTCCTCAAGACAGGCTGAGTGAGCCGGAAGAACACTGACAGCCAACAAGGTGAGCCTGACCCAATTCGCAGCAAAACGACGCAGACCTGACAGAGATGAGGCAACATGAACAAACCCATCAACCGTAGAAATTGAGTTGACACTGGCCGGCCTGGTTTCACTTCCCCTGGTGGGGTCATCTGCAACGTTCAGTCGTGTCGGGCTGAATGGCCATGCTGGATAAAGGTCAAATCCAATGCACCAAGCACCAGCTCGTCTAAGTCCAGGCTGCAAGGCATAAGAGGCTGAACGACCTTTCGCAAGGGCATCGCGGCAAACGGCAAAGTCCAGGAAGGAAACAAACCGAACAGACGATTGACAGAGAGATACTGAGCGCAAAGTGGAGGAAACTGCAGAAGTCAGCTCAAGCACATTAATGTGGTGCATCCTCTTCCAGAACCAAGCACGCACAACTGACCACTTGGAGGTGCTCATGACATCATTGGCAAAAACAGACTCAAGTCCATCCACGGCTGACCCCAAACGCTCCTCGGCATCAAGGGATGACAAAGCCTGATGAAAAGCAAGTCCAATTTGCCATGCAAGTCCATCCACATATACAGCTGATGCCTTTGTGTAGGAACCTTCAACCCTGACATGGGTATGACCGCCAGGGCATCTGCGACTCAGGAAGGAAACATCCAAAAGGTAGCACAGCAGAAGGAACTCTTTCTTGTGGTTTGCACCTCCTACCTACCCTCAACAGCATCAATGTTCTGAAGGCCTGCAGGTTTCCATGGAGGGTTTTTGGATTCAGCCTATCAAACCCAAAGGCTCGCAATAGCTCCTCACCGCTGGATGAGCAGCGGGGCTAAAGCTCATGCAAGGTGGAGCAATGAGGAAAGACCTGAAGCGATCCTCCTCATCATATAGATGATCCACTCACAAACCCTTGGGCAGGCAAGGTCACAGTGCTTGCTGTTGGACAAATCCAAGACTGGGGCGACCGACCTACCAAGGTTGGCAAGGGCGTCACTGCCCCTCCACAGATCTCAACGAAGTCAAAGTAAAGCAGGTGCTGTTTTCTGGTTGGGTCAAAAGGCTCAGCAGGATCAGCAGTTTCAAGGTCGTCGTCAACATCCCCAACCTGACGCAAGATGGCATGGAAACTGTTGTCAAGATGGGTGTAACTACCTTTCCTGTCAGATTGAGGCCAGAGATGTTCATGCAAGCCAGGTTCAATCTTGGCTGCAACAACTGCACCTTTCTGATTGGAGGCGTCAGTAGCGAACACTGAATCCAACATGTCTACTGCAACGTTTGAGAAAATCATTGGGGACACGCAGGCAAGAAGAGTAAACTCCTGTGCAACAGCCCTAGGCAACTGATGAACCTCAGTGTCTTCCTCAGACTCAGACATGCAGCAACTGGAGAGCTTGAACATTGAGTCAACCAAACTTGAGAAACATTTTCGGTACTGGAGAACAGAGACCCAATTTCCAGCTAACCTTGAGATCAATGCAGCGGTGATTCCAGGCAAGGCGGCTGCACGCAGGGACAAAGTCGCAAGGGCAATTCTTTTTCCAAAAGGGGCACAAACCGGACGACTCCAGCTCTCGCGTTCTTCTCACCGGACTTGATTTCAGCGCCAGCAGCTTTCAGGGAGGTACTGGCAACATCCTTCTCTGTAGACCCCAAGAGCCTTTCAACTGCATAAGCCCGTCTGGCAGTACCCAAAGCATCATGACCAACAGCTTTCTCAACTGGAGTGCTGATCTTTTCCGCGCTGAGACAAAAGTAGTCATCAATGACCAACGCATCCCACACACCACCAACAGGAACAGGTGAACCCTCAAGGATACAGCTATCAGGTGTCAACAAACCATGGTTTTCAAGAAGCAGGCTGTGGCTCCTCAAGGCAAACTCAACACCTAGGTGATCACCTTGGAACAAGGAGGCGAAGCACGGATAAAGTTTAGCAGGCATGGAAAGCTTGGCCCTACCTCTTGCCTTTGCCCTACCATCAAACCCATCTCCTACAACCTCACGCCCTGTTGACGCTGATTTGCTGAGAGCAGAGGAAAAAGCCTCATAGGCAGCCGTCCCTTGAAAATCCTATATGGGGGTAGGAGAAGGGCAACATATTGCTTTGAGCACGTTCTGCGGCGACTTGTGCTTGATGGTAGAAATCGCGCCTATCTGTCATAGAGCCACGAAGCACATGGGTGAACTTAGGCAACCTGATGTGCCCTTGGGGCTAGGCTTTGGAAGGTCCATCAATGTGATACTCTGACAAGTTAGGCAACTGTCGATCTCCTATCTGCCGATCCTTCGTGGCATCTTTGAAAGCATTAAAGACCCTGCTGAAATGGCCAGGCATGACGGGCTTGGGAAAAAGCTCAAGCAATCCACGTGCATCCCAAACTTTAGCCAACTTGAAGCATTCATGGGGGCTTTCTCTGGTGAAGTTCGGGACAAGCTCATCTGACACTGGAAGACCATGGAGAAGAAAAAAGGGCTCCTGGAAAGGCATCCAAAGCACACCGTCAAGATAGGATTCCATGGGCCACCTACCTTCACCTACAAGACGAAGGCGACTGGCATCCAAAGACCTATAAGGCAACAACTCTGGAGGCTGCTCAGAAGACAAAAGTCCAAGGTCCTCAAGTCCAAGGTCCTCAAAAAAGGGCACGGAATCCTTATCCATTTTGCCAGATTTAAGCTCATCACAGCGCAGGCAAAATGCCTCAAGTTGATACAATGCAGAAGCTAATTCAGGACTGGATCTGCCGGGGATGAAAGAGAAATCCTCCTGGGCGTCACCACACATACTCATGAATGTCCGAACGAGCAAAGACAGCAAGCTGCTGAGAAGAGGGACATCTCCGAAGCTCATCAAAGGAAGGGATTCGCCCCAAGCACGAGAGCAAAACCCAGGTGTTCAAAAGGCGGGCTCGGCAGACAGACAAGTGACGCTTCTTTGACAAGTTGGGACCACTACTCCGAAAACATTCCAAAGAAGGCAGAGGAAGTGGAAAAAGCGTGGTCGCCGTCTCTTCGGAACGGCGCAAGATCGCAAAGGAACGTGCCAAGAGGGCTGCAAACTTTGCGCGGGTCCTCAAATCCAGCGAGGAAGGCAAGCAATCCACTGCTGGAAAGTGATCTTTGCAACAAGAGGGTTTGGCTCCGGCCCCTCTTGCACAGCATCACTATATGCATTGCCTGGTATCTGAATTAGTCTTCTGGCTCCCCTCCAGCTCCTTTATGTAGGCAAGCGCAACAGCCACCCACTGTTGAGAGGCCAGGGGGGTGAAGGCCCATGTCTTTGAAAGGACACTGGCCCGCTTGTGGGAGAATACTGTTGCTGGAGGTTCCTCTTGTAAGCACAGGAGATTTGCTAGGTCGAAGCGACCATTGTCCAGGGTAGCTTGGTCCACTATGACAGCCAATAGGGCCGTGGCATCCCTTGCACCAGGTAGATTTCCCACCTGAAGGAAGTCCATGATGGTCATGATCTGGTGCATGAGGCAGCCCAGCTCTCTGTGCTTTCCAAAACCTCCGAACCTCTCCAGATATCGAGTGCGGAGATTCCTCTTGCCATCATCTCCTCGGGGGTGCCCTCTGCAGCCGAAACCGACTGAAAGAAGACTCCTTTCTGGGCAGCCAGTTCTGCTTGAAGCTTCGCCCTCCCCTGCGGACCCCGAGGCCCTCCACCAAGAGTCCCAGCTCCTAGCTCCAACATTGGATCCGACGATTGGGATGCAATTTGAGGGCACCTGGACTTGATCGTGCCACTGTCTTCAGATCTTCCGCCAGCTATTGGAATTGCATTGGGTCCCTCGAAGGGAGCTCCTCTATCAGCCAGGCATTCCCCAGTGAGCTTGAAGCAAAGATCTACCTGGAATTGGCAGGGGAAACTGAGATCGAAATTGTCGCTTAGCTTGAAAGATGGAACCGCCAGAAGCCTTGACTTTGGATTCCTTGACAACCCTAGTTTCCGATGTTCTTGTTTTGCATGTGACTAGTTCCCGGAGAAGTCCTTGCAGTAGGAAATGGCTCTTCACCTCCAGGAGCCGTAGGACCAATGGGGTGCTATCTCCGACAGGCACCACCATAGCAGCAGTCGTTGTGGATTTTTCCGAAAGCGTCTTGCCTTACATGCATGGTCTTCCTGCCTTTTCTCCTCTCCAGTTCAGTTTCGAACCAGAGCAACCATTTGCAGCGCCTTCACCTTCAGAACTCCTTGCCTGGGTCAGGGATTGGTTAGAAGCAGGAGGGGGCAACGGTCTGGGATACGTCACGGCAGATGCGGAGGAGGACATCGACGGTCTCCTAGAAACAGGGGACTTGCCAGGTGCCTTGGATCAAGAGCCACCACTAGAGGAAGTGTCTACGCCTCGTCCTGCAAAAACAAGTAAACCTGCAAAAGCCACAGCGCCTGGTCAAGGGCGGCATACGCCTGCAGAAAAGCGTCCAACAGTAGCATCCATAGCAGATTCCCTTCAGGAGATGATCCAAGCAAACACAGGCCTGACACAGCAGGTCCACGACAGCAGCAGCTGGAGAGAAAGACAATGACCCCAGCGCCCATGCAGCCGCCTACTAAGGCCTTGTTGAGCCAGCCCATATCCTCTGCCCTGACCCAGCAGTCCCCACAGAACTGAGCAGTGGCAAAGGTAATTGGTACTCCCCCCAGAACAGCCAGCACCATCCAGCCGGGTCTGTTGAGATCTCCTTTGATGCAGCCGCAAGACCTTGCCGAACTGGAGGAGGAGAAACTTGGGGGAGGCCAGTGTTCCTCTCATCAAGATCACTTGGCAAAAGCAGTCCTTGCCCAATCAAAGGCCCTTACTGCGTTAGTCCTAGCATAGCAGCGCGGCCGTAAGTCCAAGGCCGGTGTGCGATTGGGACTTCCGATGCGCCGATCACGGACTGCAGATGCCCACTGACCAGCCAGCCAAGCACGCTCAATACGACCCTTCCCCGACAACGAAGAGCCACACAACTTGTTGGCGTGAACAAAGAAGTGAGCAGGGCAATCACCAAAAGAACGCAAGATGGAATCTCGGGTCTCAGGCAAACGGGAGAGACCAGACACAGGGGAACCGCCTACAAATTCAAAAGACCTGTCAGACTGTGCCGAATCCACACCGCCAGGGTACAGAGAAATGTGAAACCCAAGAGATCAGCAGCAAGAGAGGCAGCAGACGAGGGTGCAGTGATGGTGACCTGGATGTCACCTGGCAAACTGATTTCCAACTTAACCCCTCCGTCGCTGCTGGAAGGCCTGTGGCTCATGCAGGTATGAGGCCAACACCTGAGCACGTGGAGTCAACCTGATGATCGGTTGACGAAGAGAATCCAGCAGGGAACAATTGAGGAAGCCAAAAAGCCAAAATCCAAAGGCACAGCACAAGGTAGCGCCAACCAGGATGCCAGCCAGGAAGGAGAAACCGATCAGGCCGATGGAAGGTTGATGACAGTAGCTTGGACAAGCTAATCCCCAAAAATTTGACTTTATCCCCTCAAGTAAGAACCTACAGACCACCTGTCGAGACATCAGGCTTGAGCCCTGCAAGCCATATGTTGACCTCCTGATTTCAGGTAAGCAATTTTATGCATGCATAATTGAACATATGTTTTGCACGCATCCATTAATACAAAATAGAGGATTCTGTAACAATGCTATGAAAAAAAAACAAACGTGTCAGTTGATAGGTCTGTAACGGATAAACGGGCACGTAAAGGGACATAAAAGGGACATTTCAGCAACGGATGTCAAGCTCGCCGGTGATGAAAGAGTCAGTCTGCAAATTTCTCCAAATTTCGGGGCACTCAGCAATTCTTCTTGTCAAGTCACCAAATGGTCATGGCTATCTTGAACGCGGCCTTTAAAATAGGCCTGCAACCTACTTATCTCCCTACTTACTACTTGAAGAAATAGGTATATAGTAAGCACGGCGAGAAGGTGGTAACAACAGTGAACATAAGTCCGAATTCCTTGGGTCGTCCTGCCCACAACTGGGTTCTTATCATGCTTGCAAAGCAAGGTGGCAAGAATTCAAGATTGGTGCCTACGGTGTATCTCCACATGCAAACCTGAGGCTTCCAGCTAAAGATAATATGCCGTCTGGTTCGGACCCTACACGGCTTTCCAGGATTCAATCAATACCCTTTATCCCCCAGCGCCTGTAGCCCCACTCATTTTGATGCTTTTCAGATGCATTGCAGCATGACGACGCTTTTGCAAAACGAGCGTCTCACGCCGTTGGGGATGGACCAATCGGTGTTTCCGGTCTCCTGCAGAAGTTGCAGCTGGACCATTCTTCAACATTGGAGGTCTGGTACGAACCAAGAACAAGATGTAGCACTCGCAAAACGGCACCTGGAAAATGACTTTCGTGTTGAAAAAAACACTTGATGGACATGCCATTTGTGCTCGCCTGAGCAAGCAAAGGAACTGGGCCCCCGCCTCCATGTACTTTGCGATCGACATCCTACGCAGAGAAGCGTGGGCATTCGCAGAGGCTGAACCGCTACAGGTAACAATGGGAGCCCTTTTCAAGATTCTGAAAGTGCTTTTATTTGCTTGCTGTATATAAATGTCTACGTGACTCCCTCAACCTATCCCTAAATATTACATAATAGAACAATCATCTTCCAATCTAAGTACTACTGGTTACTTGTTGATTGTGGCGACACTCAGGATTTGTTTGAAGGCTGTGCAGGCAAAACACTTCTGGTATCGGCTCTGGGTGGCCACGGTCATGGGGTACCACACCTGCACAAAACCACTCCATCAAATTCGCATGAGACACAAGGGTATCAAAGGTCAGGTGTTCCAGCAAGTTCGAGAGGACCACAGCAACCCTGTCAGTGCTGATGCTGACACTTACATCGAACATCAGTTTTCCGCTGGTTTGTTGCAAGCAAACCAAGAAGCACCAATCCTCCTCTGCTGACACTTCCATGTATCAGGGTCAATCCTTGAAGCATCTTGAAGCTCTATGTTGCTGCCCCACCTGAACCAACAGCGTCTCCAGGAAGTTGGTTAACCAGAAGCACTTTGGGTCCTCAGATGGTCTGCAAGTTTTGGTCACAAAATCAAAAAATCCAGTTAAGAGTGGATGAAAGTGGTCGTTTGTGTGGATGTTCCTCCATATTTGGGAGAAGCTGCACCTCTAGTTGCACCGTTGCACCATCTATTCCAATGATATCAAAGGAACTCTTTGACACGGGGTGCTTCCCATTAATCCAGTGATTGTGGTCAGCGTACCGAGTTTGGGATCGAAACCAGATTGATTGCTGACTACTATCCTTCTTTCACTTCACTGCGGCATACTGGCCGACCGACAAAAACAATGGTTTGCAATTGCAATTGCCGCATGTTTTTTTTTTGGGATGTTCGGCTAGTTTGCTAGGTTTCTTGGCTAAATGGTTGACCACAAATTCGTTGTTATATATATATATGTGTGTGTGACATGTGTAAATATATAATCACATATATACGATCACACACACATATATATATATATATTTATATAAATAACACATATATATATAATCGCATATATCTATATTAAAAAAAACATGTATATATGTAATGTCAACCCTCGATTAATAAACCCCTCGGCGGTTTAATTGGGAGGGTACCATGTAAGTCATATTATGACTATTGGAGGAGTACCCCCTATCAATAAACAATGGTTTGTTAATCCGGGGTTGACATTATATTATATGTATGTATGTATGTATATTATATATATATAGATATATAGATATAGATATATATATATATATATTCGAAGGAAATTTAGCCGCCAAACTTCCGACAATATGGACAGATGAAAAGCAGAGCTGGGCAGAGGCAGAGAGAAGAGAAGAGTAGAAGAGAGCAGATCAGAGAAGACAAAGAGTCAGAAGAAAGAAGATGCAGATGTGCGAAAAGGTAGGAAAGTCGCGAAACACTGCGTTTTTCCAATGATTTGTGGCTCCGGAGGGTCG
>Ga0126342_10013981_pt1 | contig 14187 bp, 9 predicted proteins | sample Cyp1metagenome_FD_92528 | JGI IMG/M metagenome (GOLD analysis project Ga0126342, IMG submission 92528) | Coral microbial communities from Lord Howe Island, Old Settlement Bay, Australia - Cyphastrea 1 metagenome | ecosystem: Host-associated > Invertebrates > Cnidaria > Coral ...
CGCGATTGGCGAAGAAGTTCCCTGATAAGCGTCTTTTTTTGAAATTATATTCAACCAAGGTCAAGCACAATTTGCTGCCTGAAGAGACACCCTAATCAGGACCAAAGTATCTACTATTTTTTTTACATATATGATTCACATTCATTTTGTATCAACCGAATCCATGCCTCAAACACATGGCATCTTTTATTGTTGAGGTCCAAGACCACCATTTCAATCCAGTTCGCCATTTAAGGTCAATAGTAAAATTGTAGTAAATGTTATATTGAAATAATAAGGGGAAAACCCTTGAAATTTGTGAAAACAGTTGCTGGCAAATAGTTTCTATTTCTATTAATTTCACGAAACTTACCAAGAGCATGAAGGGGTGAAAGGGAACTACCCATTAAATCAAACTTAAATTTGGATGATCTATGACCCATGATCTAGATCCTGAGACCCCAATTCGATTGCAAAAGTTTTGATCCTGATGAATTTTACTGCACCAAGCGATTGACTGGGTTTTGTACAAACCAAAGGAATTGGGTCCATGCATGCCAACTTTGAAAGTGGCTTCTATGATTTGCGAACTGCGACAAAATTCAGCCACTCGAGCAAACACTTCTCAACCCCAAGACCCCCAAAGTCCCAAAGTAAAAGAAACGAGAACCCTTCGCTACGCATTCGGGAAAAACTTGACCCAACCTCTGACTTCCGAAAACTCATCGAGATCCTCAAAGTTAATACGTCGTTGATGGGGACAAACACCATGACCAGTGACCAGTCTTAAAATATATCTTAATGGATACACATAAGTGAGGTCATAACCCTGTACCCCTGGTGAACAGTGATACATTCATGGCTGGGATTTATCATCCCACCATCTCATACTGGCTATATATCATTGGACCCAAACAATCATATCATTGTGAGAATATCATGCGGACCTATACATGATGGGGATTATATTATATCATCCTTTAATGGCCAATATCAATATATATATATATATACACATATGTCATATATATATATATATATGCAATCAATTTTACAATATATTATATGTATATACATATATTTTATACTGCTATGTAATATTATATTAGTACAATGTCTATGCTAATACACATCCCTATGAAAATGGATTGATGACCAGCCCCAAAGTGGCAGAGTACCTCCCCAAGCTGCCGCCTGGAAGTTCGCCGTCGCACCGTCGGGTGGGCTGCTGTCGAGCCCCCAGCGCTCCGGCGGATCGTCAGAAAGAGTGTGGGATCCAATCCCCTTTTTCGATGATGATATATCCTGTTTTTATATAATCGTGTTTTATAAAACATATAAATAATCATATATATAATCATATATAATCATATAATCATATTTTTTATAAATCATATATAATCGTGTTTTTTCCTATTTGTGGGGTGACTCAGTGACTATTGTAATCGATCTCTCTGTTTTGACGACCTCGTTACGAGTCACTTTGGGTTCCTTTCGGGCGACCCGTGTCGACATTCTTCGCGCCGCAAATGAAGGGATTCCAAAAATGGGACAGAAAACTGACGCCTGGGTCTGGATAAAAGTTCCAAGCTGCCGCGAAACGAATTCGGACCCCCTAAACAGCCGCCGCGACCCAACCAAATGATACGACGTTGGGGAAATGACGTTCCAAAGTGACCAAAATGGGTTTAAATGGGTCCCAAACGGTCCAAACAACAGTGCGATATTTCAAACCTTGGGGCAGAAGCATAGGAACCCTACCCACAGGGAAGCATCTGTCAGGTCGAACAGTGCCCCAAAACCACCAGTTCGCTGTTCAACAAATGTTCAACAAGGGATCCAAAACAGACATCTTGAAAAACGACATACTGTGACCCTCTGGCAATGTCAGCTTGGCAATAGAAAATCCCAAGATATCCCAAGTCCATGGAACATAATTTTTTAATGTACTGTATTCATCTGTATTCTGTTCCATTGGCAGGTCGATCAGAAATATACAGTAGCCTTCCTATGTTTTGCAGGTAGATACACCTCTTAATAGCTCCAGAATCCCCATGATCATAGCTGCAAGTGAAGCCAACAAACAGCCTATGGGTCGGTCAAAAGGCACCGAGATGGCGCGAGTTCTCAGCGAGTTGCTGCAGGGCCCAAAGCTACGCACGCTGCTCAGACGTCTCCGTGCCAGTCACTAGAAGGCGTGCACCTCAGTGGTGACAGTGGGGCACAACCATCCCTTGCGAGAGGCAAGATGCGATAGGCATAGTCATTTTAAGAGATATTATGAGATATGCTCAGCACCAAGCCATCCATTTGGGGAGTTTCTTCACCCACATGGGAGTAAAACTGGTGCCTCACCATCATTCTGATTCATCCTAAGGTTGGATGAGCCTCTGGTAATCTTACCTGGCCATATGGGTGTGTGTCAAAACCTTGTACCCCTGGTGAACATCAAAATAGCTGGTAAATGGATGTTCATCCCCCTAAAAATGGTATTAATAGGTGTTGATCCATACCCTTATCTGGCAATTTAACATCCTAGTTGCTATTGGCTTTAGAACATCTGCAGTGGGATTGTCCAGCCACGTGCCATGGTGAACCTGTCCATTGGCTGCGACGTCCGCAATCCCATAAGGGGCCCCAATCCCAACGTGCCGCATCCTTTATTTTCAACGCGAGCAAAAAGCCATGCTGCCACCATCAACCGTCAACAACTAGGAGGTGCTTGCAAAACACCAAGTTTCCTCAAGTCACCTAGGCCTGTGTCGAGGGTACCTCCAGTTGTTTAATGTTGTGTAGCCATTCTACTATTAGGAAAAATGAACTGAAATCTTCGAAACCAAAAAATGGAAACAACCCCCAAAAAAATATATCCCATGGTTTCGCAGAATGCTGCTTGCCTTTCAGTGGACGTGTTCCAGATTCTCAGAGGGCCAGGGCGCCATCGATCCAATGGGTGGTACAAAGGCGGAGATCACCGTCGAAACAAAGCCAGCGGGCTCCTGGCTTCGCAGGTTGTCGCAGGTTGTTGCAGGTTGGCAGGCTTTTTTTCGCTGGAGGTAACGTCCTGAAGTGGGGCGTAACATAGATCTGTGTGATCTTACCAACAAAAAGTGGGATTTCACCAAGAAAATATTATTAGCTGGGTAAGAAAAGGGATTTAGTACATGAGGGTAAGCTTTAACGGTAAGTACCAACAGCAAACATGGCGGGTAAATGTACCTATATTATCCTATATTTTTGTCCAAGTTGAAGCTTGCAACCTTTATCTTCAACTCTTTGGGCCGCCGCAAAATGGTGACAGCCCCTCTCGTCCTGACAGTTTCCTTGTTGTACCCTGAAAAGGACCTTGCAATGCACCCTCTGGGAAGTTCACAAATGGAAAATCACCATGTTTATAGGCACATCATCTGAGTAGCCCATTTTCTATAGCTATGTTAACTGACAGATAGTAAATTGACATAGCTATAGAAAATGGTGACATCATCTGAGTAGCCCATGTCCTATAGCTATGTCAATTTACTGGAGGGTAATCCCACTAAAAGTGCTGGGTTTGCTGAGATGTCACCGGCCTCGGCTGTGGAGCACTCATCGTAACATGGCTTTGCCTAAAAAAATCATCTTCTGCATCATACCCCCAAACAAATTTAAATGACACGTGGTTTAGATATGTTTACAACCCCAGTTTCCCTATGTAAATTCGCACAAAGTCAGCCCATCCATGCCCATCCCCACTCTGGTGCCATTCCTCCACTTTGTTTTCAATGACTTTTGGCACGATCGGAGGGAGTAAGACTGGAGTCTCGGAGGTATCTGCGATGACGAGAGGAATCCCACTGATTTTTGGAGGGTGTCCTCAAAGGATGTCTAGAACCCTGGAACAACTGGGCAGAAGATACATTGACACCGTGTACTTCATGACAAATTTCCATGATCAAATATGTTTCCATATGAGTTTCCATTTCCGCGCCTGTGCTGCACGGGCTGGTGCCCGTTGATACAAAGCTCTTCGCCTAGCCGGTCACCTACTTTTCTCGCTGGGATACCCAAGCTGGTGAAATGTCCCGCCTCTTCAAAGAGCCTCTGAGTGAGTCCAGTTCCCACCTGGCTGAGCTGGGCAACCTGGACATGTTTTAGCCCTTTTAACTGGCAACTTCAAGAAAGAAAGAACGGCAAAAAATGCCAAACACTTGAGAAACAACAACCTTCCATGAGGAAAATCATTGGTCCAACCCATTTTTATTCTGATTCCATCTTGAATTTATGGTTGTACATGGCTGTACCAAATCCAGCTCTGGGCCCCTGGGCCTGCATCTTTAATTTTCCGCAAGTGACTTCACTGTAGCCTTAGTAGACCAGTCAGTCCAGTCCTCTGTGGGCTCAGAAAAATTCCAGATTTACTCCGAAAATTCTACAGACTGCATCCTAGACAGTAGCTAGAATATCGTGAAAGAAACTGCGCTCGGAGAACCTGGTTCGGAAAATTTGGCAAAACTCTACCCTTCGTGGTGAATTCTCTGGCCGTTTCCTGCATGGGTTGAATCCCGATAAATATTCTATGAGTCTTGGTGGGATCCCACTGAACAATCGTAATTCTCGCCATCATAATATTATTATATATATATATTATTATTGATTATTATTAATCATCCTCATAATAATAACAATAATCATCATCATCATCATCAGCATCATCAGCATCATCATCATCATCATCATCATCATTGTGAGTTATGAATCATGATTCATAAATCAGTATTTTGCGAATCCCATATGGTCATCATTGATCTCATCATGTTGATGATGGCCCATCCCCTTCCCCGTATTGATAAACACTACCAAGAAAGTTCCAGAACTATTCAATCAGTATTTACCAATTTGATGTTTTATTCCGTACAATTGTTTTTGCACTCCAACTGCATTAGATACAATAATATGCCCAGATTAACAACCCATCCAACTTTCAACCACAAAGGTTGACAATTTTTCACCGTTAAGAATTGATAATTGCATGTTTTGGATATCTCATGTTTCATAAGCCCAAATCATATTGTGGGTGATAATCGATAAATATATATATATATATATTATATATATAATATCCAGTTGAATTCCAATCGTATCCCCATAGAATACTAACAATCATCAACCAATCCCCGCTGGTCCCCCGCTGGGAATCCCTGTGAACCATGGCTTGAACCCTTCATATCTCGGTTTTTTCGGACTGGTTCGTTGCGGAAAAACCCGGGTTTGATGGCAAAATCCCTAGTTTTGATGCTACTCCTGGTTATGTGTCACCATTCTGTCCCTGTTTGAAACATCCTAGCGTAGAATGGTAGCGATGGTTACCTCCAGCTGGATGGTGACCGTACACCACTCATTGAAATGGTCCTCTCGGATGGTTTCTGACCACATGGAAAGTCCCAAGATTTGAAGCCAAAAACCAATGGTCATTAGTCATAGTCCCATGACTATACCCTCTGGCATCTGGTAATGGCTGACATAGCTATGGAAAGATCCACCATTTTTAATGGGAAAATCCACTATTTCTATGGCCATTTTCAATAGCAAACTGTCAGCCATTACCAGAGGGTATTAGGCCACAACTTTCACGGTCCAAGGAACAGTGGCAGACCTTCACCCTCACATCGCTGGTGGCCGGCAACGCACTCTTGGCATAGCTCAGAAGCACTTGCTCTGCAGCGGACACTGAGGCAACACTGTGGCCGCGGCACTTCCAGCCTTGAGATGACTTGGATAGGGTCGAAGGAGAATCCATCCATGTCGGGAATCATGACATATTTGGTGCCAAAAACTTAGGTCTCCTGGTTGTCATGCATGTTCTCTTATACGAATCCATTGATCAGACTGAGAAATGGGGGATTTATGCATGCCATTTATAGAGATTTAATGATAAAAAGATATCAAAAGTAGGGATTTAAGCCAATGGCTTTGTCTGAAAATGGCTTTACTGTCTACTTTACCTTCATTCATTTCATTCCAATAGGAAAATGATGATGAACCCTTGGATTTAGGGGTGCCCTAGTCTTGCACCAACCCAAACTTATTGAACGCTTTATCAACACAGCTGGGGAGTTACCTTTCAACCTCTATCATGGAACCACCCAAAATGATCCCAGAGTTGACATGACCCAAAGGGTCCATCGCGTATGCCGTGTATGGTCATGAGATCAGCGATGACCAATTCATTCATCCAAGGAATAGGTCAAAATTGTTGACCTACACCCACTTGACTCGAGTATTGTTTCCATTGTTCCATTGTTTTGCCCCAAAACAAACTTGTAAATATTGTGCACAAAATTCGATATGGGGTCAATTATGCCTGGCCCGGGATGGGAAAAGAAAAAAGTGGAACCGTAAGTGGTCTTGATTTCAGACGAGTTCTATTTTGGGCCGTGGCTGTCCCACCAAAAACCTATAATCTACGTACCTATTTTCATGTATGAAACCAGGGGAAACCCGAGTCCATTGAATTGGGAATCCCTGGTTGAATTGGAGAGATTCGCAACTCAATTGAAAACCCTCAGAGGTCAGTCGGACTTTCAGCTTCCCAACGTAAATGGGATGTGAATTTTCTGCTGCCACTGCGCAGAATTTCAAGTGAGTGATCAGTAATCCCTTCTGATCATATCATATAAATACCCACTTCCGAAACCGCGATGAAATGTCTTGGAACCATATCTTTGGGTCGTATTTCATATGACCTTCTAAATTCTAAATATCAATGATTAATGATCTGAAAAAACATGGCTTTCATCTTTCCTATGGGATCTTATAAAATGGTAAAAAAAGCTCGGTTAGTTTACCCTGCCATCTTCAGTCGGAATCCTGCCAAGGTGCCATCCATGGGCGTGATGAAAAAGTCCTGAAAATCTCACGGAAACATGTGGGAAACGGGAAACGCTGCTGGCTCCCCAATGCTCCCCATGAACAAATAGGAAATATACGGAATCATAGAATATGTATATAATTCATAATAATTTAATTGTATATATATATGGAATTATATATAATTATATATATATATAATCATTTATATATATATAATCATCTATAACATAATATATCATTATTATCATTATTATCATTATTATTATTATTATATATAGGGATAGCCATGGCTGGTCCCTCCATGAAACCCCCCTGGCTGGACATCCTATCGCCGCTCCGCTCGCCTCTAGCATCAGCACCCTTACAAGTCCCAGCTTTTCCTTACTGTCGGTGCCTTGGTTGCAACGATTTCCTGGTGGTCAACGTTTCCATCTCCAGATCTAGCGGTTTTGTGTGCGGAAACGATCCGGCAATTGGGATCCATCGTACTCACTATCCCAAATAAACGACACCAAAATATGACGAGGCATCATTGAAAACACACACTTCAGGTCGCTAAAAGTTGAGGTTTCGAAATGAGAAAGTTCACCCTTTGGCGGGGCCTCAATATCCCACCAAGCCTAAGAGAGTGTCAGCATCAAGAATCAAAGGCCACTCTGCCACCCTGAATGATGGTGCCTTCATCAATCATATCTGCTTTTGACAATCCAGGAGAGTCTCCCAAAATCAGAATCCTAGCCTTTTGATGGTGAGTTTGCCAGAAACTGAAAATAAAGGAAACCGTATCCTAATTGATTCTTCTATACCTATAATTGATATTCAGCCTTTTTTTTCGGCGATTTGAACTCGCGATTCAGCCCCATGAAAACAGGCGCTCCCGTTGCCATGACCGACATGTTGCCAGTGGACGACTCTAGGATCGACCGTTTTTTTTTGGTCACAACTCGCTGAATCATTCTATGTTCGTGTGGAAATCATGTGGTATTGTCTCAAACATGTGTTTCGTCCCAAAATTTATTAATCCAATTTGACATAATCAAAAAAACGACATCGATTTTTAAACCATGGTTGACCCAAAAATCACAATGGGGAACATGATGTTCTAATCGATACCCTCTAGTTGTTTGACATACTGAACATGGCCCATTTATAGATGGTGATTTTCAATAGCAAACGTTACGGTGAAATGTCCAATCGATACACACCGGTCCAAGCCACAGAAATCCGCCACGTACTCGCCCACGGTTTCAAGGCGATCGGCTGCGGTTCTCTCCTGGTGAAAAACTTCAACGCACAGATTTTTTGAGGGGGAAATTGAAGGAAACCACGGGGTTTTCCTGGTGAAAATGTCAGGAAATGTCCAGTGAACATGTATAAAATGCCAGCAAAAATGGTGCTTTGACCCCAGATGTCCTGCAGTATGTAGCTCCATTCTGGGAGTTGGAGGACGATCTTCAGGAATTCGATGTTCATCTACCAAATTTGGGGAGACCTTTGGCTGTATGATTTTGAGATGGCCTGTTCGGCCTGTTGAAAATAGCCTGGAATCACCTGCTACTTGGCTGAGTTTCTGAAAACCGTCACCTACCCTCTGGTAATCAAACATGGCAATTAATAAATCCTCTACAAACTGGTGTTCTGGGAAAATCATTGAACTAAATGGTGGATTGTCCAGCAAGCCATTGTTGATTCCCGGAGGGTAATTTTGTTGGTTCTTTCAGCTCCTTCCAAAACAAAATATAAAAGTATATAAAAGTCATATGTCAGGCAGGGCGATCCTTTTCCATACGAGTTGGGCCTTTTCTTGACGAGCCGCAACATCCAGCAGCTCCATGTAGCAATGCAGCTTGACAGGATTTTGACATATGGGCAGGGGTCAAAATGATCATTCCCCCCCCAAAAAAAAGTACGGTTTCTGATCCTACAAGTGCCCAACATGCTTGGTGGCTTATGTGGCTTGACGCAGCAAGCGCCCCAAAAAATCGCTCGCTCCGAGTCCTCCCTATACATCGGTGTGGCCGAGTGGAAGTGAAACCTTGGGACACGCTGTCGCTGAATTTTAATCCATGGCTTCCTACATGAGGACAATCATGGTTAAAACTCCATGAGTTCAGAAACACCCCCGGAGAAACCCTGGTTTGGTGATTCATGTTATTTTGGGGGGTCCCGTTTAGGTTGACTTGTATCATGAGCAAACTGGTATGAGAAGCCTCCAAGATTATCCTTCAAACTGGCCATGTAATTATGCATCTCCAACAATCTGGGGAAGCAACAACTGATCTCGGAAACGGCTGAATGAAGCTGTTGCTTCAGAAACACAACGAGGGCTACCAATGAAAGAAAGAAAACCCTGCATAAGTGCGTAGGTATAACATCGAGACATTTATACGGTGATGCACCATACACTTGTATGATCTTGTCTGAACATCAACATACCGATCCACATGATGTCACATCCGTTTCTTTATAAAATACTGTCATTTTTGAGAAACCTTCCATAAACCGACCATTTGGGGATTCAAAAAGCACCCATTTTTCATGGCGCATGGAGGTCTACCTCACCGACATCCCTTGACGCCAAGGGACGGCTTGCCCAGGTAATGGGCAATCCGATTCTCCAACAAACGCCTCCGATTTCGGTGATGTGGCCTGTGATGGCGGGATGGCTCGGGTTGGGGAAGTAAAGCGGTGTTTAACCATAAAGACATCAATGCCTTAATCATTTATATTATATATATAGATAGATGTGATGTGTCATGTTCATATCCGTGAGTTTCCCTAAACAAGCCTTGCAGAATACGAGTGATCCAGTTTAAGCAAGGATCAGTCATGTTAAGGACCAGATGGGGATGGGTGTGCCCATATTCTGCGCGTGCTCTCCCAAGTTCAATTGGTTTCTCCATTTCAAGTGCTCAAAATCTGTGGAATTGCCTGGGCATCCCATGGCTGTCATCCAACTGTATGACTAACTGCTTGATGATGCGCTCTATTCATAGCCAGGCTCTTTGCAAAGCAAAGATTCAAATGATCCATAAAAGCTATAAACAACCCTTTGTGCTTATGGATTTCAAAATGTGCACCCTCAACATGGGAATGTTATATAGACGATCATATGTACAAAACATGTCAAAATCATCCAATGGCACTATGGTGCCAAAGGTCTAAAAGAGAAAAAAATGACACATAACCCACAGTCATAACATGTCATAACCATCAAAAATAATTCCATCGAGTCATGTCATCGGTGGGCTAAACAACCCAGATGATCCCAAAGGAATCATGATTAGCATCTGGTTATGACTAACAGTTCGCCATGGTTAAGCCATGGCCCTAATCGAAATCGATGCTTTACCTAGCTATAACCATTATTAATAGCATGGTGGATCTTTCCATGGCTATTGCTGTGAATGTCATCACCAGGTTGGGTAATATTGTTAGTTCTTTATCCATATTTACCCTCTGGTAATTTAACATAGCTATTGAACATGACCATAGAAATAGTGGATTTTCCCATGAAAAATGGTGATTTTCCATAGCAAAATGTAAACGTTTACCAGAGGGTATCCCATGGCCCATGAATCTTCCCTTGAAAAAAATGTGGTTTCTGTTGGCCGAATCCTCAGGAGCTCTGGGATGAAATCCCCTGCCTCCGCCAGCTCGAGGAGAGGATCACCTGACAGGGAACCACCGGCTCCTGATGGATAGCTGTGATCTGCGAATCTGCGCAGCCAACAAAATCATCCAAAAACAACAAACAATCCACTTGGCAGTGTGTCAAAACCAATAGTACCCCTTTTTTGTTCACATCAAAATAGCTGGGATAAATGGATGTGAATAACCCACTAAAAATGGTATTAATAGGTCTTGATCCATACCCACTTCACTTGATGAAAAAACGGGTGGTTTTGCTCCCCCGGCTCTGTTTTTTTTTTCTGCTGGAAGAATTTGTTCGCTGCAATGCAAACCTTCTTCAAAGGATTCTGCACTGCAAGAAAAGAGCACATGGATGCAAATGGTGTGTTCCAAACGCTCCGCTTGCACACAACCAACTCCAGCTTGGTCTTGGTCTCAAGATCTTCGCAGGAACACTCATGGCTAGTGGGGGAATCAAAATCCTAATCAGGGTCTTGGCGGGTCCAATAGAATGTCTAGGAGTTGGGGATCCCAAAATTACTTTCTTCGAGTGACCCCCCAACTGACATATTGTTTTACATTTTATCTGGCATTCTATCTGACATGTTTTCTGACATTCTATATATCTGACATATATTCTGACATTATCTCTGGAACTCTATCTGGCATTCTATCTGGCATATATTTTGGCATTCTATCTGAGATTATATGTGGCATTCTATCTGACCAATATCTTCTCACATTCCATCCATTCTCTCTGGCATGTCTTCGGGCCGAGGCGTGCCCAACTCGGAGCTGCACGCAGAGCTGGCCATATGGCTCAATGTCCAGGTGTGCCAGCTGCATCTGGAGGTCACAATGCTTGAAGAGGGGGAAGAAGAACGAGAAGAAGAAGAAGAAGAAGTTGCACCTTTGTTAAAATCTAGAGATCTCTGACCTGGTAGGTGGGAAAAAAAACTTAAGAACAGTTGTTCTTTCGTAGAGTCTTTCTTTGGTAGGGCCTAATTCACTATGATCCAATATCAGCTAAGGATTATCCAATATTAATCCCACTATTGGGTCGCCCATTCATTGTTTGGAACATGCCCAGAGCACATGATAATACGATAAAATGATAAAACGACGACGTTTTCAGCTTTGCTGAGCATCGCAGATCATTGCTAGGCATGGCGGCGCCTAGCAGATCCAACCCCAAAGTGGTTGGCTGGTACATGTTCAAAATAGGTGCATCTGAAAATGTGAGGTGTACTCCCAATATAACCCGATATAACCCAATATATATATATATATACGTATATATGACAATACATGACAATGTGTGTTTGTAGGGAAAGTGATGAGGCTACGCTGTTTCCAGACACACCCATATGCTAAACAACTGATTGGTGGCTGGATGAATCGTGCTGAACCGAAACTCCAGTGCACCACCAATCAGTCTAAAGGTTTGAAGCCATCCTCATCGACCGAGTTTACTGCTCAAGCTTGGCGCATTTGTCTGGCAGTTTCATAGTAGCCCTGGCTGCAACCAAACATGCCAAACCAAATAGGGGACAACTCAGATGCACCGGCAACGTTCCACACCATGGTGAGAGGCACCCACCAACCTCGGTGGAGCAGTCCAGTGCCGGGGCTACGATGAACCGTTGGCTTCAATATTTTTCTGGGTTAGCCTAGAATGCCTAGATGAATAAATCCTGATTGATTTCCTAAGATCTAAGGATAGTAAGGAAGATATCTGAAATAGTCGCAAAAATACAAATCCTTTTTCAAACTGGTTCAAACTGGTTGCCCCCCAGTTATTCAACAACCCAGTCAGAACATTCGTCTGGGCCAAGGCTCTCGGCCAAAAATTTCGCAGGTCGGAAGGGCAATTTTCTGACACCACTCTGGAAAGACTTCTGCCAGCGCAACATAGATGGTGACAAAAACGACGCTCAAACCTGAGTTCATACCCTAAATTTTGGGTATATGAATGTGGGTCAAAATAGGGGTGCCTATACAATGGCTGATTAATTTCGACCAAAAAAAAATGTTCATCCGTGGTGGGGGGCGTTAACTTTTGACCCACGCTGTTTTTGACGTAGGACAATGGAAAAAGCGCATTGGGGAATTCGGACTCCTATGTTTAGCTGCCGCACTTCCATGGACATTTTGGGAGGGTGTGATGATAAATAGCTCTGTGACAAATAAGAAATCCTTGAAGTTCGGGTGGTTTTTCCACCTGCTGTGCACCCACGGGCCCTTAAATACCCCAGAAATCTTGGTTTATGCCCATATGGTGGATCCCCAATAGCGGGATGGTCCATGGAAAATCCATAGATGGATGATTTAGGGTCACCCCTATGACTCAGGAAACCTCCATATCCTCCGAGCTGGTCGAGGAGCACATGCGTGCAACGAAGACCATGGTCATGACAAAAGCGCTGTCCGTCGTTCCGAAGGCACAGGCCATGAGACAAAGGCCCCCTAGGAAGAAACCGCCAAATTGGGCTCGATTTCGACCTGCAAATCCAAGATGAATCATGAAAATGATTGTGAATCATCTTCCAAAATGCAGCTGCATGTCATGGATGACAATGGATGACCAAGCCACTATAAAGTGGTTGGAGTAATAATAGAACCCCCTGCACCACAGAAAAAAATGGTCGTTCCATTGGAATTTGGATGGGCCCCAAAAGAGGCAGCCTCCGCCTCCGCGGAATCAATGCGGGGAGCAATGCAGCAAGATACATCCGGCACAAACGCAAATATGCAGTGGAAAAACCATGAAACACCATCTGTCAGTTGTATCTATATATATATATATTATATATATATAATATACTTATATACTTCATCCCTGTTGTTGGGTTAGAATAAACAGTGCTTGAATTCAGCAGCCGATCATATTTTGACCTCCGGCCTATTTCACTGGCCCGGCTTGCGAAGAGGCATGCCACGATGTCAGACACGCTGACGAGCATTAAACTCATGTATGCATTGGAACAAAGCGAATCGGCGGAATAGCTCAGGCCGTAGTATGCAAAGACCTCGGTGGCTCTGTTCACCCTCCCCAAACCTGGTGATTTCAGGCCTTACTCTTGAAAAATGGATCACCCAAGGCGCATGAAGGTGAGTTGGAGCGGTGGGGTCTGCATTTATTTTGGAATCAAACGTTTTGCGTTTTTGGCCGTATTCTGCTTTTGCAGACAGGTTTGAAATCCCACAAAACATGGGATGGCTCACATGAAGTTCCAAACCATCAACGAAAAGAAAATGGCGGCAAGTACCCACTGACCAAACCTCGCCCTTTTAGAGATGTTGCAGCCACTGTCCTGGTTTCCCCAACGCTATGGAGGGAACAGTTGCCTTGCCTTCTGGTTATGGCGGCATTGCCGGGCGTTATGGCGTTTCAACCGACAACAACGACGACGACCGCCGCCGCCACCACCACCGCCACCAACGACAACAACCAACAACAACCAACCACCACCACCACCAACAACAACAACAACAACAACAAACACAACCACAAGAACAAGAACAACAACAACAACAACACCAGCAACAACAACAACAGCAACAACAACAACAACCACCACAAGAACAACAACAACAACAACCACAACAACAACCACAACCACAACAACCACAACAACCACAACAACCACAACAACCACAACAACCACAACAACCACAACAACCACAACAACCACAACAACCACAACAACCACAACAACCACAACA
>Ga0126342_10013982_pt1 | contig 14187 bp, 8 predicted proteins | sample Cyp1metagenome_FD_92528 | JGI IMG/M metagenome (GOLD analysis project Ga0126342, IMG submission 92528) | Coral microbial communities from Lord Howe Island, Old Settlement Bay, Australia - Cyphastrea 1 metagenome | ecosystem: Host-associated > Invertebrates > Cnidaria > Coral ...
CGGCACGCTGCCAGAGCGCAAGAGGTTAGCATGGCTTCTTGCGGCCGCGGAAAGTGGACCCTTTTCACTGATTCAAAACAGCTTCTGCGCCATGTCCCCTCATAGTATATATACATACATTGACATACATAATGATACATATACATATGCATACTGAATACCCTTAGTTGCAGGAGTTGTGATCCCATTTCGAACCGTTGAGAGCCATAAAGTGTAATGACTATGGTTCCTCGGCCGTGCTGCTTCTACTACTCAATGCTGATGCTAAAATGTGAAAAGATGTTACAGTTGTGGCCATTGCTTAGTTTTACCGGCTTATTCTTTTGGGATTATACATTCTATAAATGGTGTTTTGTTAGTACTTATAACTATAGTAAAGGGTCATAACTGTAAACTACACCTGAATCTGGTCAGTCAAAACCTCCACCATATATGAGGTGACCACCATCTCGCACGTGTGGTACTAATGTTGCTCGTGGCGCTGCTGTTCCATCTGAGCAGTGTTCAAGCATGTCGGTTTTCATTCTTGTATGGGAGTATACTCCCCACTATTTTGAGGATTAACTTGATTATCATAATCAACATGATTAATATTATATTCTCCAATTATCCCCATCAACATTATTCTGGTTCGTGGTTTGGAACATGATTTTTTTATTGTGTCCATTATCTAGGGGATATTCCTTCCCGTTGGCTTTCATATTTTTCAAGTGGTTAAAACCATCAACCAGTATTGTTATCGTCCATCATTGGTGGGCTAATACGTCACATGTTTTTTGATTCCTATCCATTTCTTGGTGAGTGATATTCTGCTTGTTGGAGCAGATTTTTTTTCAGCAACAAGAGTCATATATTATTCCCATAATTATGGAAAATCCATGAAAATCCCATCCATGGTTTTCCAGCCAGTTGGCTTTTAACGAAAGCCACGGTGCAACGGAGGATCGGCTTCATGCAAATCGCCTACACGGGCAACATGGGCTTTTGTGAAGCCCAGAAACACGCCTTGGCATCTTGGCCATGGGCGCCGGGCCCCAGGGATCCTGGTGAACTATAGCCACGTTCATCGTTGGTTAGTTCACCCCAGTTGGTGGATGAAAACCCTACAGTTATGGCCATTTGTTAGTTACAACTGGTTATTTTAATGGGATTATACATTCTATAAATCGGGTTTTGTTTGTACTTATAGCTGATATTTCGGGCCATGCTGTGCTTATCCCACTGGTATTGAACCAGGGATATTTCACCGATTCGTGGCTAGTTCGCCACCAACTGGATGGTTTGATCTTGATTTTGTCAAGCGATGGTGTGGTAAACCAACATAACTATGGAAAATCACCATTTCCAATGGGTAAATCCACTATAAATGGCCATTTTCAATAGCTATGTTAAACTACCAGAGGGTAACTAACCGTAATTACTTTTAACTAGGGAAATACTGTAGGGGTGAACCAAGAAGTTGGAATGGATACCTTTGATAGTGTCAGATCGCATACTGCGACATGCCCACACATCGCAAGCGCGGTTATATGATTAGTGTCCTTTGTTCCAGGAAGAAACAAAATAAACAAACAAGTGAGGCTGATGCAAACACATCGGTTTACGATGTTTGCTTTCTTAGAGCGATGCCCACCATGTTATCAATGGGAAAGCCACCATTCAGAAAGCACAATCAATCAGATTGTTCTTGTGGTCAGGGCCTTCCATCAGCTACAGCAAAATACTGAGTTTATTGGCATCAAGGTTTTCAGACGATTGCACGTGATGAATCAAAAATCACCGACAACAACATGACATATTATAATGCCTACCGTTGCTGTTATTCATTGTCGAACTTTTTATGGCATTGTATTACCATAACTTGCACGAATTAGTCACGTCGTCACCACGATCGCAATCCAATGATTCGGGATTGCGAGTGGTTTTTCATGGGAGATGAATTGGATATAGCAAAAACCAACAGTACATTATATTAATGCAATTAAAATATTGGTTTATAGCAATAAACCTATTTAATAGGTTTATATTATATTAATATCACTATTGCTATTCTTGACGCATGTAATCAATCTGGGTAAATTTGATCACGACAGAACCCTGTCCTCCCTCACTCGACTAAAGGTTAGATTGCGGGGAATCATCCCAAAATAGCCCAAGATTTCAGATTAGTGAATTATTATCATTTACCCAGATTAATAGGTAAATCTTCTATAAATGGCAAATTATCACCATACATACCCTCTGGTAGCACTCCACTTGGAATCTACCCTTCGGTAATTCCTTGCGTAGCTATACGCTCTGGTAAACGTTTACATAACTATGGGTAAATCCACTATTTCTATGGCCATTTTCAATAGCTATGTAACAAAAAACCAGAGTTAGATGGCCCATGAAAGGTTCAATGATTTTCTTCATCAACCCCCCCGATCAACCCATGGAATCTCCGTCAAATCACCACGAAATCACAGAAAAAAAACACCACACCATCGTAAACGCTTAAAATTCACTATTGAATCACCAATAAATCAAATTAAATCCATGTAAATCACCATTAAATCAACATAAATCCCCATTAAATCAACATAAATCACCACAAATTCCATTAAATCACCATTAAATCACAATAAATCACCATTAATTTACAATTACCATTACGGCGCCTGCTGCTTTAGTAACGTGTCTTTCGCTGAGTCCTTGGTCTTCGCTGAGAAGGGCAAGTGGGCAGCAACCGAAGGTGGGGATGCAACTTGCACGATGGTGGTCATATAGATGATCACTGGATGGTAATGTCAACCCCGGATTCAGAAACCATGGTTTATTAATTAGGAGGTACTCCTCCAATAGTCATAATCCAATACTTAAATGGTACCCTCCCAATTAAACAGCCTAGGGGTTTATTAATCCAGGGTTGATATTTATATAAATATAACTATGATATAATACTATGTGTTATATATGATATGTTTGTTTGACATGGCTATGTAATTATGTAACACCATTATATTTGTACGGTATGGCTGTGTAATGATAAAATATAACATCCATTAATCCCTACTAAAAAATAAGTATAGGATATCAACTATAGTTGAATACCCTCTGGTAAACTCACAGTTTGCTATTGACATTTGCCTATTTTGTTTGTTGATTTACCAAGGTGTTTTACAAACATACTAACTATATATATATATATTTGGCTACTTGGTGGTGAACTACCCACGAATCGTAAGTAGGTTAGTTCACCCCAGCTGTAAGTGGATGAGAACCCTATTTATCCCACTTGCCAGGGATATAACCTACTCAGTAAGTGGGATGAGCCACCAAGTATATATATATATACACTATATTATTAAGAAAGAGGGACATGATAGGGACATATTGTTGCTATATAACGCTGTTAATAGGGACATATTAAATGTATATGATCATAAATATACAAGGCTTGCTATAAATATACACTCTTTCCCAAAACATGCAAGGGACATATGGGAATCTTCGTAGATTTAGCCAATGATGGGGATATCTCATGGGGACATCAGCAACAATTTCTGGATCTGAATTGTTATTTTCTGGTTGGTGGTTTCAAACATTGTTTATTTTCCATAATATATTGGATAGTCATTCCCATTGACTAATATTTTTCAAGATGGTTGAAACCACCAACCAGATTTGTTGTTAGCTTGTTTGTTTTGCCATTAGTGGCGATACTGTATACAGTACTACCATGTACTACCCCAACAAGCCAAGAAAGTCTTTCACCACAGGGTATCTAAGACTGGCCATGTAAACAGTATGAATATGAAACACCCATAATTTGTATATCATGCCCCCAACTGGAGATTCAGAAGGGTAATAAATGACGAAAAAGCACGTTTCAGAGATAAATATGAAAGTTTTGAAGGAAAGAAAACGGTGCGTTCACCAACGAAGTAGGATGGATCACCGACCAGTGAATCGTTCAACCATGTCTTGATCATGCATTCATGCGGACCCATTTGCAAACAACAGCAAGAATGCTTGATAGTGTGATGAACCCCATAATGAGCCCTCCCCTATATCCAAAAATGGGTTATACAAACAATCCAAAACTGGCGGTTTATAATATGTGTTTAGTAGGTTTACCACATTCCCCTACATACTAGCCTTCAAAAAGATACACAAAGTAAAATCCCACTGAAATATTGACATCTAATATTTATATATGCATATTATATGTGTATATAATCTGTATATATATATACAGAGTTTCCAACTCTATGATAGAGTTTCCAACTCTATGGAGTTACTCTCTCTCTCTATATATATATATTTACACAGATGTATGGGTGTTTCCTAGAGTGCTACCCCAAATCGTGCAAGTCACTAGACCATGTTTCTGTTGAAACCCATTTTTCGGGGATCCCATTTTAAGAAACCCCACTGCCACTTAACCAACAAACATCTGGATAAATCGTGATAATTCACTACTCTGAAACTTGTGGCTTCCAATGAGGTCGCAGTAAGGTCGTTACAATTTGACAAAGAAAAATGGGCGATTTCACCAAGACAAAATATGACTTTCACCAGCAAAAACTAAGATCTGAACAACACATTTATCGGGACTTATTCTAGATTTATGGAGATTTACCCAAGAACATTGGTGGTTTATGCTTGCGATTTGTGATAGTTTGTGATAGCTACGTCGGTATTTATATAGTCAACTGTTGGTCAAATGTCCCTTATAGAATTGGAAACCATGATTTACATCAGCAATCAGCAGCAAACATACCAACGTTTTATCATGTTTTATCCAACATCATATCTTTGGAAACCTCATGAAACCTCTGACTGGTTGGTGGTTTCAAACATGTTTTATGTTCCATCATATATGGGTTGTCATCCTTCCCATTGACGAACTCATATTTTTTCAATATGGTTAAAACCATCATAGAATTGGATGATGGGAAAATTTACAGGAAAGCCCTATATTTGATGGCAAAAACCATGGTTTCCTGTAGATTTTCCCTCAAACCAATCCATTGAAACCAGCAACCAGCTGATCTTTTCTGACCGTTTTTCCAACTTTCTCCCTGGAAGAAAAACTGCCAGGTCTAGCCACTGCCTTTGTGGTGCTGGGCGTTGGTGGCATCTCTGCAGGCACTTGTGTGCTGGTCTACATGTGCCTCGGACGGTGGTAACTTAGCCATTTTTTGGGTGACGAAAAGAACGGGAATTGATATGAATTCATCATGATGTATGGGGATTTTATGGTGAACATAGGGGAAATATGCAGATTTGAAGGGGATCAAAAAAGGCCTTTGACGTGGATAAAAATGTGGATTTAAACACCCCAAGTTTGGATTTCACGACGAAAAATTGTGACTTCATCAATAAACATGATGGTATAGTGGGAATATGATGGGACAATGATGAATTTGACATGGAACTTAGGACCCGCAGAAGAGATTACACACATATCAGTTACTGTTTTATTTTGCATGTTACTGCTTTTTTCTTTTTGAAGGTTGCTATACTTCTATACTAACATAGAATTTGTGTTGTGGGTCTACCCCCCAATGGTGTCAACTTTAGTCGGAAAAATGTTTTTTTCACCATAGAATTTTTGGGTACCCTATTTCCAACTACATCCACAGGGGTTAAGGTATAGAATTACGTATAAGATGTCATCATTTATCAATGTAGATTATTATTATTTATTGTTATTATTATTACTATTATTATTATATATTATATATATTATCATATTATTGTTGCTGATGTTTGCTCCCAATGCTACTCTTACTGCACAGAGGTTGTGAGATGCCACTATAGAGGCTGGTGGTTTCGCAATAAAAAAGTGTTGGTTTCAAGCACATTGTGGAGCTCCCCAATGCCTCATGTCTTTGCTTTTGGGATATGATGAAACAAAAAAACATCATGGTTGGTGGCAAGTGCGCGTCTCAATCCGGTGGGGTTCCAGAGTGAAGGCTAACGTCAATGATGGTTGCATACGTGCAGTGGTGCCACCAATATGACCCCCAATATGAGCTGGTTTATTTTCAGTTTATATACTTGGTGTCTCATCCCACGAATCCTAAGTGGATTATATCATATTATATCCCTGGTTCTAAGTGGGATAAGTACCGTTATTTCACTGACAACTGGGGTTATAACCTACTTACTAAGTAAGTGGGAACCACCAAGTAACTACAGTAATAATCATTCCCAGACCTTGACGTTCCCATGATATTCCCCATGAATCCCCAAGGTAGTACCCCCTTGACATTCCAAATAAAGGGAGCTGCACCTTTTCAGAAAACCTCTGAGGATTGTGAATACCTTGCCGCGCTATATAGATGGAGCCAGCCCTCAGCAACACGGCTGTTCACGAAGACGAAGTAACGTCCGAGGTGAATTCTGCAGTGTTGATCCAGATACCATCCTTGGGATGATGTTGGAGACAGCCAACCCTCTGGTAAACATACAAAAAGCTATGGGAAATTACCATTTTGAATAGGTAAATCAACGAACTAAATGTGGTACTTATTTTCAATAGCTATGTTAAATTACTGGAGACATTAGGATCCAAGGATGATGTTGGAGACATTAGGATTAGCTAGGATGACTGTTTCTTTATGTTGGAGACATGTTGATGCGGTGAAGAGTTACATGTTTAGGATAGGATTACAGTACCATATTGACTAGCATATGAAGAAACATGTTTTAGCTTACAACTGAGGGATAAACACAGATACAACTATATAATCCAAAAGGATTATAGTTCAGGAGAGAAACTACCTTAGGCCGTAGGATAGCTTAGTTGCTAATTCTACTGATAGTCAGTGATACGGCTATGTGTCCAAAAACTCATACCGATACCCTGGTGAACAGCAAAATAGGTGGCAAAATGGATGTTCATCCTCCCAGGATATGGTATCATAAGGTTCAACTCCAACCGGATTTTGGAACAATGCAATTTTGCAATAGTTTTTGTTTGAACAGAAAAACAGATTGAATTGTTTATTTTGTACTTCAAAACAATCCCTGAACTTACCTTTGTTTGATTTCATGCAACAACTCCCTAGAACGACAACTGGCCCCGCCTACCCACATCCCAACACGCAGTCCAAAGAAACACGATAGGGAAAAATACGGCCAGAATATCTTGCCGTGGTGAACCACGATTTTCCCGACCCCGACTGAGCGAGGTACATTTCAGATCCCAGGAGTATCGCGGTGGCCTCCGGTGTGGTTCCTTGGCGGCCGAAGCTGGGGATGTTGCAACTGCCCCGACTGTGGATTTCTGTGGTGAAGAAAAACAGTCCAAGAGCTACTTTATGAATGTGTAGTATTTGAAAAAGACACACACACAAGACATGGCACATAACTCACAAAACACTAAATTTGATGAAAACACTAAATTTAATGTGTTCTCATGACCATATTTTCGGAGACGCTCACCATATCAAGTTGATTTGTTCCAGTATATATTAGCTAAAATTGTTGAGTTCTTCATGAAATCTCTCTCAAACCCCATTTTAAACCCACTAAACTCCGGTCTACTTGGTTACACAGTTATATGTACCCTCTGGTAAACTAACAGTTTGCTATTGAAAATTGCCATTTATAGTTGATTTACCCACTAAAAATGGTGATGTTCCATAGTTTTTTGTATGTTTACCAGAGGGTAATCCCGATCTAAGAGGCCATTCATAGCCAGTGAAACCAAGGCTTCCAAGGTTTTGCCAGTTTTGCCGGCACCATCCATAGCCATATCCCAGCAGCGCAGCGAGGTCGCACTCTTAATGTCTATGAGTTGCTCAGCTGCAGAAATATCAGCAATTGGTGGTTCCCACGAATCGTAAGAAGGTAAGTTCACCCCAGTTTTTTGAGTGGATGAGAACCCTACTTATCCCACTTAGAATCGAGTTTGCCAACCAAATGAATGATTTTTTTGGATTGGTTCAAACCATTCATACATGATTTGACCACCTTTACTTCTCTTTTGTTTGGTTCTAGTAATTTCCATCTCAGCCATGTTTGAGCATTCTTTAGGGTCAATTGAAAGCACTTAAGCAAACATCTCGGTGTTCGGGGTCCCTGAGGTATTTTGCACCACTTCATTACCATTACGGATACCATCGCCTATTGCAGGGTGCGGAGCTGCCTGTGGAGCTGGGGGATGTCAAGTTCGCAAGCCGAAGATTCCTAGCCTAGGGTTATTGAAAAAATGGAAAATCATATCGGAAATCACCATGGTTAATAGATGTTCATAGGTATCTCATCTATACATAGCTAAATAGGTACATCTATATTGCAATTCCCCACTATGCCTTACCGGAGCCATTTCTTTAATGGTCAACTCTCCAGCGCCAACCATCCCCAATTAGAGATTGATTAAACATTGGGTATACCCCTGTGTCTGGGGTGATGTAAGTTTTTACCCCCACGGTTGGTTAATGGGATAGAGTTCACTATTGTTTGATAGTGAAAACACCCAGGTGCCGACCATACAGATCCTACATTTATGGCCTGAAATGGCAGTTATAAGTCAGTAAGTCCCCCCTATTTATGGAACGATGACCCCATTTACGGCCATAGAAACATCTAATTTATGACTGGTACTTGGTGGTTCATCCCACTTAGTAAGTAGGTTTGCTCACCCCAGGTGTGAGTGGATGAAAGCCCTACTTGCCCCACTGGATGAACCAAGGATATAACCTACTCAGGATTCGTGGGATGAGCCATCGAAATCGTGACAGGTTGACGCTGACATAACTTAATGGGATTCTGTGGTTGAGCAATATAACCAACAATAAATATAATGTGTGAAATATATTTATTTATTTATATATATATAATTATGTATATAACCCCATATATATATATATATATATCTATCTATCTGATTACACGATTTATGAGGTTAGACGGTTACCAACAGTCCCATCATGTCACCCTCATCTTGTCCCATTCCCAGCTCGGCTCGGCGCCAGGGTTTGGTGTTGCATGAGACAGCCCTGGGGGATCCCGGACAGGAGGAGCGTAGGGGAAGTTGCTGGAACTGCTTCCAGAAGCACCTGGGATTGTCAGATTGGGTGCGGGGTCAGGTGCAAAGTGAACCTTGGGAAGTGATCAGAAAATCGCAACTGAGTTTCGGGATTCACCAGAAAACAATTTGGATGACTAGCTAAATTGATGAACATAACTCCACAGAACTGGGGGTTATGCTAGAAAATGGTAGTTACTCGTATCTCGAAGTAGTTCGTTGGGGTGATAGACCAAGTTTTCACTGGAGGGACCGAGCTTGTGGTATCTGATGACTGGGCGAAGAGCCCAGACATAGAGGTGGGCTGCCATGAAGCTATAGATAGATCTACCTTAAAAACGCAAGCTTTATTGCAGTTATAACATGTTCCTACCCAACTTAGCTATGACAAAGCAATCATACGTCCATATGGTGGTTTCTTAAACTGGACCCCAAAACTATAGGTGTCAAGATCAAAATGATGTAATGACTTGGATGGTTTGGAGTACCACCATTTTAAGAAACCCCCGTATACATCGCCTGTGTTTTGCTGGTCAATGTCTGAAATTCCCAACACATCGCAAGGCCACCCCAGTACTTTGATGAGGTGATGTCTGAACTTAGCGAACAAAAAACGCATTTGACATGATCCAGTGATATTTGATTTATAAGTGTATATATATAACATGGATATATATATATATATATCATGAATATATATATATATATATTTGTTATATTATATATATATATATATATATGTTATTATATATATATATATATATATCTTGGATATGTATAGAACATGCCTGGTCTATATGGAATATCCCCATGACTTCCTTGAGGGCGCCGACGGCGCGTGAGACGGAAGCCTTGCTGACGAGACCCGCCATGGAGACGCCTCGGTCTGGGTGAGCGATGACCAGCGATGCGCCGTGAGAGGTATTGGAATGATGGAAACATGCGGTAAATCTCTGGTAAATCTCTGGAAATCTATGGAACATCTCTGGTAAATCTCTGGAAATCTATGGAAAATCGTAAATCTATATGGAACCTCTAATGTAATAGTTGGCAAATATATGGAAAATCTATGGAATTATGGACAAGTTATGGTACATATATTGAAAGATATGGAAATATATGGTAAATTTATGGAGTAGAAATGGAGGCTTATAGCTGGGACAAAATCATCTAGAGATGGTGGGATTTTCCATTGTCATGTTTGACTACCGGAGGGTACAGGGAGTAACTATCCCAAAATGGCCGAACTTTTAAGTTTTGTGAGTTGTCACATAAAGTATCCAGACATGTAGCAGTATCCCATGATACAAATAAAAAAAGTTGCATGGTATTGCATCGTATATTTACCAATGTTTGCCCACGAAAAGGCCCAGATGTAGGTGAGACATGATGATACTCATGGTTTCACGAGATCTCATTGGGATAATATGGATCTAATGGACATATATACCCAACATTGGATGATATGTCTTTGACAATTACAACGACGTCACGTTTACATCACGAGGACAACGATGGTCTGGTACCCTGATTGAAGGAACTGGGGACTGGAAAATCTCCTGACATTCTGGAGTTATTCACATTGTTAGGGGTTTGTAAAAATGTCCCCAGGGAACATCAATGTTTCGCATCACTTTCTAAGGTACTTTGCAGGGTATATCATGAATTATCATGATATACTTCTAAGTAGTTAACTAGTAAGTAAATGGATTATACATTATAATTGGGATACAGGGGGTAACAAATCCCAAGTTACTAACATTTACTAACCAGGAATCGCGTTTTTCCCATGGCCCATCGTTTCGTATCCCCTTTGTTGGGTCAACAATTGACACTTCCCAAGCCCATCTCCAAGGCCGGTATATCCATCTGTATTGGATCATAGCCAGGCCAGAAAATTTCTGGGCTGGAATATATGATAGGACCTGGTAGGATGTAGGTACCTCCAATCAATCGGTTCCTGAAATGGCCATTGATATCAGATATATCACAAAATATCGCCAACAAAGCAAATCAAAACTGTACGCGCACATCAAAGGAAGAAAGCCCCTGACGGTGTTTTGCGCCGCCAATTGTCATCCTTCGTGCTGCACGCAGCATCGCGCAGCACATGTAGCTAGGCAGACATCTGTCCCAAGTTGGACAGATTTCAATGAAAGAGATCCCTGCTTGATATGTTGGGATTTAATGGTGATTTAATGGGACTTAATGGTGATTTCCATAGTTATAATATGTGTATATATATATACATATATATATAATACATATATATATATATATACACCCTATGGATCCATGCCCACTGTCTGAGATGGTACGGCTAACCCCCTAAATCATAACCCAAGCACTTCTTGAGAAGGTACTTGGATCTATAGGGAATAACTATGTCCGGTATAGCAAGACAGTCAGGACCCAATGTTTCAGCCGCGCCGGTGGGTGCAGTCCCTTTGGAAAAAGCGCCGGCTCAAGCCGTCACATGGCGATGGACCAAGGTGACAAGCTGATATCAAGTAATTAAATATATTTGCACCCAAGCAGCATGTTATCTGATTATCTACTTGGTGTTTCAAATCCCTGGTGGAAGTATTGCCCGACTTATAATTATATTGTTTTCTACCTTTCCTCTCAGTCTTGTACCCTTCTGTTTTGGTTCTGTCGAGACAGTGAGAAAATGATCTCCTCTATCACTGAGACCAATTGATTTTAGTAGAATCAACAGTGGATTCTCCAATCGATGTCTTACAGCCTGCAAAGGAAGTAGAGGTAGCCAACTATGAAACCTCACAAGTTGGTATGAATTACTACTTGGTGGTGAACTCCCCACGAATCGTAAGTAGGTTAGTTACTGTTAGCTCACCCCAGTTGTAAGTTCATGATAGCCCTACTTATCCCGGTATCCCACTTCGAACCAGGGGTATAACCTCCTTAGGTTTCGTGGGTAGCAAGTAGTATATACCCTCTGGTAAACATACAAAAAACTATGGAAAATCACCATGTTCAACGGGAAAATCCACTATTTCTATGGCCATTTTCAATAGCAAACTGTTAGTTTACCAAAGGGTAAATCCCATGAAATTACCAGTAAATCCCACTAAATCCCATTATATCCACCATTTTGACATAACCATTTTGACATAACCAGAGGCTATTTCATTGCCACACGGGATCTGTGAATTTGCCAATGGTCTTCGGCGGGTCCACGATGTCCATTACTGGTGGTTTGGAACACGACTTTTATGACTTCCCCAATAGTTGGGGTGATGATCCAATCTGACGAACTCCATCATTTTTCAGGGGGGTAGGTATACCACCAATTAGATTATGTCCATGAGCATGATGTTTATATGTTTAACAGATGACTCAGTGAGAGTTATGTTATATACATAATCGGCACAAAAAGAAAACATGTTTTTTTTCCGCTGCCATGTTTGATTTCCAAGGGGTATATATTGTGAATCTATGTATTGTTATGTATGTGTTGGATACTAAAGGATCACAAAAGGTGTGATGGGTAGTGATTTGAACAGCACGTGGAGATAGAATGGGTGATTGGATACACCAATGGCATAGTACCATATATATATATACGTAAATACATATTGTTCCAATGGATATAGACGGCCAGTATTGGTTCTACCCCTTCTGAAACAAAAGAAACATGCCAGTGTTGGAGGACAACTTGAAGCCCCCCACTTTAGGGGTCACCGTCATATGTTTCCGAAAAGATGTCCACCTTATAGTTTCTGCTGCTTTATTTGCTTCGTAGTTTTATGAGTTACAAAAGAACGACGCTTTTTGACTCTTGCTCTATGCATCTCTATGCGAATCATGAAGGCCCCTTTGGGCCAGCGGTATGAGTGGATCGGCTGGCGTCTTATTTTTGAACCGTGGCCAGAATTCAAGCCCCAGGCCCCGTGTGGCCCGGGGATCAACGGCTACAACCAGCAGTGGCAAATGAGAATCTTGGGTGACACGTTGACAGGAGGATGATATTTGATTTAATGAACATGAAATTGTCACCGTGTAATACAATCCCATAGGATATGTTTCCCACCATTTGGTGAGATAATATGGATATGAATGGAATTCAATTGTCATTTATCGTGAATACTAATGGGATATTCATGGAATATTGGTTTATTCAAATCCCCGGACAAATTGGAGCTTTGAGTGGGAAGTTCATATGTAAATGGAGGATTGTTTGCCATATTTGACTACTCTACCAGGGTACCAGAGGGTATACAAGTAAAAAAAAAAACATGATCTTCCAATATGCTCATTATCTTCTCATAATTCTCGTTATGTCTTCACTAAATCCCCAGATTGTTTCCCCATGAAACCACCATTTCAATGGGGAAATTGATCAATTTTAGGAACGGAGGATGCTCCGGTACTGTTGGCGTAAGATGGCTCTATGCTTTAATATAGGCATATCCATTCCCACTCATATCCATAGATACATTGTTTACTTACAAACATTAGTTAAACATTACTAATGAAACTAACTTGTATACGCATACTGTACTTGAAATATGCACCCCATCTCTCTATAAATGTATGCACATTGATACATGTTTTGAAATTTCATTCCATGGACACGTGTCCATCCAAGAGATGTCATTGGTGGTTGCTGTTCAATCATAATTGAGACAATTGGTTGAGATGACAAGCACATTTTTGGGATGACTTTAGGCCACCAATTAGACATTATTGATGTTCATCCCCCAAAAATCTGCCAGAACTTGACCATAGATTTCCCCATTGCCACTGCCACAATTTGATGGGCTGTCCACTCTAGGGCTTGGAGTGCTCGATGTAGCGCCAACTGTAGAGCGACATGACCCGTGCACGGATCGAGACGGTGTAAACGTACACGTCAATAGACCTGCAGGCCGACATCTACGAAATGGATGGTGTAGAGTAAACTGAGTTACCTAATGAAATAAAACATACACAATTCAACATGATATACAAACATTGTTTTTGTTTTTTTCCCCACCTGCCAGGTGAGGGTTGTTAGATTTTATGTCAGTTGCCTGCTCCTCCTCTCCTCCTCTCCTCCTCTCCTCCTCTCCTCTCCTCTCCTCTCCTCCTCTCCTCTCCTCCTCCTCCTGCTCAACCGCGACCCTCGACGCACAGTGTTCTCTGTCGGACCTCAACCA
>Ga0126342_10013983_pt1 | contig 14187 bp, 17 predicted proteins | sample Cyp1metagenome_FD_92528 | JGI IMG/M metagenome (GOLD analysis project Ga0126342, IMG submission 92528) | Coral microbial communities from Lord Howe Island, Old Settlement Bay, Australia - Cyphastrea 1 metagenome | ecosystem: Host-associated > Invertebrates > Cnidaria > Coral ...
AAAAAAAAAAAAAAAACGAAAATTACGAGAAAAAAGAAGAAAAAAATAGAAAAGAAAGAGAAAAACAGCAGCAAATATATGAAAAAAAATAATAAAGAGAAATGAAATAAAAAGAAATAATAAAATCAAGAAAGAGATAGAATAAAGAGAAAAAGAAAAGAGAGAAGGAAGAGAAAGAACAAAGAGAAAAAAAATAAAAAAAAAATGAAGAAAATGAGAGAGAAAAAAGAGAAATAAAAATAAAAATATAAATATAAATAGAGAAGAAAGGGAAACAAAGAAGAAAAAAAATAAGATAAAAAAGCAAAAGAAAAGAAATAAAGAAATAAGAAAAGAAAAAAGAATGGAGGAAAGAAAAAAAGAAAAAATAAATGAAAGAAAGAAAGGTAAGAAAGAAAGAGAAAAGAAAGAAAAACAAGAAAGAGAAGAAAGAAAGAGAAGGAAGAGAGAGAGGAAAAGAAAAAAGAGAGATAAGAAAAAAAGAGATCAGAAAGAGAGAGAAAAAATAGAGAAGAAAAAAAAAGAAGAAAATTAAAGGACCGGATAACCCCACATGTCAATTTCTTCCAATAAGCAGCAAAAGAAAGGTAAAGATGGCACGGGGAAAGCAGGAAAGAGAAAAGAGATGGTGAAGGATTGGAGTGAAGTAAGTTGTATGTGGAAAAGTAAGTTGTATGTGGCTGCATCGAAGCCGAGGCGAATAGGGCACTACGCCCGCAGCGACAGGCCGATTGCAATATATTGCAATATATATATGGACAAATTGTGTGTGGACAAGTTGAGGCCAAAATGTGCGTGGACAAATTGTGTCTAGACAAGTTGTGTGATGACAAATTATAGATAAGTTGTATGTGAACAAGTGCCTGTCACGCGTATAATGATGAGAAAATGTGTGATGATAAATTGTATGTAAACAAATTGTGTTATGTGCGATGCCTGCCAAGGTGGATGTCGCAAAGTGCCATACCTACCACGCCAATAGCGGCGGCCACCCCGGCCCAAGCGCGTCACCGGAGCCAACCCAATGCCATACGTACCACGCCTGCCACGCAAAAAGAAGGTCGATATCACCAATTATCATGTTTGTCACGCAAAATGAAGGTAAATAAATTATGCAAAAGCGATTTGGTGAGAACAAATTGTATGTGGAGAGGTTGTGTATGGACAAATTATATGATGATAAATTATGTAAGGACAAATTGCGTGAATTTTGTTTGGACAAATTATATGATGACAAATTATACGTGGACAAGTTATGTATGGACAAATTATATGAGGACAAATTATAGGTGAGCAAAATGAAGGTCGATAATATTAAATATTTTACCTGTTATGTAAAACGAAAATAGATGTTTCCAAGTTCCATACCTGCCACGCCTACCACGCCTACCATACCAACAGCCGTATGAGTAAGGTTATCACGCCAACAGCCGCGGCGCCCACCCCGGCCACCCCGGCCACTCCGACCCACGCACGCCACCAGACCCAATCCAATACCATACGTGTCATACCTCCCCCACAAAATAAAGGTTAATATCACCAAATACCACATCTGTTGTGTAAAACCAAGAGTGCCATACCTGCCACAACAACAGCCGCGGCGGCCATCCCGGCCAAAGCGCGCCACCGGAGCCAGCCCAATGCCATATGTGCCACGGCTGCCATATATGCCATATCTGTCATTCAAAGTAAAGGTCGATGTCGCCACGTGCCATGCCTGCCACATAAAACGAAGGTGGATGTCGCAAAATGCCACACCTGCCACGCCAGGCCCAAGCGTGCCACCGGAGCCAGCCCAATGCCATACATACCAGCCGCGCGCCCACCCCAGCCACCCCGGCCACTCCGGCCCACGCTCGCCACCGGAGCCAACCCAATACCATACGTACCATACCTGCCATTTAAAGTAAAATCACCCCGGCCGCTCCGGCCCAAGCCCGCCACCGGAGCCAATCCAATTTCATACGTATCACGCCTGCCATACAAAATGAAGATCGATATCACCAAGTATCACGCCTGCCACGTGAAACCAAGGTGGCTATCGCAGAGCACCACGCCTGCCACGCCAACAGCCGCGGCGGCCGCCCCGGCCACTCCGGCCCAAGCACACCACCGGAGTTAGTTCAATGTTATACGTACCATACCTGCCATACAAAGTGAAAATCGATGCCACCAAGTATTATGCCTGCCACGTAAAACCAAGGTAAGCGGCGTTCAAAATTTTAATTAAAATTAAATGGAAATTATTTATCCTTACGCGAAATCCTTGCGCGACCACAATGGAAGTTTGCGCGCGGTCAATTTTTCAAATTGAGCTTGCGCGACCTTGCGCGAAGATAAATTCCTGAAATTTGGTGCATTTTTGTTTGCGCGATACAAGTACGAAGCTGATTTCGGATTTGGATTTCTTAGCTTCTCAAATTCTCGGCTCGTTCGGTGGTTTCTCAGCTTCTCGACTTCTTGGCTTATCCGGTGGCTTCTCGACTTCCGGTGGCTTCTCGACTTCCGGTAGCTTCTCGACCTCTAGGCTCCAATCAACACAGGTCCTATTTTGCCAGCAGTGTAGTCCCTGAATGCCTCCAGTGAGTGTATGGCCTTGAGCCAGAGTACAATCAGTACAGCGGCATGGTTCCCAATCCGTGCAGTGGTTTTGTTTATTGTCCCGCTCAGAAAGAGCATAGTAGGAAAATATAGCCCATATAATAAGTTTACGATTATCTTGCTACCGGTTTCTGTGGGGTATAGTGGCCAGGAACCCCCTTTGCTTGCTCTTTGCTTGCGCGAACCTTACGCGAACCTTGCGCAAAATTCAGGGTATTTGAAATCTTCAAGGATCAAAATTATACGTAACAATTAACTCCATGGCCTATTACCATTCAAAATCCATAATATCCATTCATATCCATTCAGAATTTTGTTTGCTTAAACTAATTATACCTTTGCAAGCCAAAGGGCCGACATACCAAGCAAATAATACACAACGAAACTCGTCGTCCATCTCGTCTCGTCCCAGTATGTTGTGTAATCCTTTTCGTTACATATTTATTTTTATGTTTCAATTATCTACGTGATTTCGGGCTTGCGCGAAGCATGCACGTACATAAGCTTGCGCGAAGCTTGTGAAAAGCTTGCGCGCGTGAGACGCCATTCAATTTTTCAAAGAATAAATTCCACCGAATACTAAAATCAATTGCCGGCAGTTTTGAAAGTGACTCAGGTGGCTGTCGCAAAGCACCACGCCTACCACGCCAACAGCCGCGGCGGCCACCCAGGCCACTCCGGCCCAAGCGTACCACCGGAGCCAGCCCAATGTCATACGTACCACGCCTACCTTACAAAGTAAAGGTCGATGTCACCAAGTACCACGCCTACCAAATAAAACCAAGGTGGATGTTTCCAAGTGCCATGCCTGCCACGCCAACAATTATATGTAAGTAAGTTATTGTGTACGAGCAAGTTGTGTTATGACAAGTTAATGACAAGGTTTGTAAGTAAAGTTGTGTGTGTGAGCAAGTTATATAATGACAAATTAAATGATGACAAGTTGTATGGATAAATAGTAGTGGGAATAGAATAAATTAATGACAAGGTATGTGAGTAGAGTTATGTGTAAGTAAGTTCTATAATGACAAATTGTATGATAACAAGTTGTGTGGACAAATAGTAGTGGGAATAGAGTTGTATGAGTAGAGTTGTATGTGAATTGAATTGTGTAGGAGCAAATTGTGTGATGACAAGTTAACGACAAAATGTGTTTATAAAGTTGTGTATAATGTGGATGTAGATAATATAAAGAAGGAGATAAATTATATGATAACAAATTATGTGATGACAAATCCTGTGGACAAATAGCATTGGGAATAGAACAAGTTAACGACAAAGTATGTGAGTAGAGTTGTGTCTATGAGTAAATTATATGATGAAAAATTATGTGATGATAAGTTGTGTGGACATGTAGTAGTGGGAGGGGAATTATGTGAGTAGAGTTGTGTGTGAGTAAATTGTATGAGTAGAGTTATATGTGAGTTAAATTATATATGTGAGTAAGTTGTATAATAACAAGTTAATGATAAAATGTATAAATAGAATTATTTATAATGTAAATAATATGGAAAAAAAAACAGGAGAAGGCGAGAATACAAAACCAAAAATAAAAACCCCATATAAAGCTATAAAAAAAAAAGAAAAAAAAAGAAGAAAAAAACAAATGTAAAAAAAAGAAAAAAAAGAGAAAAATCAAAGAAAAAGAAAATAAAAAAAAAGAAGAAATAAAATATAAGATCTAAAAATATAAAATATAAAAACAAAAAATCGGAAATTACAAGATAAAAAAATATAAAATATAAATATTACAAATCTGGAAATGTAAAATAAGTACATAATATTATATTTTCAAAGAAACCTTAAATCCAAATATCCTTAATAAAAAATAAAAAATAAACTAAATTAAAACCTCATATTTATCCGAAATCAATAAAAATTAATATTTAAAAAAATAATATTTTTCACAAATTATTATATAATTATAAAATAAGTTAGAAATTAGTTATTTTTCTTTAATTATATATTTATGATTATCCTAATTTTTATATCTATTTATATTTTCAAATATATATATATATTTATTTATTTACATATTTATTTTTAAATTTATATCATATATATGTAAATATTAATAGTGCGTTTTTTGTATTGATATTTTTACGATTGGGATTAATATTGGTCAGAAATAATTGGGATAATAAAGATAAATCCAGGTGAGGGGCCAGGCGTTGCATCTCCTTCACGGAAAAGGATAAATATCGAATGAAAAAGTGAAAAATGAACTCGTATAGTAAACCAGGATATCAACAACACACTACCAAATAATACATTCTTTTGAATGACTGGAATTGTTATTTGTTCAAAATGAACACTCCATTCCTTTAGGAGTTGACCTAAAGCAACAAGCCCCACTTTCTGCTGAAAGATGCCATATGATGCCAGTGGAAGTGGAATAGTTATAAGTTATAAGGTATAAGTTGTAAGATCTTAATTGGGCTTCTCTGGAGCTTTACTTTCGAACAAGAATCCAAGAAAACGAAACTCACCTTTGCAGACAAGTGGATTTGTCTTAAAAGATGACACGCCCGGGCCACAATCTCGATGGTTAATCAATACCAGATAATACCAGTAGTACCGCACAAGGCGGTGGCCGAAGTTTTAAAGACAGGAAACTATAGGGGAGGTGAATCGGAGGTGAATAGTTGTTGTGATGCATGGATGCAGAGCGAATACACTGATGGAGGTAGTGCGGTTGTAGTTGTAGTTGTAGTTGGAGCTGGATTTGGAGTTGTAATGTAGTGGTAGTTGTAGCTGTAGCTGTAGTAGTTGTAGTTGTAGTTGTTGCTGTAGTAGTTGCTGTTTCTGTTGCTGTTGTAGTGGTAGCTGTAGGTGCAGTAGTAGCTGTAGTTGATGTTGTTGTAGTCGTTGCTAAGCAGTAGTAAGCAGTAGTAAGCAGTAGTAAGCAGTAGTTAGCAGTAGTTAGCAGTAGTTAGCAGTAGTTAGCAGTAGTAAGCAGTAGTAAGCAGTAGTAATCAGTAGTAAGCAGTAGTAAGTAGCAGTAAGTAGTAGGAAGTAGTAGTAAGTAGTAGTAAGTAGTAGCAAGTAGTAGTAAGTAGCCGCAAGTAGTCGTAAGTAGTAGTAAGCGGTAGTAAGTAGTAGAAAAAGCAGTAGGCAGTAGCAGTAAGTAGCAGTAAGTCGCAGTAGTAGCAGTAGCAGTAGCAGCAGTTGTTGTTGTTGCTGTGGAGGTGGGGTAGTAGTAGTGGTAGTAGGAGGAGGAGGAGTAGTAGTTGTTGTTGTTGTGGTTGTGTAATGTGGCGCGGTCGAACGTCCAAAAGTGATCCAAACGTGGTGTGCTTTTCACATTTTGACTTCGACATGTGCTTCGCGCCACAACGGCGTGCACTTTTTCGACATCTCAACGTCCAAAAGTGGTCCAAGACCGTCAGTTTTTACTGCGCTTAACTGTTTAACAGTTTTGACTTCGAAATGTGCTTCGCGCCACAACCGCGTGCACTTTTTCGACATCTGAACTTCTAAAAGTGCTCCGAACCTGGTGTGTTTTGTACATTTTGACTTGGAAATGTGCTTCGCGCACCAACGGCGTGCAACGTTTCATCTCTTTAGCGAGCCTACTTTTCGACCCTCCGGAGCCACAAATCATTGGAAAAACACAGTGAATCGCGACTTTTCTACCTTTTCGCGCACCTGGATCTTCTTTCTTCTGGCTTTCTCTTCTCTGACTCTTCGCAGCTCTGCTTTTCCATCTGTCCATATTGTCGGAAGTTTCACTTCTAAACTTCCTTCGATTATATTCCCTATTAACTTGTCATTTAGGGGTATACCCCAGAGACACCCAAGTGTTACCCCCCTCGCTCCGCGATAGCCGCTCGTGCAAAGGGTTCAGCACCAAGCTTATGATAGCTTCGCTCCTTGGTATGCGCGCAAAGAATTCCAAGCAACAAATGGGTACCATCCGGTAATCAAACATGGCTGGGACATCCACGGCAAATGGAGGTTTTGATGGGAAAATAATCTATAAAATTCTATAAATAGGGAATTGTCCATTGCCATGTTTGACTACCAGACTCAGAATGTACATCAACCTTCCATGAATTCACGAAAAAGTGGGTATACTTCGGCTTTTAGCGGCGGTTCATTTTTTTGGAGGTCAAGCATTTTCGGCCCGAGGGCTTACACTACCAGTAGTCTAGTAGTCGGTACTGGCTGCAGGCACCAACTGAGCAGCCGACCCTTTTGGCCAGAAATCCAGGCGGATCATCAAAGCGAAACGCCAGAAAGCTTTCAGCAAGTGCCTCCAACAGGTGCCGGTTTAGCGTGCTGAAACAACGTCCAGAAAAAATCAAGGCAAGCGACGACAAGCGGCGCTCACAACGATATGATCTACTTCTCTCAGAGGCCTCAACCCCAGGATTCCGGATGAGATTTCCGGGCCTCAGCCACAGGGCATGGTGTATCTCTGTATCTCTTCTATCCAAACATTTCTCACAACCAGAATTAACCAGAAATCTCTTGTTTAGAATCTGAAAAAGTGGATAGTTGAGTAAAACAATATGAAACAACCAAATAGTTTCTCTCATTGGAGCACCTTGAGCCAAACCCGAAGCTTCGCCGAGAGGCAGAGTTTCATTGAGGTACTTGCGGAGCTCTAGTCGGTCTCAGGTGCGGCCAGATGATGCAGTATACAGTATACAATTACAATCAAACAAATGCCTGGTTGTCACTGTGCAAACTGGGATGAACATCCAAGTAAACCACATTTAACATCAGCCAACATCAGTGCAAAATGGCTGCAGGTGCCAAGACTTGCAAGACTCGCCAAGAATCCCAATACCAGCAATCGAGCATAGTCCAGAACCCGCAATCCAAAAGGCTGCGCTCGGAGGAGCCTCAGGCCAGCATGGAACTGCAAGCTCAGAAGCATCGCAGCGTTATGAAGTGTTCACATGATCTTTTCGGATAATTACTTTCCTCTCGCGTCTCACAGCTGGTACATAGCTAGTACCGGCATCAAAGCTCATGTGCACTCATCTGAACAGCTCCAGATCTCTGGTTGAGGATCCTCTGCCAGAGTTTGACAATCATCATCTTCCAGACACAGTGCGCCAATTTCCAATTGTCTTTTCCTCGGTGCAAGGGTTTTGAGTACCAAAAGTTGCCTTTCTACAGGCTGGTTGAACCCACTTAGGGAGATAGATTTGTGTAGCATCAAGAACTCCCTCAAGAACTTCAAAAACACACATGCACCAACAAAAAAATTAAAAACACATCTGGTAAAACCTTGAAGGTTCTGTTTCGCCGGAGCAGTATAGCACCATGCACCGTTGGACCCCAGGGTGGCCGCCGTCTTCAAACCGGCCTTCGCAGAATTCCAAAATCCCTTGGCGCTGCAGGCGCTCCAGCACTGCCCAAAGCGTGGCGAGGACAGGGCACTGCGTTGTTCGCTGGAGAGCACCGGGCACAACGAAGGGCTGGGGAGATGATTGGGTCTGGGCCCCTTGGGTCCCTTGGGTCCCTTGCGTCCCTTCCCGAGCGTTGCGAGTGCCTCAAGTGGAAACTTCACCACCTCCTTGGGAAATTTCACCTGCGCCGTCAAGAAGTGGATGTCCACATCTAGCACTTGGCCAATGGAACCGATAAACAATTCCATCTTTTTGGTGAAGGGCACTATGGCAACTACTGCGGCTTCGAAGAACGCCTCCTTCTGCAGGACCTGCACAGTTTGACCTTCCAGTCGTGCCAGTCGCTGCACTTCCAGGTCCCTCTCAACTTCCTGGTCTAAGGCATCTCTGAAGGGAGCTACACATGACCCCATGCAAGCTGAACCTCTTTCCTTGCACAGTTCTTCGCATTCTTTCTCTTTCGACCTCCAAAATTCCATATCGTCATTGAGTTGACAGCCGTGGGTCGGCTCAATCTCGCCCATCTGCAAGGGAAGGAACTCAATCTCTGTCCACGGTTCCTTGCCGCTGGCCATTGGCAAGGGAGTTGGATTGATAAAACCTCCAGCAACTACAAACTTCCGCTCTCCTCCTTTCACAATCTTCCACTCCGAAAACTTGGACTGCATGGCGGTAAAAAATCTCTCTGCTGTCGCCAAGGTCATCACGGTATAGTTCACATCCAGCGCCGGAAAACTCTGCCGAACTGCTTCAACCACCTCTGGCTGACGCACCACGCGGGAAAATGGCACAAGTCGCTCAGGCCCCGTGGTCAGTTGTGCAAATGGGCTATGTGGTACCACACATCTCCCACGATTCCGCACTCCCGTGAAGGAGTCATCCTTCAGGGTTTCGAGAAAAGATTGGTAGTCATCTCCCAAGATTGCTGGACAGCCCGACCGAAACCAATGCTTGCTGGGACTGTCCGCAGGGACCACTTCGCACACCATGGCAGTCTTGGTCGGCTTGGTGCAGCAGCAAAGGTACTCTATGCCATTGTCGAAATGGGCACTCCCCCGGTGCCCAAAGCGATGCGTCAAATCCACCAAGTTCAACCTCCTGTGGTTCAGCTCCGAACGGAGCTGCTCGATGCCATCAGATTGACCTTCGACCTGGAGATGGTGAAGGGAGCCAAAACAAAACTCATGGCTTCATCCAAAGACCAAATTGTGGGACTTCTATATGAACTTCTTTGCTTTACAATCTCTGGATCTCACCCAACCTCTTCCAGCTGTTCTCGCAGGAAATCCACAGAAACTTCTGAAAGGAAGCTACAAGCCATCGTTGAAAAGACCGCTACGCCCCAGAAGGTGGCCTTGGAGGATGTGGAAGGAACGAAGGAATGTCTGCAGGAAACAATGCAGATGCAAGGCTCAGATGGCATTTCTTTGTGGAACAAAATGTTGAAGAATTGCTTCCTGAAAGCCTAATCTTTGGCTAGTTCCAGATCTGGGGGGGCATAAGCAAATCGCCTCTTTCAATGGAGCAGTTCTGGAAATTTGCAATGCGTAAATGATCAACCAGCAAGGGTGACCATAAGCAATTGTGACATGCTCTTTTTAATCAACAGATATTGTTTGGTGTCTGCCAACTCATCCTCCAAGAAAAAACAGGTGTCACTCACGGATCATTAGTCCGCAGTGCCAAACAAATGTTCCAAAATGAACCAAACTGAAACGTTCCTAGGGCCAAATCTATGCCTGCCATCTGAAATCACCAACCAGTGGCAGTTGCTGCTAAAGTGATCGTCAGTGGAGCAGCAGCCACAGCAGTGAGACTTGCAGTGACAGCAGTAGCGGCTGTGATCGCCAGGCTGCCGGTGATCCCAGCACCCGTTGCAATATTAATGGACAGGGCGATTCCTTCCTTGGTCAAACCCCAGGTCGTCTCACTCGCCTGGTACCAATCGTTCTGTCCATCCTGAACTGTGACATGCAAATCATAGGCTCCCAAAGCGGCCAAGAATGAAAATTTCTCACCTGGCCTGACCCGGTTTTTGGTGTGGGCATAGATCTGCACCAGCTTCGGCAAAGCCAGAAAATTCAGCGGTAGAGAAGAGTTGTTGATGATCGAAAATTGGAAGGCTGTGGTGGTGGAGTCATTCACTTTCTGATTCAACTGATCCAAGGCATCCTCCACATGGCGCAATGCTACCGCATGGTAGAGCAGCAAGCACCACAGGCACCAGAAAAAATCCATGGGACTTGTCAAACTACAATTGTTTTGAGCCTCTGGGCTGGGTCTCCCAGTTCATGTGCCCTGGAGAATGGTTTCATGTTGCATCTTGGTTGAACCTGCTTGAGGTACGGACCGAAATGACCCTGCATGGGGATTCCTTGCAATCCAACATCAACCTCTATTGATCCCGAACGCTACACCCCCTCGTTGGGGATGAGATCATGCTGCTTAAGCTTGCAGCTGGGAGGCGGGAACCAGGCCACCAAATGAGCAAAGACCATTCCAGAAGGGCCTGGCTATGGAGTTCTATGGCTGCAAATGGCAAGTCAATCACTGCTAGTAGCTGTTCTCTCGCATAGAAGTACAACATTGTGCAAGAATGTAGATCTGCAGGTATAGATAGCTGGATACGTAGACAGACGGATGGATAGATGAGCCACTAAAAATACAGTACCCCTATTCCATCTGATGCTTTTTATAGGTTTCCCTACTAAGGGTTATCATAGTCCGCAAACAAATAGGTAGTATAAGTCCCTATATTGACCAATCAACCAAGCTATCATGGCTCAGATGGATAATGTTTAGCTAGCCGGATAGATAGACAAACAATTCAACAGAAATGTGTGCATACATATACGCAGCTCTATATATATATATGTCTATATATATAGACACAATAAAATGTTGGTTTGTCTGAAAATAGGGTAGCCCCAAATTCCAAGGGATTATAATCATTATCCCCATTGAACCATGGCCCTGTTCCTCGCCTGATCTGCCTCCCACCAAGTGCCCGCGGCTCAGCCAAAATCGTTGGATACCACGCATTGCAGGATCGCTACTGAGCGGTGAAGGGGCACAGCTTGAAACCATCAATGGATGAGAAAATCTATAGGACAACCATGGGATACCATGGGTTTGTGCCCCAATTAAAAGGGGTTTCCTGTAAATGTTCCCTCCAACCAATTCTCGGTCGTCCTTCTCTTCTGCCTCAGCCATCTAGCTGAGTTGAGGGCCTGAAGTCTGCTGTTTCGAAAGCCCGCAGCATCTGGTGATACCAGCACTCCTTGCCTTGGTCCGGGTCACTTCTCTGTGGGATCAATAGCTTTTCACACAACTCCAAAAATCACCAGGAATGGACCGTCAACTACTCCCGGGAACCTGCAGATGTTTCGTGATATGCTGCAGTAAATTAAACATGGGAAACATTGGAAATCCCTCTCGATCATTTTCCTTGGGGCTTCGCCATGGGTTTTCGACATTCATCTTAGTTTGCCACAAGTTTGCCACAGGGTCTACCATCCCCATTTTGCAATGGTTGGAACAAATGAAAGCCACATTTGCTCATTAAATTCCCATGAAATCCCCATGAAATCAGCAGGATTTCCCCATCATCCAGGTTTTGGGGCTCCCAATGTTGATTTCTTGGTGACCGGTGACCTACCTCTGAACCAGGCTGAGGTGCACAGGGCTAAGCTGACGTTTGACATTGGAAAACCTGCGGACGTTTCCGGAGAAGCCCTTGCCTTGGGATTTTAGCCAGTTCTTTACATACGTATGTATATTATATATATATATATATGTGTGTGTGTATACAACATTTCGGTATGTAGATTTATGTGTGTATAATTATATACATATATGTGATTTTAACTCTGAAAATAGGGTACCCCAAGACCCACTCATCGTCATCCCTGCTGAAACGGCCAACATCCCCTGTGTCCGAACGCTTTCACAAAAGGATAGTCTGGGGATGAGCCCAAATCATCCCCGATGTTCACCACCTTTGGGAGGTTGACCATTGCCACAAGCGAGACACAGTGGGCTCGATGTCGGTATAACGCAAAAGCCACAATATCGGGGCGTAGACCGGATCTGTGTCGCATTTCCAAATACTTGGAAACCTCAGGCTCCAGAATATCATGTAAAAAGTATCATTGCTTGTGTTTCAAAATACTGTTTTCACAAATGCTTGGCCAACAACGAAACATACTGCATGATACTGCATGATACTGGAGCATGTAGGAAGCAATGAAACATCCCATCTTCGAACCGGGACCTGTCTCCGAGTTGCTTGAAAAACATTGATAATCTCCTGGCAAAGGAAACACAGCACATCAGTGGCAAAGTCGTCCAGTGTTCGTCCAAGATAATTGGAGAAACTGGCAGTCCTTGGTCAGAACCAGACCAATTCTCGTAGCCTGGGTGTCACGCACCATGAATTGAACAGCTGCCCCGCTGCCTTCTTGCAACTCAGTAACGTCATGTTGCGGAGCCATCAAACCTCCAGGTGAAAACTGTGATGAGTTGAAAAATCATCGAAGATTCAAAGCACTTTGGACTGCCAAGGCCTTCTTCATCCATTTCTATTCGTGAGTTATAACATATTGTGACTACTATAATCACAATCATAACTGACCATAATTTATGTGTATACATATATATATATATATGTACAATGTACTATCATGATCAATGCACTATCATGATCAACAATACTTTAATAGCCATTGGTAATCCCCATATCATGATCATGTTTATTCATATTAATACAGTAATACATTACAGTAGTTCCTATATTAGGAGGTATCCTAAAATTGTGGCTACCACAATGGAAAATCCCATCTATAAATGGATGATCTGGGGCTACCTCCATTTTAATTTCACAACCGCCAAGAGTCCCTTCCAAGGCCAGACCAAGGCTGGATGCAAGGGTTCACCCGCCAGTGTGGCGCCCGTCAAACGCATCTGTTGCACCTCCGACCCAAAATCATGGGAGAAGAATGGGAATATCATGGGAACATTGGGATAATAGTCCCAGAATAGTCCCATAATAGTCCCATAATTATGGGATTTTATATAAAATGTAATGGGATAGTAACCATTGTATATATCGTTAGTATTGCTTATCTAAAATGTAATGGGATAATGGGATATACATCAAAGTGACAATTGCCAGATTGGAAATTCAATCAGTATATCATCTGATATGGGAACGAGATGAGTGTTTTCAGGTTTTGAGGCGTTTTGAGGTTGCCGGAATAACAATGGGATGAATTAGGAAATAATATCATCTGGGAATGATAATGGGGATCGTCATAATTGTATAGATGTATGATACACAATGGGACGATAATGGGAATGTCATGAGGATATAGGGATATGAAAAAAAAGAATATCTGGGTGTATCTGGCATTTCTCACCATGGGACTTGGGGGTACCCTATTTTCAGACAAAACAATATTTTGTGTGGATAGTTTGACGAACAAACAAAATGCGAAGAATATTAATATGAGGTTTGAATGAAATGAATGAACCAACATTTGGATTTCAGCAACAAACATGGGGATGCAACTAACATGGGACCCGTAGACAACCTCGCACCCCGTCGGCCTCCGAAAGTGCTTTGCCATGGAGTTGATCGGTCACCAATTCAAACAAAAAGTCCTTGGTGGTTTCGGACGTTTCGGATGAACCATTGCGAATCCTTCGCTAGGATTGGAACCCTAAACGGAACGGATTTTGTTAGTCGCGATTGTTAGGTCAGAGTATAATGTTTCCATTTACATGTCATTCCACTTACATGTCATTTGCATTCTACAGTGACCATTTGCACTTACCGGTGGCTGCGCCCGTAAGAGGCCGGGGGAGTTATGCTCTCTCTGCCTTCCCTTCTATGTTTTATCCGGGGTTGGGTTAGTGGGGGGGGGGTTGGGGACGGTTGGCGCAATAACGTCCTGGCACTTGCACACACCTACTGGATGCTACGTGACAAGAAATTCTTTTGAAGTTCTTTTCAACTTCGGGCTACGTTATATCTATCGTTCTTTCTTTCTTTCTTTCTTTCTTTCGTTCTTTCTTTATTTCTTTTGTTTTCTTTTCTTTTCTTTTCTTTCCTTTTCTTTCCTTTTCTTTCCTTTTCTTTCCTTTTCTTTCCTTTTCTTTCCTTTTCTTTCCTTTTCTTTCCTTTTCTTTCCTTTTCTTTCCTTTTCTTTCCTTTTCTTTCCTT
>Ga0126342_10013984_pt1 | contig 14187 bp, 9 predicted proteins | sample Cyp1metagenome_FD_92528 | JGI IMG/M metagenome (GOLD analysis project Ga0126342, IMG submission 92528) | Coral microbial communities from Lord Howe Island, Old Settlement Bay, Australia - Cyphastrea 1 metagenome | ecosystem: Host-associated > Invertebrates > Cnidaria > Coral ...
CAGAAGATATGCCAGAACATCTGCCAGAAGATATGACAGGTAGAATGCCAGAAGATATGCCAGATAGAATGCCAGAAAATATGTCAGATAAAATGCCAGAAGATTTGCCAGTAACAAAATGTAGAAATGTCATGGTGGGGATCACACGAAGTAAAGTAATTTTTTTCAAAGTAATTCAGGCTCCTGAAATTGAGGAATGGCCTCTATTGTGATACTTTTTTTTCAGACACAATTTATTCAGGAGGAACAAATATGGTCCAGAAAAAACACGTTCTTGTAGGTTCAGCCCCTTCTTAGGGTACTTTGTTCCTGAAATTTACAAACCTTTTGTCCAGCCTCCCTATTAATATCACCCCAATAATTTTGAATCTTCAAAACGACAATTTCATTCAATTTCCCCGACTGATTAAATTCCTTATTAAACATGTATTAAGAAAACAAAAACAACACATTTTTTTCAAGGGGGTACCGCATGATTGACTCAGATCCTCTATTGTGCTGAAGAACTTCTGGGGTAAACAAAATCTTAAAACCTTTTATCCACCTTTCTTTGGGTAAAGCCGTAAAGCTGTTACTTTTGAAGTCCTTACTTGTCCTTAGATTTCTTTCTGGTTTAAGGGAAAAGCCATTGGAAGTAGATTGAGATAAAATAGATTCCTTTTTTACCCTTACAGTAGATTTCCTTTTGGTTTAAAAGGAAACCAATTGAACGAAGACTGACATGAAGTGGAATCCTTACTTGTCCTTCGATTTCTTTTGGGTTAAACAGCAAAATGATTTGAAAGCAATTTGATTTGAACTGGAATCCTTTCTTGTCCTTAGATTTTGTCTGGGTTCAAAAGGAAAATGAATTGAACACAATTTGATATGAATTGAACTCCTTACTTCTCCTTAGATTTATTTTTGGCCAAAAAGAGGAAAACACATGATAGTCGATTGATGTAAATTGACTTCTTTACTGATCTACTGATCCTTTGATTGCTTGAAGCTTTAAAAGGAAAATCAATTGAAAGCGACTGTTTTCAATTGAAGCCCTTACTTATCAATAGATTTCTTCTAGATTCTAAAAAAAATGAGCTGAACATAGATGGGAATGAATTGAAATCCGTACTTATATGTCATTTAACTTATAAAAGACAATCAATTGAAAGTAGATTCAAATGAATTGTAATCCTTACTAATCCTTGGATCAAAAGGAAAATTGTTTGAACCTAGATTGGCATCTTCTGAAATCCTTAAGTCGATCATCCTGGGTTCCCCAGACATTGTCCCAAGATTTTTTTGAATAATAGAGTATACTAAGTATACCTATATAAATTGTTTTGGGCACACCAATCAGCGTCCAACATTATGATTATCCTCATGGATGGTCATCTGACGAAATCCATATGATATCAAAAAATTTGGCTTCTCAGCGGACCACGCGGAACAAAGGACAAAACTATGAAATTGACAAATGTTTACACTGGTTGGTGGTATACCTACCCCTCTGAAAAATGATGGAGTTCGTCAGTTGGGATCTGTTTATTCCCAACTGAATGGAAAAATAAACATATTCCAAGCCACCAACCAGAACATCAATTCTCCACCATTCAGAAGTTCAGGTTTCATGTCCATGTGGTAACAATGGTCTTGTTTTCAAAAATGGCGTTGCTATGTTAGAATTGTGTTGTTTCCCTGCATGGTAAGTTCCCAAAAAAAGGGACACCAACTTGAGGCCGTTGTTGGCAATCATCTACCCTCTGGTTATGACTAACATAGCTATGGTATAGATGGCCCATTGAAATAGATGGTTTACCTATTAATAGCATGGGGATTTTCCATGGCGAACTGTTAGTCATAACCAGATGGTAAGTTTATGCATATTCACAGTGTCCATTGGGCTCGGAAAGCCCGGAAAGCTCCTGTGACATATGACATACGGACAAACGTATGACTAGTGCCTAGCGGCTGGAGTTGCAATCCCAGTTGTTGATCACATTGGTTGGTTGAACCCCCGAAAATTCCCAGCCTAAAACAAATGATCCAATCTACTTGGTGGCTCATCCCACGGCTCGTAAGTGGGTTCGTTCACCCCAATTATTTCAGTGGATTAACCCTACTTATCCCATGTAAATCACTGGGGTTATAACCCACTTACTAAGTGGGATGAGCCACCAAGTACTAAACCAAGGATTTCCGCATGTTTTTCCTGTAATAAAATGGGGGGGGCTTCTTATGATATGGCTATGAGACAAACAATTACGTGCCCCAATCGGTGGTGCGGTGGTGCTTTTTTGGCCAGAGGTGAGGCTCAGGAAACTATCGGATTTTTTTAATGGGATAGCTGATTGATGATAGCTGAGTTGGATTAACTGTTGGCTTTTTTTTGGTGATATAACATGAGATAAATATGAATTATTCTCAATGGGTTTAGAAGCCAAATGTTTTAATGTTTTATACATGTTTTATAACTATATCAATGTTTATGGAGAATAACTGATGATATAAGTTTATAGTTGATACAACATGATATAACTATATATATATACAGGATGGGGCCCCCGAGTTATAAGTTGGTTTATAAACCATTATAATCCCCATTAACTATTGTTATATCTACCATAAACCATTGTTAAGCCACTTATAAACCAACTTAGCTATCTTGGGGGCCCATCCTGTATATCTATCTATTTATTATTCTCAATGGGTTTACCTCACCAAATGAAGCTGGGGAACCTCACCTAGAAATTTTGGACAGGGGCTGGACAGGGGAGTATGAATTGACAGTGGTTATTCCCAGGAGTTGTGGTTCTCTATGGTACCCTCTGGTAAACTAACATAGCTATTGAAAATGGCCATAGAAATAGTGGATTTTCCCATTAAAAATGGTGATTTTCCATAGCTATGTTAATTTACCAGAGGGTAAACACAAAGATAATCCCAATCCTCAACACCACAACAAAAACTCCGACATGACTAACCCTGCAGCCAACAAAACGCTGCGAGATCCACATGCAATACTGGTTGGTGGTTGAGCCTACCCCTCTGAAAAATCTGAGTTCGTCAGTTGGGATGATTATTCCCAAATATATGGGAAAATAATCCAAATGTTCCAAACCACCAACCAGAATATGTGGTGATTTTTGGACTCAGGGCAGGCTACTGTGCGAAACGGCAAAATCTCGACCTGCTAGAAGGATTCCAAGGCACATGTTGCATACGACTTCTTGGAACATGACCCATGCACGAATTTATGGAGATCCTGGGAACATCAGACTGGAATCACTTCAGACAAAATCATTGCCAATCTTAGATACACATAGATACCCTTCAATGGATTGGTTTAAGGGAAAATTTACAGGAAAACTCCATATTTAATGGAAAATCTATGGTTTCCGGTTTCGATCTTCCCTCAAACAAATTCATTGAACCCTGCAACAAAAAAATCTTTGCTGGTGAACGGTTCGATATTCCCATACCAAAAGACTAGGATTCGGATTAGTTTCTACCCATCCAGTCGATTGACCTAGAAATGAGGATATCAACCTTGGGAATCCAATCCATCGAATCGAACTTTGGATCCGATGAAAAATTCACGTCCTATGGCAAACACAGAAAGCTCTCGCGCACATCTGTGCTGTCACCGCCATACCTTGGTGCTGTTTCGTTGATACCCTGAAAAAAAAACGGTTGAAAGACGTGAGCCCTCGAGTAGTCAAACTTGGCAGGCCACCGACCAATTTAGCTTGGGGAAATCATGTAGTTTCAACCCCCAAAGATGAGTCATGGTCGTTCATGGTACCAATTATGTCGGACCATGCAAAATAGTTAAAACCATAATTAATATATATATATATATCGATGTCATGTATATATTAAATATATGTATGTATGTATGTATGTATGTATGTATGTATGTATGTATGTATATACATATATATATGGTTATATATGTGTATTGACATGTCTGACATGTTATGTATATATATATATACATATGTTAAACAAATATGGAACCCTATACCTTCTTGTTCTTGTTCGCCCCATCCATGTGCCAAGACTTCACAGTTCCCCGTGAGAGGATCAAGCCACTGGATGTCACTGCTTGGTAAGCACAGTTGACAACAATAATAATCCATGTATAATATATGTGTATGTATATACCCATATGCTCAATGTATGGTATATTTACCTACAAAACTGGGTGTTTTTTGGGGCAAATGTTGGTAAATATTCCAGCACCATGGAGCATATGGGATATATATATATATATATATTATGGGATAAACCACAGCAACGGGGCCTTAACAACTAGAGTTACCTAGAGTTACTACCCACTTAAGATTCGTGGAATGATATCCGGTTTTGAATCTGAACTTCCATTTAAATCAGTCCCTGAAACGCTTGGTGAAGTCATAAATCCCAAATTAGGCGGGTGAAATACCATCTTTGCATTGTTCATGCTTGAATTGTCTTAACTCACCATGTTCGTTGGCCAAATCAGCATGTGTTGGTTCAACCAGCATGTTTCCCTCTGGTAAACTGACATGGCTATAATGGCTTCTAGTTGATTTACCTATTTAAATATATTAAGAATTATTATATATTACTGTATTAATATTAATCATCATTCATCATCTTAATTATGATATTATCTGGCTGGTGGTATACCTACCCCTCTGAAACATATGAGTTCGTCAGTTGGGATGATGATTCCATATTATTCCCAATATATGGAAAGTCATAAAATCCATATAAAATCCATATTCCAAAGCACCAACCAGTGTTTGTTGGTTTATAAACCATTATCATTATAATCCCCATTAACTAGTTCGTTATATCTACCATAAACCATAGTTAATCCATGGTTGGTATTCCCTTTTTAGCTGGTGATTGACCTATTCCAGTGCTGATTCTCCACGAAAAGCCACCGTTGACCTCTCGTGTCCCGTCCAGGCCAGGCCAGGTGACTCGGGTTTGCCCCAGGTGACCACCGTCCCATCCCGACAGATCGCAGTGAAGGCGAAATGGGTCGCGTGGATCTTCCAAACGTTGCGCAGCCTGGCGCGGCGTGCACCGGTAAGTTACCGGTAAGGCATGGCTCAGGGATGCTCAGGGACACTGAGCCATGTCAAAAAGATCGGTTACAAAACAAACTCCAGGACCGGCCGTTAGTTCCGATTTATGTTGCAGGTCCTCCCTGTTGTCCCCGGGTCATCCATTAAGCAACAAACATGGTGATGCAACCAACAATAATTGTGGTATCATGGGGGTACTACTGGATATAATCCTGGGGATTAGTTGGTTGGATTATAGCGACCTCACATCGCGACATCACTGCAAATGATGGTGAGCTAAGGGGTAACTATCCCCAATGGACTTTATTTCCAAAATGTGAGATACATTCAACTTGCCCTCTAAGCTCTTAACAATGATGGTATGCCAGCAAGGGGCATCCTCTGACAAACCTATATGGCAAGAAAGGCTCAAGTAGTCAAGTACCCAAAATGACTAGAAAGTGTAAGTCTGTGGCTCCCCTTTTTTTCGTTGAAGCTATGTATATATATACGCACATGTGTTGATTGATGCCGAACCATGATGTCTACCATGCTTCGCTTAGTCAGTCAACACCAAAGCTGACCCCCCAACAACAAAATGGGGAGATAAATGGAGATATGTTTAATGGGATACTTGCAACGAATCGGTATTTAATTTAAGCAACACATATATAGGCTATATAATATCGTATAATGGGATAGCAACAATAATGTGCGGGTCTGGGTTTATCAACCACCAACATGCTTCAGCGCGAATCTGTTCACTTTCCCTGGAGGATCACCTTGAAACAAGATGCAGCCCACGAACCCGAATGCTCACACAGGCTCACACATATGTTAATGGTACAGCTGGGTAAATTACAATATTTCACGAACCTGAATTAAGGCCATTTGGGGACGTTTCCCCTCATTAATCATGATTCCAGGCTTTCGAAAACAGTGAGGTCGTTATAATTTACCCAGATATCATCAGATTATTGTACATATATAATTATATATATATATAGATATAGATATAGATATAGATGTGTACACACATATAAATATATATATATATTATACACATTGAATCTCCTTTAAAACCGCCTTATAGATATCCCATTATTTTCCTATTCTTGTTGCTGGAAGGGATCCCATATGGCTGCCTTACCCCTCTGAAAAATGATGGACTCTGTCAGTTGGGATGATGAAATTCCCAACTGAATGGATAGTCATAAAATTCATATTCCAAACCACCAACCAGTGTTTGTTGGTTTATAAACCATGAAATAATCCCCATTATAATCCCCATTAACTAGTTCGTTATATCTACCATAAACCATAGAATTCATCCACATTTCCAGTCACCACCAACCACTTTGATATATTCTCAACATTTTTTTTTGTGAGAAAAAAAAACAAAATATATCGGATTTCATGGCGAATCATGGGGATTGAATGATTCATGTTCCAATCACGGATTTCATGACATATTCATGATACATTTAAACACATGAACAGGCATATCTGAGAGATAGCCTGTTAATAATGGTTAATATTAATGGTTATGGTTAATGATGGTTAATTAGCTAATTTGGTTGGTGGTTTTGAGTTTCAACCCCTCTGAAAAATGATGGACTTCGTCACTGGGTTTCGGATGACATCCCATATATGAAATGGATTGAAATGGAAAATAAAAAATGTTCCAAACCAGCAACCAGTAAAGATACCCTAGTTGATTGGCTAACAAAAAGGAACCGATATAACCTGTAATTTTATTGGGGATTATGACAACCCATAGTAGGGAAACCTAGAAAACACAGCTACAATAAGCTGGGATAGGGGTATTTTTAATGGCCTTTGTGAGGAATATATGGGGAATTTGTAAGTAGAGACCCCGTTTACACTAAGTTGATGCTCATAACTTGGTGAATGCTTGGATCGACTCCTGCCTTCACATCACTGACCCTCACCTTGTATCGGATTATTTTTGGATAACATGAAATATCATGGGAATAGGATGGGACTATCCAAACCCCAAAAACATGGAGCAAACTCCAATCCAAACAACCATGGCAAGGACACATCGCCCGTCTCTACCCATTGAGAATTCGATTGCTTCCCCCGGTTATTTTGCCGTCCAGTAAATATACATGACAACCCTGCCAGATGGGGTTTGGAAGATTGCATAGTGTCCACTAAAGATTGGTTTTCTGTTCATTTATTTTTAGAGTCTATGTTCATGTACCAGAGGGTAAACATAAACAATCATAGACATAGTATGTGTTTTTCCTTATCCATGTTCAATTGCCAGTGTATTCTTGTGGTTCTGGAGCAGACTGGCTTTGTCCACAAATATGTTGTAAGACGGGTGAAAGCTCCATCTCTGGTCACATTCCAAGTTGGTGAAATCCTTGACCTTTTGCTGCTTAAATCATCAATCTTCCCATGACTTTTCATCGTGAAATCATCGAAATCCCATGTTTTTCTTCATACAAAACCCACCAAAAATTCACATCAACTCCATAGTTCCTCCGGGACCTTCATCACCGTTGAGCCTCCCGTCTCCGTCCCTTAGCCCTTCGCCCGGCCCCAAAAAACGGCGCTCCGAGGGACTGGTCTTGAACCCTTCGGCTGTCGCCCCCCGAGCGATGATCGCCCCAGGTGACCACGGAGCGATCCGCCAGGACCGCGGCGAAGGAAAAGTGGGTCGCTTCGATGTGGAGCACATTCCTGAGACGCCGTGGTGGTGTCCTAAGTCATGGGGGTGGTAGCCTCTGGTAAACGTGCAAAAAACTATGGAAAATCACCATGCTATTCATGGGTAAATCCACGAACTAAATCAGCATTCTCAATAGCTATGTTTGTTTACCAGAGGGTACCTGAAAATCCCATTGTAGTAGGATGTTCCACTAGAATCGTACACCATCCAGCTATTGGGTAAATGGAAAGTGGTGACTTAACAAACAAAAATGGTGGGATTTGATGGTGGTTGATAGGATTTTCCATACCCCCACATCATCCATTTATAGAGGGATTTTCCACTATAATAATAAACCATCCAGCTATTGGGTATCCCCCATTTATGGAACCCCCCACATGATGTTCTTTTTTACCCTCTGGTAAACTCACATAGCTATGGAAAATCACAATTTATAATAGGTAGATCAACTATCAATAGGCCATGTTCAATAGCCATGTTAAATTACCAGAGGGTAATGGATGACTTGTTGGGTGATTGGTGATGTTTCATGGTTTTTTCATGAGTTTTCATGGCTGATGTCTTTCTTTTTGAGTCATTGGAGAATGGTGAGGTTTCATGATTCATGGTGAATCATGGTTGAATCATGATTTGATGATCATCTTGATGAATCATGGTTAATTTATGTTGATGTCATAGATTTTGTGATCATGGTTGATGAATGGTTCGTCGTCATGAAATTGTTGATCGATTTCATTGTGATTTAATGGTGATGAATCACATATTTCGTATGGAAATAGTCATTTAATGGTGATCTAATGGTGATTTAATAGGAACTTTGGGATTTACTCACAGAACGTCGGGATTTAACCATACTGGTGACTTAAGCCCCTAAAAATGGTCATACAATGTGCATATTACTCCCAAAAAAAGGAAGCATGATTTGTCCAAAACTCACTTGACTGCACAGAAAGCGTATATATATATGTTATATACACATATATTATACATGCAGTATATTGCATTACTCCATCCATGTGATTGCACATTGCACCAACCAGTGAAGTCGCAAAGAACTTCGCAGAAAGGGCCACAGTGGCGGTCGCACAAAGGGTCAATGCCTTCTACTGTCCTTGTACACTGACGGGTATTTTTGAATGTTGGGAATGTCATCGAGGTTTCTTTCCTGCCTCATCAAGCTCCTCACCTAGCCCTTTCGCTTCTTCTTGCTGGAAGAAGCACCTGATAGTTGGACACGTACAGTTTGCCTTTTTCTTCATCATATTCTGCTCAGGTGTTTTTGCAGTGTTGGGGAAACCAGCGTTTTTGCTTTCTTTGTCTCCGGCTGGGTCTCTGGATAAAAATTCCTTTCGGGTCGATCTTGAAAGATTCATTCCCATCATTCAGATGGTGCTTCAAAGATCTTCATTGAACTTCAATGGGTCTTTTTCATGGGAATATATATATATATATATCATAGTGATTAAATGGGAATCTAAGGTGAACCCAAATGTTCTGCTTGTTGGTTTAGATTCACCCCATGTATACTATGAATAATTACTTGTTTTTTTCATAGCCATGAACCAGTTACCTGTGGCAAATCACCAGTTTTAATAGGTAAATCGTAAATGGGCCATGTTCATATAATATACCCTCTGGTAAACTAACATAACTATGGAAAGATCCACCATGCTATTCATGGGTAAATCCACGAACTAAATCACGATTTTCCATAGCTATGTGACAGATTGCAGCCTAATGAAACCAGACTGTTGGGGCCAAAAACCGTGTTTTGTGAGGTGAACTGGGCATGGTGCAACAACGGCACGACACGTCCAATGCAAGGATATGTTCATGGAAGATCATGATGATTACCCTCTGGTAATTTAACATAGCTATTGAAAATTGCCATTTATAGTGAAAATTCCCATGAAAAATTGTGATTTTCCATAGTTATGTTAAATTACCAGAGGGTATATGGGGAATATATTCCCATTAATAAGATCAATAGTGGATGAACATATTCCCATTAATAATGATTATGTGCATAATGATATTAATGTCCTATGATTAATGATTACCATCTGGTTATGACTAACATAGCCATGGAAAATCCAAACCATAAATGGAGGTTTCTAGCTGGGAAAATCATCTATGAATGGACCATGGCGTCCATGGCTATCTTAAATAACCAGAGGGTAATGGATTAGAATGGGTAATAGACCGGGTAATAATAGATCATAGTGGATTCTAATGCATGATAGTATATAATAGTGAAAAAACATATTAATGTTTCTTACTTGTGACTTAGCAATCAACAATGGTGACTTAAGCATCAACAATGGTGATATCATAGAATATTGTGACATTATGGACATATGAATCATACATATTGGATTGTACGGTGACAAAAATATGCTGATTATCTACGCTGTTTTGAAGGGTATTCATGAACAAAAAAAACATTAATGGTGATAGGAATATAGTGGTCTAATGGGAGCATCATGAATCATGGGACATTTCAGTACATTGCATTATTACATCACATGATATATCATCACATCACATCACTTCTCATGATCCATCATACATCATTACTGGTTGGTGGTATACCTACCCCTCTGAAAAATATGAGTTCGTCAAATGGGAGTATTTTTCCCAACGGAATGGAAAGTCATAAAAATCATGTTCCAAACCACCAACCAGGTTACTATGCTATGATTCATTACGATGATATGGGACGGAATGGGACGGTGCAGAAATGATAGGCACTGCAAAATGGGTAGGCCACAACAAATCGGGCATTCACTGGGGATATCGTTTTTAGTGGATATTCAGAGGAACAAACTCGAAATATCATGGGGTTAGCAAAAAAAACACAAACATCAAATGGTGCTTCAAAATATGTGTTGATCATAATGATCTAATGATTTATGATGGTGATATAACGAGATTTAACCAGATATATATAATTTGGATTTAACTGGTTTCGTATATATAATGGCTTAATTGGATTTTAATGGGATATATACCAACAAACCAATAAACAGAATTTGCATTTTAACCCATAAAATCAAATAGTGACTTAACGCAAAATCCAGTTGTAATTGGGATTTGATCCAACAAGAGTGACTTTTCGCACCAAAAAAAATAGTCAATCTGACCAAGCAAAATTGGGGATCTGACCAAGAAAACATGGAAATTCAGCAAGAAAAACTGGCGGAACTGGACACAAAAACCACATGGAAATCTGACCAACAGGGCTGGATTTGACATGATTTGACCAAGCTTAGCTTAGCTGCCCGCTCCCCCCAAGTGCACTCGCGGTGCCAGGCGTCTTCAGCTGATCCTGCACTTTGAAACTGTCACCCCCACAGGCCGGATCTCCCCAGGTCACGGCCCCTCCGTCGTGGGTGATGGCAGCAAAGGCGTGTTCGCTGGCGTAGAGCGTTTTCCTGAGTGACGGCTGACTGGTTGGTGGTATACCTACCCCTCTGAAAAATATGACTTCGTCAGTTGGGATGATGCTGCTGAGAGTTGACGAACAGTTGAAAGGTGAAGAAAATGGTGGGAACGTGGGGGGACCATTTTCTTTAGATCACCGGTTTGCGATCTTTCAAGAAATAGTTGACAACCTTTTCATACAATGTGGGGCCCCCCAGTTATAAGATGGTTTGTAAACCCCACTAACTATAATTATAAGTATCATAAACCAGTTATTGGAGTTATAAACCAACTTAGCTATCCAGGGGGCCCCACATTGTATGATTCAATGTCCGTTTGCGTTTGTCAAAGCCCCACCTTTCAGGGTGAACAAGAACACAGCAGCACATCTCTCGTGGTGAATATGCCCGTTTCTGCTGATTCAAAACCTGCCCCTATGCCCATCGGTATTTCCTAGACTATGCGAAGAACTCCCTGTAGCTGGTCATCACACATGTCCATGATATGGGTTTGTCTTAAAAATAGGGTACCCCAAACCTTATTACCGTGTTCCCATCAAAATAGTCGATTGGGGTATCACCATTTTCGACAGCCCCATATGCATCCTTATGCATCATACTATATCATAGTAGTAACTTCAAATTTCACCTATACTGATCTTCCCAATCCCAATCCCATTCTGTCGTTCCCCCAACCGCTTGGGTGTCTGAAAATAGGGGAGACCACAGATCAACCAATGAATGGAATGGGGTGCCCTATGTTTCCACTATATCCCAAATATCCCAGTGAATAATATCCCCATGAAATTGGCATTATTTGGGACATATACTTGGTGAATCCATATTGTTCATCCTAATTATATCCTGTTTATATCTGAAAGATATATCCCAATTACCATCCTGTAATCAAACATAGGAATGGACCATCCCCCATTTAGTCCGATGCTTTTCCCAGCAACCTCCAGTTAGTTCAGTTCCAATTTTCATGGTTGATGACACATTTTGGTGTATTTTGTTTTTTTTCTACATCCCCATGTTCTCCCTTGTTTGATAATTAATTTTACCTCATAATTATGCCAATCCCATATAATAAACCATATTTATCCCCACAATTAGCTGGTTGCTGGTTTCAACCCCTCTGAAAAATATGAGTTCGTCAGTTGTGATGATTATTCCCAACTGAATGGAAATTCATTCAAAATTCCATGGTTCCAGTCACCACCAAGCAGTGTTTGTTGGTTTATAAACCATGAAATAATCCCCATTAACTAGTTCGTTATATCTACCATAGAATTCATCCACATTTCCAGTCACCACCAAGCAGTTAGCCATGTAAACCCGGTCTCCATGGATCTGGATGAGAATACTTCACTCCGATTTCATTAAGGCCGGGGAGGATTCCCCCTCAAAAAACCATCATTCCAGTTTCATGTCACGGCAAGATCATTATAATTTATCCAGATTGATAGTTAGCCTAGGGTAGACTAACATAGATACAATGTGGGGCCCCCCAGTTACAAGTTGGTTTATAAACCCCATTAACTATAGTTGTAAGTACCATAAACCATAGTTATTAGAGTTATTTGTACAACTTAGCTATCTTGGGGGCCTCACATTGTATGGAACAACCATCAAACCCACCATGTCTAGATCATTTTCCGAGGTCTCATGGTCTTCCACATCATTTGTATGTTTATCTCCAAAGAATGACACCACATCTTCGTAGCAAGTGTCACATCTTTCAGTCGATGTGCTACTCTGCGACTGTCACCTGAGCCGTTTCGTTTGGAACGTGACCAACTTTTCAGCTGCCAGACCTTGCAACAGATGCCAGAGATGATGATATCTAACCAACGAGCGCATAAACTAGCATATAGATTGTGAATACCCTCTGGTAAACTAACATAACTATGGAAAATCACCATTTTTAATGGGAATATCCACTATAAATGGCCATTTTCAATAGCTATGTTAGTTTACCAGAGGGTAGCTAGTTAGTTCCATGGTTAAAATATAGATTTAACCAGCCAGCATGTGGTTTTGGCAGAAATGTGGATTCACAGAGTTCATGCGGATTTAACCAGCCAGCAAGACATGGTGGTTTTATGTTGATAGTTAAAGTACTATTTATTTATTATATATATATGATATATATGATATATACCATATGATCTATATAAGGTAATTAATCCCCATACTCTCTCGTAAACTAACAGTTTGCGAACTGGAAAATCACCATGCTATGTAGCTGGGTAAATCAACAATTTCAATGGCCATGTTCAATAATGTAACAGCCATTACCAGAGGGTATACCATCATATATCCTAATAAATCCCATTAAATCCCATTGAATCACCATTAAAATCCCATTAAATCACTATTAAAATCCCATTAAATCCCATTGAATCACCATTTTTAATAAGTAAATCAGAACGCATGGCCACGCATTGTCAGGGAGTTTCCCAGCCATGATTACTGAACTGTACCAAACTTACTGGTGCTTAGCAGGGAATGAGGGAATGATCCACAATAACTATCAATAATCATCCAATTCCCCCATTAATAATACATTAATAAGCACCAGTAAGGGTAAACAAGCACCAGTAAGGGTAAACATGGGCAAAGACTTCAAACCACATATATTGTGTCCACAAAAAAAACATATGCCAGTAAATTGACATAGATATAGAAAATCAATGGTTTGCTGGAAATGATCCAATCCATGGATTTTCAATGTTTGTGTGTATGCTTACCGGAAGGTAAATCCTTATAAATTCCCATTGAAAGCACACTAAATCCCATTAATCCCATGACAAAACAGCATTAAAACGCCAGCAACTTGTGGTTAATTTCCCAAGTGTTGTCATAGTATATATATATACATTACTGTATGTATGTATGTATGGATGGATGGATGGATGGATGGATGTATGGATGTATGGATGTATGGATGTATGGATGTATGGATGTATGGATGTATGGATGTATGGATGTATGGATGTATGGATGTATGGATGTATGGATG
>Ga0126342_10013985_pt1 | contig 14186 bp, 17 predicted proteins | sample Cyp1metagenome_FD_92528 | JGI IMG/M metagenome (GOLD analysis project Ga0126342, IMG submission 92528) | Coral microbial communities from Lord Howe Island, Old Settlement Bay, Australia - Cyphastrea 1 metagenome | ecosystem: Host-associated > Invertebrates > Cnidaria > Coral ...
AAAAAAGAAGGAAGGATGCGCGGTGTCAGAGTTGTCTTGGTGTGAGTTGATTGGAAAGACGAGTCTTTCCTTCTTGTTTCTTTTGGGTCTTGAATTTCTTGAGCCTCATAGATTTACAATAAAAAAAGGCGTTTTTTTGGACGGAAAAAATAACCACAAAAAATCCATGACTACAAACTCATCGCAGGAGCCATCGTACTGAATTGACTCCACTGAAAACCGATCTTGTTGAACAAGTTCGATGTCATGGCGCTATGCAAACCTCAACCATGAGCGAGCCATTTCTCACCCCACCTTTCGGCACCTTGGCAGTTTCACCTGACACACACACACACACAGCTTGTCGCTTGCGACGCGTGCCGGGTACCTGGAGCATTCACCATTCACAACTTGGGCAACGGCGCATCAGGGTCATTCGAGCAGGCAAACCTGGGATGCGCAGCAATGGTCGTGAAGGCATGGCTACAGCCGGTCAGGCTCAATTCTTGGTGGTTGTTCCTTGGCTTGTCGGGCAAAGTAGTACTTCTCCCTTCTTCTGCTTGCGGATCCAATTCCAACAGCGCTCACAGCACTTCTTGGAATGTCGACCTTGTCGAGTGGCACATGAACTGCATCCTTCAGTTCGTCCATGAGCATCAGCGCAATCAAGTAACTCGAAGCAGTTTGCAAGGGAAGGTCCGAGGGACAGTGATTATATTGGATGAATGACAGAACTCTGCAAGCACTGGTGCAAAGCCAGGTACCCAGTCTGGAGTTCGAAATTATGGCAAATTAAGCAAAGGCTGTCCTGTTTGAAGCTGTTTACGGAAGACTTTCCACATTGTACTGTGTTGCTTCCTTTGCTCATAGATCTCAAGTATGACGATGTTTGTCTACGATCGTGACGTGGTACACGAGTAAGTCTCAATACATCGCGACCTGCCGAAACGCACGGGCACCGGTCAAAAAAAATTGCCGGCCGGTCACTTTGCCTTGTTTTTTGTTTTGTTTGTGTGTGGTTGTTGTTTTGCTGGTCCATTTTTTTGTTTTCTTGTTTTGTTTCTGGTCCAGTCGAATCGTGATGCTTGCATGTTCTGAAAACTAAAAATGTTGGTCACAATAAACGTGGTGCTGTATCCTTTTGAGCGAAGCCGGTTTTGAGAAGGTTTTCCAGACCCAGAATTGGATCCTTAGAGGAAGCTGTTTTGTGGATGATTTTGTTGCTGCTTAAACCCAGTTGAAGGTAGCTTTTCATTATTTCGTTCCGTCTGGTGGCTTGATTCTTTTTTGCTGCTAAAAGAAGGCGCATCAGCCTTTTGCGGCCTGAGGTGATTGCTTAAAGTATTTCTTGCTGTTGCGGAGTTTCTGGGTTTTCGCGCAGGTGGCCGGCTTCCATTTGAATGATTGTATTGAATACTTTACTGCCTCTTGTTGGCCCCCTTGCCCCTCTAGACTCCTACCGAAGTTTTCAGCCCAGAACATGAATTATAATCTTTTCAGTCAATCCCGTTATTAATTCATACTATTAATTTATAACGGGATGGAGTAAGAATCTGCTTAGGGAAAGATGTGGGAAGGTGAAGTATTGAAGGCTCTCTTACTCCGCCATCGTTTCGATGTCGTGTCAATTACATTGGGTAATTGAATTGAAACATACCACGGAGTAGCGGAGTAGCGCGGAATAGCGACGGATTGGTGAATGTTGCCTGGGTGGTGCTGCATTGCAATCGCCGCATTGGAGCTATAGGGAACGGAGACAGCTGATACCACATGTGCGCTTTCAGGTTCCATTTCTGGGGCCGGAAAGTCAATTGAAATCAGGCTTCGCATGTGCGGGCCTCCTCTGTACTCCGCCATCGTTTCGATATCGTGTCAATTACATTGGGTAATTGAATTAAAACATACCACGGAGTAGCGGAGTAGCGCGGAATAGCGACGGATTGGTGAATGTCGCATGGGTGGTGCTGCATTGCAATCGCCGCATTGGAGCTAGGGAACGGAGACAGCTGATACCATATGTGCGCTTTCAGGTTTCATTTCTGGGGCCGGAAAGTCAATTGAAATCAGGCTTCGCATGTGCGGGCCTCCTCTGCAGTCCCTGTCCATGTATTCCGTAGGTAAGATAGCCCTGTCCAAGGAGGAAGTACGATTCGGACCCCAGAGCGCTGATCAGCAGACTCCGTGATGCGTTGCATCTTTGTCATACAACTTGGTGTCTTCAAGGGCCAAGCGGAACATTAAATCCAACTATCTTTGGAATTGGTGTCTTCATGATGCAAAGAATGCGTGCTCCAAATCCAGCTTTTTGTGCTCCCATGAAAAGTACTTGTAATGCAAACAGTAAGGTAAGCCACATGTGACCTCCATGTTGTGCTGATTCTTCTGACATTCCTCAAAAGAATAATCGCCTGGCCATTAAACAAAACCAAGCTGCTCTGGGTATTTCCAAGAAAAAACATTCGTTTCCACTTTACTGAAGCCTTTGTAGCCGGCACCACACATGCAAAAACAGGTTTCCCAAACTCACATAGTTCTCCAGAGAATGTTCTGCCAAATGCCAGCTCGTGTGGCGTTGGACCACGGACCTTTCTCTTGGTGTCTCTTTTCTATGTGCTGTCTCTGCTCCTTGGTAACGCGAATTGGCCGTAGAATGTTGCTGGGTAAGTATTTGCATGGTGCCTCTCACCGACAATGAAGGCCGACGGGATGCAGTGAACCCTTTCAAAGGGTCCGCTTGGTCAACTCTGACTGAAACATTGCGCGCTATGACAGTTCCTTCTTGAACAGCATCATAAGACATTACTGTCCGGGAATGACGCAGCTCTGACACTTACTGTTTGGACACGGAGAGTGGAATGCATCCTTCTGTGTGGCGGATCGTCTTGTATTCTTCCTGCGGATGAATGGTCTTCACGCTTGCCTTCCACCTCCACCGATCCCAGTTTGGCAGACAATGCCACTTCAACTTAAGGAAATTAGCATGTCTTCAGTGGTGGCAGACGAATGGTCGAAAGGGAATCAACGTCACACTTCCAGAACTCTAGGAAAAGTAAGGAAATACCGACTGATTATGAGTTAAATGTGGATGTACAGGTGGCTGGACACCTGGAGACTCCCACAGAACCCCAGACTCCCACTGCGTTTGTCCCAATAGGTAGCAGCATCGGGCGCATCGTGGGCGGGCATCTTTATCCTAGATGCCTGTGTCTTCCTTCTCTTGCTATCATTTTTTCACTTATTGATACTAACTGTGTCCTATATAGTAACTCTCTTTGAATTGGTCTTGCAGTTCGCAAATGACAAGATGGATGCTAACGTCCCGATGGAGCCAGTTCTGTCACTCCCAGATGATCTATAGACGCAGGCGCGCTTAGTTAACATAGAGCGCAATAAACAGCGGACTGAGTCCCTCTCCAAGCTGTTCAGGGCGCGTAGCGCAGACAATCTGATGTATACTCACAACCACATGGATTGGGGAGATGACATTGAAGAGAAGCGCTAAGACAGACGTTTCCTACCAGAGATGGAGCGTTGCAGCTTACCGGAAAGTGATCCACGTTTCTAGCGGCGCCTACGCCCGACAGTTAGAGGTGGTATCAATGGAGTTGTGCCGGTTAGTGAGACTTTTACAGCATTAATGCTGGCTTGGTGATTGTTATGAGCACTTTAACAGCTACTTTACTGGAGTTTTTCGTTTTGTGAAGGATGACGGAGAGAGTGAAGGCCAGTGCAATGGAGCTACTGGTGACTTGTTTTTGGGACAGCCTGGTGTGAGAGGTTTGACAGATGTGGTTTGCGTGGTACTGAGCCTGGTGGTGGCACAGTGCAGCAAGCTTAGATCTTGTCTGTCATGAGCTTAGACGTACTCGTGTTTTTGCATTTTAAGAGTTTTTTTAACACCAAAGATAAATTGTCTGTTGAGCAGGGGGCATCGAAAGCGTTGGTAGTAGAGCTCCTTGCTTTTTCGCAGGCCTGCCGACTTGTAGAAGTTTGACTGCCGCCCTTTGAAAGCTGCAACATGCCCCGAAGGTGACTATGTCGCAGCTATTTACCATGGGCTGGCACTAGAAAAGTAACGATGAAAAGTAACAATGCCTGACCTGCAGATTGCTCTTCCCTGAGAAGTGCAAAAAGATGCCATGTCAACTGTCCTATCCATCTGAAGGATGACCGCTCATGGCGGGAGATGTAGACGGTGACGAGGTGGACCTAGTAGACATTGTCCTCATGGCATATTTGCACCGGATATGCCGTCGTTGCCACCCCCCAGCCGAAAGACGCATCGGTCTTGCACAAGTGGAAAGATTGGGTGCTCACTGCTACATGATGACATGTGCTTTGATGATTCGCAAATGCCCCCTGTCCGGGTCCATTGCCGTGGGCTTGGGGGGGTGCGATTGCTGCTGATCAGGAGTGTCATGCGCAGACCAAGGTATATGGGCACTCTCTCGCAATGGTGGATGATTGGGAACGGCGGGTCACACAGATGGGGCGCACCAAAACTGTTCATGAGCATACGGTCTATCAGCTGCAAAAGGGTGGGCTGCATGTGGTGATTTCCTGCCCCCTCACCTAGGCCAGCCACGGGTCCTCTTGACCTGTGCGCCCATGTGGACAACAGCGGTCAGTACGGTTTTCCGGCTACGACACCCTTGTGGAAAACTTCAGTTACTTATGACAAGTTACCCAGGGCGGCACTCCTTCACTGTCCCCGTCGCACGCAGGCAAGTTGATATTATTGGCTTTTCTGCTGGATCGTTCACGGGCCTGGCCTTGCACGAGGTTCTTTGTCATCTCAAAGGGCTCAACGGCATGACAAAGGTGGCAGGCTCATGGACCTCCTTACTGGGGACAGCAACCGGGGAATGCCATGAGTTGGTTGGAACCACAAGTGACGCGTTTCTTGCAGGCCATAGCGGCTTCATGCGTGGTTGTCCCAGCATGTTTGTTTGGATGGGACATCTATAAAACATGGATGTTTGCTTCGAGCTTCCCACCTCTCCAACAACTGGGTGGACACTGCAATCATCCACCGAATTCTCATGACTCAATTCAAGGTAAAATAGATGAATGGGGCAATTTTGAAAGTCGGAAAACCGCCGGTTACCCCAGCCCTTTGGCTGACAAATTCGCTTCCTTGATGCAGCCACTCCTGCCTGAACACCAATGATTCACAATTCAGGCCAACAAGCAGTTTGCAGATTTTCCACTTTCTCAAGAAGATGGTGGGGGGCTTTTCTCCACACCAGACTGGAGTAGAAATGACCGACCGGAACAAGATCACTTTGGATCCCTTCGCAAACAATGGATTAAACGTATTATTGAGATAGTCGCCTCGATAAAATTTTCATGGCTCATGCGGGATCAGATAATGCAGAACCCCCTTTTTCTGAAGCACATTTGCTGCCATACTGCCAGGATTTAGAACAGTTTCTTCGTCAGCACGGCCATGACCCTGATTGGCGCATTAGGGACCATCAACCCATGTGTCTGGGCATATTAGCGGCATTTCAAAACATCATGCAAGATCGAGATACATCCCTTTTCCCTTCACTGCAGGAAGGGGGTAAGACGGGTTTCCAGCATGACATCCCCATCTCAGGCGTTTTTCCAACCCAGACATCTCCCAATTTGGTGGATAATCCCTTGTCAGTTCACCTGACTAACTGGCCCCAAAGGGTGGTTCGATCCATCAGATGGAAATCCAATCCTTTTGAGTTGTTGATTCGAATGTTCAAATATTCCAGCATCAGAAAAAAGGGGAGAGCGTTTTCAGCCGTTGTCTCGAAAGTCCTTCAATGTGTGCATTCGCATTCCAATATTCCTGTGTGCATCTTCGCATGTGTTCTCAAATGTAAGTCCGGGTAGAACTACAAAAATCGGCTGGAAACAAGACCATCACTAAGTAACGTTTTTTGAATTTTAGTTCGTTTGCCCTTTTTTGCGCCGATTTCCCTTCGTTTGCGGATATCTTTGTTTGCAAACAGGTGTGGGAGCAGAAACGAAAAAACGATCGAATCGACGGTTTGTGATCATGACCTTCCCTAACATTACGAAAGCCAACGTGAGGCAAACAAAAATTACATATCGAAGGCCTTGGGGTACAAATTTAGATCACATTTCAGGCTTGCGTACATCAGAGGAAGAGCATCGACCAATTCAGGGATTAAGTCCACAATGACTGAAACATTAGTTGCGCATGTTTTTTTTCCGTGGCCGTTGCTCGTGCAGGCTTTCCGTACGTCCGCATGCAGACAATTTGCGCACATACATACTGTTCCGTGATGAACTACCGGTCAATTTGTATAAGAGTGCGTCAACGGCGAAGAATCAGCGACCACCGGAAGAACACATTCGTTTCACACGATGCGATAGGCACATCCAATCACTTTGATACATCAGATTGCGTGCTGCCGTTGACGCAGTGTTTTGGTGACAATTGCTTAAATTTGCGGTTTGCATGCCCGGGGGCAAGTCCCATAGGTAGAAGCCGTTGGGTGCACCATATCGAAAAACGTTCCGCAGCAAATCCTTGCAGGGGAAATGATGGTGATAAAGCATGGGTTTGAAACGGATCATTTCGTGACCCGGCAGGAGCAACAAAAAATTATCTTGATTCAACCTCGCCTCGAGTACATGGGTACTATGTCCAGCGTAAACAGGGTAAATTCCACATTACTTTGTGCAAAACTATAGGGGAATACAAATCCGCTAGCCAAATTGTCATGCTCACAGTGAGACGTTGTCAATGACCAAAAATGAAAATACAGAAAAACCGAAGACAGTACACCGTGTTGCTGGTCAAACCAGTCGATAATTCAATGTAGGTGTCCATCCCTGATTGCGCTCTACAGGTTCATAGACTCATAGGTCGTATGCTTTCAAATGTGGCCAGAACAAACAATGTTCCAGGTGCTGGGACAACCTGTGGCGGAAACATATCCACTCACAACAGCGAATGTGGTGAACCACATCGTATGGTGCAAGTTACATGTGTTCCGCCATTGCACCGTTGTCGTCCCAGCTTGCTTGTTGTGCAATGGCCTCCTTGCATGTTTAAGTCCAGCAAAACTCTAACATTATTTAGGGGGCCCGCGATCTTGCACGGTGTTTCAAATAATCGCAGATAGGACAAGTGATGGCTCTTGAAGGAAACGCCGCACAAAAAATGCACTATCCATGCGTTGCGGTATACATGGCGGAACAACAACAGTTGCTTGCAAGTTGCTCCCGGCCCTTCTTTTGAGATTAAGAGTGGAACCGGCGTGTCACGTGGGTGCATCCGCAGCATGGAGAGCTTTGCCTTCCAGCAAAGGAAACTAGTTAATTTGTCCGTGTCCGGTGTATTATTTGAAAGTATTTTAATAAATCGCGAGTTCAGCAAGATCCTTGACACGAGGCACTGGCAACGGGCGATGCAGACTAGGCATTTCAAAGCAGTAGCAGTGCGCGCGGGCATTTTGAGTTGATTTTCTGCAGCCAGTCTTTTTGTGTGCAGTCTGCATGCGCGACGCCGTTTTTTGGATTTCGGGTCTGGCAACCGTACCGTGGAGTGGCATGCCCAACCAAAACAAACATAAGCGGCGACGGTTGTGGAAACCTTGCTGGACTGACCAAATTTTGAGGCCCGCGTACCACATACATGTGAACCATGCTTTGTCAAAACATCCGCTTAATAATTTTGATAAGTTGGATCCGGTTGTGGCACATCTTTCTGCAAAATGCAGTTTGGAGCGGGAGTAACGTATTCACTTGACAAGGGAACCGTGGATGCAAGTTGAATGCCAAAAAATATTGCAAAAACGCCGGAGTGCTTGTTTTTCGAAACAATTTCGGAAAATGTTGCAGAAACCCTTGCGTGACAAAGGAAATAAACGAAGTGGAAAAAACTGGCCGAATTTGTTTTTTTAATCGCTGGGATGGTTTGCATCGAGGCCCTCTTCAACGACATATGCCAGTGCAACATACACCTGAACGTACCTGAACCAAACGAATTCGTTACATTTTTTGGTCACATTGTTTGTTAAAATGTAGGTTTTGACACCTCCGTTCAAAAACTGTTTGATGACTTTGTGGTTGCGAGGGGGGTTTCAAAATGTTCCATGGTTGAAGTAGATGGATTGATACTTGGTTTGGGGCAAATGCATTGTAATACTTCAGCTGACGTTGATGGATTGGTGCTTGAATTGTTTAGGCAATATGGCATTGTAGAGTTGCACCGGGGTTGGTGGCAATTTTTAATGATGTGCCGCGTGTTGGCTTTGCGGAACCTGAATGGCAGAACAAATTGTTCACGTTGTTGCCCAAAATGGGATAGATTTCGAAACTTAGTTCCTGGAAACCAATTTTTGTTCTGAAGGTGACTTACACCACGTTTTCACGAATGATATATGTCAGACTGCGTGATTGTTGGGATGCACACCAGAGCATGGATCAAACAGATTTCCGGACAGGACCAGGGATTGATGATGCATTTGGTGTTCTGAAATTGTTTTGCGGGAAAATCGGGAAATGTTGGAAATGGAATGCGACATTGTGGTTTGCAAACCTTGGCTTGACTATAACTTTTGCCCGTGTTGAGCATGACCACCTTTTCGATGCATCACTGGAACAAAGGCGTTCTTAAACCGTGTTCTGCACTTTTGTGGGCCTTATATCAAGTCTTCCATTTTGTCACCCGTTTTGTTTCCCAATTGGCCTTTCACTTTTCACTTTGTTTTTTTACTTTTGTTCCCGACTTTGTCCCGACTTGTCTCCAAGTTCGTTTCCTAGTTTGTCCCCCAGTTTGTCTCCCAGCTTGTGTCCCACTATGTTTCCTTCTTGGTCATAGTTTTTTCTCTCCACGAAAAGGTGAACCTTTTTCATGCACAACGCCCCAACCTGAACGCAACACTGCTCCTAGGTCCTAGGGCAACCCAAGGTGAAGGGACATCTGAGACAATAAAACGCTCTTTGACTACCACATCACAAAACAGAACATGGGCCACACGTGTTGGCTGAACGGAAGAGATGCGTAGACTAGAAGTGCTAGATGGTGAAGCGCGACATGAATGCATCCTCAACATGGTTTGGCCGCAAAGTTGAATGTTGCATCGGCGCTAGACCAACAGTTGAAAACCAGACGCGGTGGTGACACTTGCAGTTGCAGAGTATGCTGTGTGTTGCTGATTTGCACCACTTCCACACTGTAGCCTTTTGACTGCCCCTTCTGTGCATCATATGGCCTCGACTGGCTTTTTCCTTTCCCTTTGCCAATGCCTTTGCTTTTGCCTTTGTCACTAGAGCCTTTGCCCCTTCCTTTGCCCTTATCTCCTTTGCCTTTCTTGCTCTTTCCTTTCTGCAGCATGTTCACTTCCATTGCCTGAACCAGCAGGAACGTGGGGGCTGATGCACCACACCCCAACAAAACTCGATCTTTCGACCATGACAATGTACCCCTTTCACAAAACAAAACCTCGTCCTTGATGTCGTGGAAAGTTGATGTGTTTCCATGCTGAACTGCAGATTTTGTTTGTTGTAGGTGCTTTGGCAACACCTTGGCCAGATCGTCAGCGAGATCTTCAAGCACCTCTCGACTTGACGCTGTGCAATATTCATCGCCAAGCCGTTCTAGGCTTGCAATCTGCTCAATCATGGAGTTTACCTTGGTGAAATTTGGACAACCAAATTATCGGCAGTTGCGCTGACATTTGTCCTTGGCGTGGACAGGGCCAGCAATTGTCACACACTTCAAAACCATTGTTGTTTTGAACTCGGCGAAAAAAAATTAAAAAAATGATTCCGCAAAAAAAAAACAAAACTATATATATATACAAAATCCGGGACAAAATTGCTAAAACTTTGATGAACGTGCTCGTGAAACTTCACAACCATTGAAATCAGCAGCTGCCTCCGCATTTACTTCCGCGTGCTTCGGACCAGCTCGACAGCCTTCAGCAGCGAAACGTAACCACTGCTTGAGAAAAAATGAAAAATCTGCCTAATTTGTGGCATCCTCCGACGAGATTGCGTGACCAAACTCCTTAGGACATTGTTTGGTGTTGCTGTCTCTGCAAATCCAGATTGTTTTTTCGCAACGATGGCGCGCGAAACTTTAGCTGCCGCTGATGCACTTGTAGCTGCCTGCTGCACTGCCTGCACTAAAATTTGTGCCTCTGTCATTACAAAGTGCCAAACGAATTGTGAACATGTTTAGGCCGCAGAATGCACGAAGTAAATCACCAACACCAAAAGCCAAAAACTGTAAACGCCTGACAAAAGTAGTGCTAAATGTTGTCCAGTATAGGTCCACTTTGATTTGTGCTTGTTGCATATCAAGTGAACTGAATTGCATGACTACGGATGCATGCTATGTGATGAATGGCAAGGTGCGTAAATATGGTGCATGATCGTAGGAACGTATATTCTCAATAATCATCATTTGTACCACCCCAGCCGGTCCAGCCCTGGCAAATAGCTGGATTGAACCTATGCAAGCCGCTACAATCCTAATTTCCTATCATTAAAATCGTGGCGCCCCGACCGTTCTAGTTAAATTTTACCTTCCAAGAGGAATGAGGTTCGCAGGCGCTAACCCTCCTGATTCCCAAATTGTCCCGCAGGTATTCAATCCTTTTGGTACCACATGAATTTTAGTGTACGAACTTTTATGCCATATTCAAATAACAATCCTTGAGCATGTGATTTTAATGGAATAATTTTCCAGGGTCCAAGTATCACAATTTTTAGCAAACAATTTCTATTTACAGTACGATCGTGGATCCAAACGTTTCCGGCCCACGACCGGTTCGAATGGGTTCCCTGAAGGTCAGGCTCCTGATATTCGGTTGTGTCTCACAGAATGCTTTGCGCAAAGTTCAATGCAAAAACAATTTTTCCGATCACGTCGTTGTTTGCCAGATCGTCCCAGATCATCCCAAATTGACACCACGCGAATTTTTATTCGCATTGGTCTGATTTGCGGAAGAATCATGACATCAAACGCAAACCAACATTGTTCTTTACGAACGTTTTTTTTTTTTTCGCGCTCCTTTTTCCGCTTGAGGTCCAGCTCTCTGCTGACTGTTTTATACTGGCCAGTTTCCAGATGTGCTTTAGGGAGGGCATAAATCCAAACCCCTTTGGGGACTTTGGTGCTTACTGTGGTGGGAGCCGGCTGGCTGGGGGACTTGGGGGGGTGCTTCCGCAACAAGTTGGCTGAAAGTTGGTTCATTGCCTTCGGTGTTGGTGTGATTGGCGAGGGTTTGGGGGGTGTCAACCAGGGACGCCGCAAAGGTTTGCTGGGCAGCATGTGTCAAAAGTGATGACCATCTGGCTATCAGCGCTGTTGTGATGGAATGTTGGAGGATTGGCGGGGCTGGACGTGCTTCATGTTGTGCCAGCAGCGTGATGAAGGAGGCTGCCTCCTGGCTCCACTTGCCTCCCACTTCCAGTCCTAAGACCACCAAATTGCAGCGTCGGCTGCGGAAAATTTCTGGGCATGTTTCGTGTTTCCTGCGACGACCATCCCGCAGAGCTGCCCCGGCGAAGGTCCCCCCCGTTGTCTTGGCACCCCTTCCCGCGTCAGTGGTGAGGCGAGGGCCGTATCCATTGCAAGTTGGTTCCTCCCACACAATGGCAGGCCAATATTTTAGACGATAATTTTCATCGGAATGACCACGTTTTCCCGATGAAACACCACAAATTTGTCATCAAAAAACAAATCACCCAAACATATCTTACAAAGGTCCCCTATGTGTGATTGTGACATTAAGCATGTCGTTTCCTTTTTTCCCATAGCAAATAACCTTACCGGCCCTTTCTTTTACCACGGGAGCCAGGGGGCTTCTTGCCGTGGGACATACTTCACTTTTTTTTAAAAGGAGGTTCGGAAAACGGAAGTGGTGTGCAAACATACGGCGCAAGAAGACGCAAATCGCTTAATAAAACAACTAAAACAATGACAATTAATTCAATGATATGATTTTTGTCTTGTGGGGACCACTATGCGAAGATCAACCGCGGGCATGTAGCCGACAAAAAAAAATATGTCTCTGTTTTTTTTTCTCCCCTTGTTGGTGGAACCGAGGGTATTTGTGTTGCTTCTGTTTGAAAGGGCGCGTGAATTTTCAACGTTAAATTCGATGTCGTGGTAACGCTTTTCTTGGAAGTTTCCAAGCATATCAAAATTATCGTCTGACAAGAAGCATTTGACTATGTGCACACTGCGCACCTTGGACAAAGTCCCACAGAGGACAAATTCTCACAGTTGCCTTCGCCCAGTCGTTCATTCTAGTCATGGTCCCTCTCCAGCCATTGCCGTCCACAGCCACACGATCGACGCATGGACGCACGCACTCGCGTCCGCAAAAGAAATGGGAGAAGGAAAACATTACCGACAAGCCGTCAAACATTGTTCCCCTGACAGAACTGTGCGAAATAATTGTCATGTGACAGCCATTGCCGCGCATTCAGCTGCCAGGATCGACGGTGAGTGAAATGATTCGGTGGCAAAAAGGTTGAAATAATCAAAGATTGCATGTATATGTTACACATACGTCATTCATATACGTATACATAGGGTCGTTTTGCATATGCCCATCCGTCGCCCAAATCGTTTAGGCGATAATCCTTAAATCGAACCGTCACGTTGATTCAGTTGCCCATGCGTTGATCAGAAGTGAAAGCACGGAGGATGCTGTTGAAAATTCGGATGATGATGGTGCCCATCCGCACATGTCAGGAGACGATAATACAGCAGCACGCGGGGCCAAGCATCAGATCCAGATTTGTGGGCATACCTACATTACTTTGAGTTCACGGATGAGGAAACCAACAGCTTAAAAAAATCGAAAGGATGCGGTTCAAAACCAGTCAGCAGCACTGGCATTGAGCCATCAAGCTGCAGCTTTTGCAGTTGGACAGGCCCAGGGGTAAGCACTTCTCCATTTGCAGAAAGGCAGGCTTGAGGATATCCAGGATAACACGTATCCCAGGTAGCCAAAAATCGTGAAGAAACTAGAGTGTTTCACAGAAGACAGCGGAAACCGCCACCATGCAGACAAAACCTCTCGACATTTTAGATTTCTTGCAGCGCTTACTAAATGGTAGCATTTGGGCGGGGAGCGGTGCAACATAGTTATTCGCCGTGCCACGTGTCACATAGCATGCATCACTTGTCATGCAATTCAATTTACCTGATGTGCAACACGAACAAATCTAAAAGTGTATTTTGGAGGCGCCTTTGGTTCAGCGAAAGCAAGCACACATCAAACACACTTACTGTAGCTCAGCGGCTGCCTTTGTACATCGTGGCCCTGGCCAAATTGAAAGGGAATGTTTTTCGAACGTTTCCATGTGGTCATCCGTAAAAAATATGCTCAAGTGAATTATGTTTAAAAAATGTTGATTAAAATTACGTTAATTTGTGTGACGTAAGGGCGAATAAGAATAACTTTCACACTCAAAAAATGAAATTGAAAATATTGCCGAAGGAAATTTAGAAGCCAAACTTCCGACAATATGGATAGATGAAAAGCAGAGGTTGTAAGAGCCAGAGAAGAGAAGAAAAAAAAGAGAACAGAAGAGAAGAGGATGAAACCAACGTTTGGTGGAAGTGGGTTGTTTTTTCTGCACGTGCCGGGTGAAGGGTCTCTACGTTTCATCACAGTTATTACATCCCCCCCTTTAACCCTGGAATATTTGGGGGGGGGGGTAAGGCAAAAAAATTCTGAGAAATATTTCAACTGACCACATGAAATATACCCCCCCCACATGTTTTTGGGGCTTCCAAAAGATGTGGGGGGGGTCCTCCGGATGCAACATTTTAGCCCAGAGATGGTATGGCACAGCCTTTTATTTTGGCACAGCCTTTTATTTTGAACATACATGCATGCATGCATACATACATACATACATACTTTCATACATTCATATATATATATACACATACATGTACTTAAATACACATAATGTATGTATATATATATAATATGGGCACAAACATACTTACAGAAAAATGCAACGGTGAAATTTTTGAGGGGGGGTAGTTGCAAAACCATGGTATTTTACAGTTCTAGCAGGGTCCCCCCCCCAAAAATCAATTGCCAATGCTGGAGGCCCTTCTTGTTTCCTACCCCTGCGGTAAATAAATAATTACAACAGCGAAATTTTTGAGGGGGGGTAGTTGCAAAACCATGGTATTTTACAGTTCTAGCAGGGTCCCCCCC
>Ga0126342_10013986_pt1 | contig 14186 bp, 13 predicted proteins | sample Cyp1metagenome_FD_92528 | JGI IMG/M metagenome (GOLD analysis project Ga0126342, IMG submission 92528) | Coral microbial communities from Lord Howe Island, Old Settlement Bay, Australia - Cyphastrea 1 metagenome | ecosystem: Host-associated > Invertebrates > Cnidaria > Coral ...
AGCGCCAACCAAGCGAACCGATCGCACATGCGCTTTTTCCACCGGGAACGAGTGCTGGCAGCCACAAAGGCTACGATCCAAATGAATTGGGCACCATGGTACAAGGAAGAAAACAAGGGTTGATATGTGCATTGTTTTCACAGTTATATATATATAACCTCTATATATATAACCTATATATATACATATATATATAGGTTATATATATATATATATATATAGAGGTTATATATATAGCTTATATATCGATGTTTTATATAAAACATATTAATACCCACATAAGATATCCCCAAATTTGATGAAGAAAACCTCTCCACTGAGAGCGCCAGCCTCACAGGTGGATTCTTCACCAGGCTCTTGCGGCTGGATGGACCGAAACCCGGCTGAAGATACATGTAAATAACACGGCACAGAGAGAGAGAGAGATAGAATAGATAGATAGATAGATAGATAGATAGATAGATAAGATAAGATTAGATTAGATTAGATTAGATCAGATTAGATCAGATTAGATTAGATTAGATTAGATAGATAGATAGATAGATAGATAGATAGATAGATATATGTACATATACGTACAACTGTAACAAATTGTATGTTGAAACCGGTCTACTATATCCGTCTATAGACATCCGGATACATGTTTGGAGCATACCAACTGTCAATATGAGGAACTTGGACCCCTTGGGGGACGAATGTCAGCAGGCAGCTTTGCCTGCGGGTGAGGGTGAAAACGCGGATGATCCTTGAAGTTTCTACGTGGCGGGAAATTGAGTCGTGACTGAGCTATAAAACCCCACACCCCCATGACAGCTGTGTCCGGTTATATCTAACATTATCTAACCATGTACCGACCCTGAGTTGTACTCTAGTTGGGGGATGATGACTGCACCCAAGTCTTTGCATGCAAGAACGCTGGCACACTCGCAGTTCTGAGGCAATTCCTAGAGCAAGGACATCAAGGGGGAGGCACCAGCTTGATGGGAAACTTATGGAAACTTGAGGGGTGGTGCACATCCGAACCATGACAGGACAGGGTCATCCCAAAAGGCCCACAGATTGGCAGTTTTATTTTCATAACTTTGATGTGCTTCGGCTTGAAACTTGTTTCAGACTTCAATTGCCAGTGCTACTGAACCTGCACGATCATGAATCATGATTGATACTGTCCGCATCACTTTGGATCAGTGACCACCACGTCACAAGGACACCTCGCATAACACGTGCGAGGGGCGCCATCCGTGCTGCCGCCATGTTGGCTGGTTACGATGGTCGGCAGTTGCAAGGCTCCGGCTACTTCCCCGTGACCAGGACGCCGGTCATGACGCCGGTCACGCCGGCCCGGACGCCAATGATGCCGGGCCAGAACGCGAGGGCACCTGCCATGGCACCTGCCATGACACCTGCCATGGCACCCATTGCGGTGTCCTCGTCCCCTTTGATGGCCATGAGACCCATCCGGCGCATGTCGGCGCCTGCACTGCCGCAGATGCCGGCGCCAAGCTATGCCTTGACGGGGTCTCTGGTAGTACCGCAGGGGCCTGGATGGCAAGGGCCACCAGGACCACAACTAGGTCCAGGTGGCCAAGACCTTCCGGATTCAGTGCCTGGACCACCCATTCCAGTCTATGCACCCACCCAGATACATGAGAGAAATTCGGTCATTGTCAATCCAAACTCGATCATTCCCGATGCGGATGGAGAGGCCATAGCAGAAACCTTCCAGTTGGGGGATGCTCAGCTTTGAAAGAGACATGTATGTTGCCTCTTATTTATCCATGTTTATCCATGTTTAAATCCAAGTCCTCCTGTGTATCCCCAAAAATGCAGGGGAATGACAAGCTCGAACATTTGCGCATTTTTCTCGGATGCAAGATTCCAAAGAACAAGGGGCTGGAAAAAACATCTGCTGTTGATTTCTGTCGTGCAGGACTGTTCGGCCAGTCATGGAATTTCATTCGCTCCGTTTGGCTCCTACTCCTACCTGTTTATTTGCCATACATCATGCGGGGCACACCAGACCTTGAAATACCTTGAATACATCTGGTTCTATTCAAAGGAGAATGGTGAGCAATTTATTCGCTTGAAAACAAAGTGGATTTCCAAGGGAAAGTCCCACATTTGGGTACAATTCACTGAAGTGAAGGGCCTTTTTTTCAGCTCATTACCCCCCGAAGTCTTTTAAGTGCACCTACCCAGCGGACTGCAGCCGAGGATGAGGCATCCAACATCTATGGTACCTGGCGCATTCCCTGGGGACCAAACAGTTGGAGTAAGCCCCAGGAAAGAATCGAGCAAGAACCGGAGCCAGAAGTGCCTGACAACCAGATGTTGGTGGATATGGCGGATGCAGTATCACCGTCATGGAAGGCCCTTATGCACCTGTGAGACTTGTGAGACTGTGCAAAGTTGATGTTGCTTGATGGTCTTGATGGGCTTAAGAAGGGGGGTTACTGGGCCAACCCCCATCCGAAGGCCATCCACCTCATCCCCAACCCCCATCCCCAACCCATCCCCAACCCTGTCCTGGTGTATGATATAAGGACTACACAAGAACCAAGGGCTTTTGATGGGACTCCTTGCCGAAATCAACCTGCCAGGAGCAGCAAAACATTGCCCGTCAGGAGCAGCAATTCATTGCCCTCTTGGATGCTCGGCTGATGCTCAGTCCGGTGGTTGGCGTTGCAGAAAGTGTCATGGCCCAGTGATCCACCCCAAGAGATTTTTCTGGCTTTATGGCACTTTGTGGGCTTACAGTAAGTAAAGTGTGTCCACAGCACCTTCTGCTCCAGTGGAATATGATGGAATCTGTGCTTCCCCCCTGTCCAAAACTGCTTCCAAGACTGCTCCAGTTAGCTGTCCCTGCAGCCAGGATAGCTTGGAAACGCGAGTGGATCTCATGTCCCAGATGCAGGAAACCCGCAATGCCATCAGCCAAATGCCCACTTCACCCGCTTCACCCTATCCCTCACCGCAGAAGTCATCGCCAGTGGGCGATTTGCTCGACATTACACAAAAGATGAGTCCGGAATACCCTGACTTTAGTGAGCTCAGCACCAATCTGCATCCAGCAGATTGGGTGGCCCCTAGGCTGGTCATGCCATTCACTCGTGACCTTTGCGGCACGAACCTGCAGATTTCGGAAGAGGGCTATCGCGCAGCGCGCATTCGCGGCTGTAGGCAGTCCGTGGCAATTGGCTCTGCGCCACTGATACTGGTCTGATGTGTGGAATGTGGATCACATGACAACTGGCTTACAAGCTATGTGATTATATTATATATCCTGAAGTTATATATAATACTGAAGTTATATATATATATAATATTCATGCAGTTAACCTCTGAATATGTGCAGAGTAGATGAAAATTAGATCTGTACGTTTAGGCCCAATCTTTATTGGTCCTACCATCATTTTTTGACCTTTTCCGAGGGCGGATCGGATCAACTGATGGTTTGGGTTACTGTAGTCGTTTCTTAAACATACTGCTTTTCCACATGAGCTCAAAACTGGATTTCGTACTAGTTCACCAACGAGGTCTTTTTTCCCGCTTCTGCAGCAGTTGTTTGCTACCTCCACATGTTGTTTTCCAACAGATTTCCCAGTTTCCATCAAGTCCCCAAAGCATCCGAAATCCATCGTTTTGGGGGCTACCATTTCTCGCTTCCATTTACCTTCCAGTAGATTGACACAGATATGGAACTCCCGGCATGTGTAGATCACTGTAGATCAGTTTTCCGAACGGGGTCAGAGCCTGATTGTTTTCCATATGGTGAACATTTATCGAATATTTATAGCAGCCCCCAAAGAGATGTAACAATGATAATTTATCATCAATTTCATCCAGAGTCATCCAAATTCTACCTTAACTTGGTGATTTGACCATGTCTAATCCCTAGATTCTTAGATCATTTGGGTGATCCCTTAGGCAGATCACCCAAGAGGGTCGCTACTTCGAGATCCTCATAGAAGAGACAGTCCCGGGCTGGGTGGGTGGCCTGGGGCTTGGCGTGGCGCAGAGCCCGCTGAAGAGCCTCACCAGTTGTGCCATGCGACGCTTGCCGGACAAGGCCTGGCGCATTCCCAAGACCTCCGTCGTGGGTCGCTTGGAGACCCGATTTTTCGGGATTTTTTCGGTGTTTTTCAGGGGTGAATTCGGAGAATGTGGGTAGTACTATTTTTTGGACAGGACGTTATTTATTTATTTCTTTATTTCTTTATTCATATATATATACACGTTTTTGGGGGATATTCGGAGATTTCTTGGAGTTTTTTTTTTTTTTATATGTTCGATTATTTGGGAAACCAGTTTGTTGGAAAAAGAGAGGGACGGATGCACAGATGAATGAGATAGATATATGATGACTAGTATCAGATAGTATCAGTATAATCAATGGATTGGTTTAAGGGAAAATCTACAGGAAACCATAGATTTTCCCATTAAATATGGGGCTTTCCTGGTTTCCTGTAGATTTTCCCTTAAACCAATCCATTGATATAATGATTTATGCCCGTGCAATTCTATGCATATGTTGTAGCAATCGATGATTATGGACGTCTGACATCTTGATTTCATGGCTCCAACTTTGGGAGACCAACCGGACGCGACTAGGCTACTGGGGTTGCGTCTTCTTGAACGGCAGCGAGTACCGCACATCATGGCATGCAGATAGCTTACGAGATGGGGAGAAAGTGGGATTCCTTGTGACCAATGCCGGAGATATCCTTGTCTTTGTGGACGGTGAAGCAGTGGTTCACATTGAAAGAACCTCGGCGAGTCGGTAAGACCGGTAGCAGGATAAACCATCCCTTTGAAGAGGCATCAGTTTTTATTTTGTGTGTGTGTGTGTTTTTATGCTTAAAGTGACTTCAGAATCAACAGCCTGCAGTCAACGCTCAGCATAGTTATACAAACCAGGAGCCATTTCTCAAGAGGATCTGCGAGAACCCATGCATCCCATCGTCGACGTCTTTGCCGCCACTCGTGTGGTGTCTCTCTCACCTAGTGCATCGCCGCCGCCCCGGCCGTGGGTTGTGACGCCCGCACAATTCCTATGACTGTAATTTGTGCCTGCACCACAAAAGCATTGTCACCGCTGCGCCGAAAAAACACGACGCATGGGAATCTAAGGGATGCCATGTGATGTTGTTTGGATGAAGCGGCTTGTCGGTGGAAACCTCCAACGATCGAAGTCGTCCCCCATCCCGAAGTGGACCCTCAACTGTTGGAAGACCCTGCGTTGAGGATAACCCCAGGTCAATGTGAAGAGAGAGCCATGCCTTCTTGGTCACATGGCCCAATCATATCCAATAATGATCAATATACGCATATATATATATATATATATACGTATATATATTAGCAGAGAGAGAGAGAGTGAGAGTGGTCGAAAATCTCAATATATCTCAAGTCTCTTTTGTGATGTATTGCGTGGGTATCCTACTGTTATTCATTCCACATCAATCATACAATAACAATAATAACAATAATAACAATAATAACAATGATAACAATGATAATAATAACAACAATATACAATAATAATAGCAATAATAATTAGTAATAATACTACTACTAATTTTACTAGTAATAATGATATATATATATATATATATGTATATCGAGATCTATATCTACATCCACATCTACGTCTATATCTAGATATCTATATTATATCTATATGGCTGAATCTATTTGGATATGAGAAATCCTGGGCAGGTGCATCTTGGAGCTGGCCCCTGAAGACTTGGACGCTGCCCTGGCTGCAGCTCTGGCGTGGCTTCGCCAGCAACTACCAGGCATTCAGCGATGGGGCAGTTGGGATGGAAGTTTTATTCATATAGGAATATATTTATATGGGTTTAATGGTTCATAATTATAGTAGTTAGGTGATGTTAGGTGGACAGAAATCTGGGAATGGACATCTCCATACATCTACGGTTTGGTCTTGTTGGACTATCTGGGTATGTCTGGGTATATCTGGGTCATTTAAGGGACATGGAAACTGGCGAAATGACGTTCATAAAGGTGTCGAATAGTTTTGGATCATTTTGGAAGATTTTGGCGATGTTTTCGGCATGTTTCCTTCTCTATTTTGCACTGATCTGGGAAGCCGGCAACCCATCTGCCTAACGGAGGTGCGTTGCTTGGCGGGCGCCGCGTTTGGTTGGGCTTTTCTGGAGAAGGAGGTGCGATTGATTTCTACAAGACCAGGGGCCCTGTTGGATTGGTGATGAATGGGGATTTTATACATATGTATATATATATCCATATATTGGGATTCACCTGTGTTTTTTTTTTGGGCTTTTCCACCCGGAGCCTCACCGATCCGCTCTCTGCCGTTGCAGGTCGATCATCGGCTGGAAGCTGCCAAACAGGCACCTAGGGAACTGTGGGTGTGACTCAATGGACATTGACGTGGCATGAAAAGGGAACACTAGGGCTAGGGCGAAATGACAACCGCAACCCCAAGATAATCACAAGCTCAAATAGGTTGTGGCAGTCTCAATGTTCCTGCGTCGAAGTCAACACTGCTTGGTGACTTGCAGAGGGCATGAAAATCAGTGAAAATCAGTGAAAATCAGCACCCCCGGGAAAGCGACGCCGCCACCTCTGAATTCACTGCTTGAGGTGTTGGAACAGTTCGATGCTGTCCTTGTGGTGGGCCATGGTCCTGTGGCGAGTTCCTTGGTGCAGATCAGTCTCGACCGCCACAAGGACGCTTAGAAACAGCAAAAAACACAGGGACCCGGTTTAGAGCCCAGCAAACGCTTCCCGGAAGGTTTCCTTGAAACTCTCCATATCGTTGGTGGCTACTCTCTATATGGCTACAAATCATCCTCTCACCCTCTAAATTGGATGTTTGGATGCTTTCAGAACTGCTTTCAAATCTGAAGAAACATGAATAGCAACAAGTAACAAACCATTTGCAGATCCTAGATTCATAGCCAGAATGAAAAGTACAGATGTATTGCTTTGACAGGCACCTAGGCTGCCTAGGCTGGTGGCAGCCCTGGAGCACCGAGGCTGGCAGACAGAGCTCCTCTCCGAGCTGCTTCCAACGGCGCTGCGGCGTCCTGCCGAGATGCCTCAGGTCACGCACATGCGAGGCGGGCCGTTGGAGGATGTTGGATCTCTTCAATCTGGATGCCTTCGGAGCATGGATAGACACTTATATAATCTTATATATAGCCACTGGAGATGGAGGTTTCTTAGGGTTTCTATGGGTTTCTTCACATTTCTTATAGATTTGATGTAGATTTGATGTAGATGGGCTGCCATATGCTGCAGAATGTCCGCTTCAGTGCCCCCGATAGATCTACCCGGCGAATCTCCAACGAAGAGCTTCGCTGCTTTGGCCGCAATTCATTTAGGCCGCATTTTTGCCAACCTCCAGCCCCACAGTGAGAGCCAGTGATGGCTTCCAACACCCAAACACTTGCTTCATATCCATCAAATCAGACGGTATCATTTGAAATCATTTGTGAAGGATGGGCTTTGGAAAAACTGTTTTAAAATCTAAAAGCCAATTTTTTTTGGTGGCGATGATCCAAGTGCTTCAGCCCTGTACTGTCAAGGCCTTCTTTGATTATCCTTGGCTGCCGGGTGAGCTGGAGGCCTTACAGTGGGCCAATCGTGCCGAGCCTCGGCTGCGATTTCTGGTAATTCTGGTAGGCTATGGTAGGCTATAGATAGGAAACAAACCCACTGACACAACATGACATAACATTGTTTGGGGGCTCTTGAGGTCGCAGCATGATTTTGGCCAATGAAGTCAGGTGGTTTCAGTGGGTTTTTTGCAGCATCTTGCGCAGGACGCCCTGCTGGTGGAGCAACCTGGCTGCATTGATCAGATGGCTGCTGGTGAAAGTGTGGGAAAGCGGGGCACCAAAATAAACCCGCCAAAATTGACATGAACTTGGAGATTATACGATAGATATATATGATATGCACATATAGCACTAATAACAATGGTAACAATGATAGTACCGATAACAATAACAATGCAAATAACTTTAATTATATAATATATAAATATAAAATAATAATGATAATGATAATAATAATGATAATGATAATAATGATAATAATGATAATAATGATAATAATAGTGATAATAATAATGATAATAATGACAATAATACTGATAATAATCATGGTAATAATAATGATAATAATGATAATAATCATAAGATAATAATAATAATGATAGTAATAATAATGATGCACCACCACCACCACCACCACCAACAACAACAACAACAGCTACAGCTACAGCTACAGCTACAGCTACAACTACAACTAGAACAACAACAACAGCAACAACAACAACAACAACAACTACTACTACTACTGCTGCTACTGCTACTGCTACTACTACTACTACGACTACGACTACGACTACGACTACGACTACGACTACGACTACGACTACGACGCCTACTACTAGCAATTAATCATAACGAAGACAATTATCAATGCATCTCGAAGACAATTATCAATGCATCTCAGCACTATCAACACATGTCAAGATATCATCCACCAAGGCATGCCTCTCACCTTCAGCGCCTGGATTGGGAGATGCTGCTGAAAGGATGTCGTGCTTATTAGGAACCGTTGTTCTCAGATTTGGAGGAGAAACTACGAGAAAACCCCATTTTGTTGGTTGGAAAACATAAGAAATACCCATGGTTTCCTGAAAAAACTTTCGGTGAGACCAACCCACTGACTTCTGAGACATCTTGGGGTACATGAAACATCGTGGATGTGAAACAGATTCAAACATGAAGAACTTCGGCTGAAAAGTCCTGGTAGTTGCTCGAGTTGAAGCCGTGACCGTCCACAGAATCCCATCGGTTGACCTGCTTCATATCTGGGTCATAGCAGATGTGTCGATAGCACCAGAAACATGCTTTCCATGAACGTCATGAACAAGTGCCCAAGCCACTGGTTTCTTTACCCTGCAGATTGCACTGGAACATCCGAGTTAAGCCTCATGGTGCATGAGCTGAACAGCGTACAGAAGCCCAAAGCAGCGACAATGTGCTGCAATTGGTCACTATCGTTTGTACGTGGCTCACATCATTTTATCCATCTTTATTAAATGTTCTTGTTATCGATTTCCTATCCTTTGGAACCAGCCTCATTGTCCAACTTTTTCCCGTTTTGCCCATATTTCATGTGTAAAACCAAAACCAACAATGGGTGGTCGTCATGCCAAAGCCATGGCAAGCGTTAATTCCAGAGCACAGCTGCTTGGATGGCATCTGAGTCCGGAGATGTCGATTTATCCACCGTGAAAAATAGGAACCAACCAATTGTAATCCATGGTTGTAATCTATGTCAATCATATATATATAATATTATATATGCATTGATGATGGTAATTTCTGTGAAAGATGGTAGATTCCCCACGTCCTTTATCCTTCCCTTTTTGAGCCAACCGTGGGAATTTCCCACCTTTTTGAGCCGGGCTGTTTTGCTGATAGTTGACTGACCGGGCTCAACAAATGAAGCTCTGAAATAATCTCCAGATGGATGGGCACTTTTACTTTCTTCTACTGCCTTAACATAAATTAAAAAAGTAAAAGAATATACATCAGATATCACACACACACATATATATATATGAACCCACTATGTCGAGATGTATTAACCAACTTCACAAACCATATCTCTCTCTGCAGGGTTTCCAAACTCGGCCATGTTGGATCATGTTGGATCGCTCGTGGTTTCGTTGGACCTTGGTTGAAGCGAGGCCTCTTTCCAAAGGCAGGGCCTGTCGAGGAGATCCTGACGAAACTCGGCAAGAACTGGGTAACCCAAAATACATGGTTTATAGTGGGAAAACATGTTAAAATGGATGATTTAGGGGACCTATTTCAGGAAACCTCCATTTAGTTTGAAGATTTTGAAGATGGTTGAAGTGGAATCCAAGACTGGTGGGATTGGAGGCTGGTGTCAGAAGGTGTTTGACGCGAGTATCTTGAGATACGAATCCTAATGATCAGCCTGGATCTTGCAGAGATGGGTCAACACATGTCAACACCGTCAGTGCATGGCAGAAAATAAACATATCAAAGGCAAAAGGAGACAACATATCACGATATATCAGGATTCTACGCCGAGAATATCAAGGCATCAGCAAGTGGCTTGCCACAGCGGGATCAGGAACACTGCCAAGATCCCCCCAAACTTTGAGCCCGCGGATGTGAAGTACCGGGACTTCGAAGGGGTGGAGAAGGAGCCGAGCAACTTGGTTCGGATGTAGGATGCTGGTGCAATCGGTGGAATCTCAATTTCTCAAGCAGCCGCCCTTTGTCTTTGTTGTCTTTGTTGTTGTCTTCTTTGTTGTTGTTGTTGTTGTTGTTGCTGGTACAAACAAAGACTGGGGCCCTCAAAACAAGCTACCCGAGCTTATTTTGGAATTTGCTTGGTGTTCCTTAAGCGCGTCCATGGAGTTTTCCACTGTTTTGAAAAAGAACTTTAGTGTTTGTTTGTACCTTGTTGTTGTTGTTGTTGTGGTGGTGGTGGTGGTCGTCGTCGTCGTCGTCGTCGTTGTCGTCGTCGTTGTTCGTAATGAACGGGTTAGAACCAACAATTTCAAGATGGTCAAGATGGTTCATTAACATGCCCACATCCCAGCTGCAGGAAGAACTTCCGGAGAGGCTGCTGAGACAGCACGGCATTGAGCCAGAAAGATGCTAGGTGAGGTTTAATTAATTACTCTAAGTTGATTTTCTTTGGCTGGCTGCGCAAATCCCAATTAGTTTCTCATTTTTTCTCATTCATTGGTGATTTCCCAACAAGATACGTGGATTTCCCAGCCAAATGTATTGCCGGGGAGTATCATGCGAGTCTTGCAGTTGATGTTTGCTGTACCAGTCATTTGGCTTTGACAAGACACGCGGAAGTCTTCCGAGAGCATCAAGCATCTCCACATCCCCACTCCCGTTCCGAGTCATTGTTCCTTTCTGTCGGAAACATCGCCGTTCCGCCCCGTTCCAACACCTAAGAACAAGTTGCTTGGCGTTGCATCCCCATGGAGGACGCCGCAGTGATTCACCAGCACATTTAAATTTCCGTTTCTGGCAGGCAAATAAGCTCCCAAATGGTGAGCCTTGACCTGGTCTAACATAGGGTAGGTCAAGTCGGATGAGGAGAAAAGTCCCGTAGCTCCATTAGAATTGCTGCATATATTGGGCAGAGTTGCTCCAACCTAGAGGTAAACGATGGCCACCAGTCAGGAATGGACGGACATTTGTGAACATTTGTCAGGAAATGGAAATGGAAATGGTTGATGGTTTGATGATTCATATTTTCATATGATTTTCCCTGTTGATTCAGCCAGTTCTTCCCCAAACTTTGGGATCTCGCGCGTTGCGGCGTTGCGCTGTCAGGAGCTGAACCCCTCGGGCAGCGACATCGCCTCCCGCGCCGGCGCCGCGCCAGTGGGCCTGGCTATGTCGCCGTCGGGGCTGGTGTGGAGGAGCTGCTGCCCTGGGGCCCTGGGGCGCTGGGGCGCTTGGGGAGGGGGGAACATGGATGTCCTCCGCTAATCAAACGTGGCTTGCTGGAAAATCACCTGTTTAATTACTTATATACTTAGTGTGATGATTTCCCCGGCTCCATTTAGTGTGATTTTCCATTGCCATGTTTGATTACTGGAGGGTAGGATGTGATGTTTTTTGGGTGGAATGTGAACACTATTGGTGTTTATTGTTTCTTTTCTTGAAGAAGTCTTCACGTCGTTGTCTTTCCCCTGCGTTAAATGCTAGGCTCCAAAACTCAACATGAGAGGGTCAAAAAAGTTGTAGATACTGAAGATGTGAGGAAAGATAGAAGGTGATAGAAGCAAGAGCAAGATTCCAGCATGAAAGATACTGAATTCTCCCTCAGCCTGGAGCTTCTCAGCTCAAGTTGACGTGTGGCGTGGCCATGTTGAGAAGGATCCCAGCGGAGCCCCCCACCTATGAGAACATCGAGGCAACCGACCCCGCTGCCGGACTATGTCATCCTCGTCATCCATGCAAAGATCCCTGGCTGCGAAATCGGTACCATTCGGGAATCAAACATGGCTGGATGAGAAATCCCGTATCATCATGTATAATCTTGTATAATAACTATAAAATTCTGTTTTAATGGGAGAATCATTGAAGTAAATGGGGACAAGAATGGATAACACAACATCACGGAACCAAGGACATGGCCAAGAAGATTCTGAAGGACCGGGCAGCCTTTGGTGTCCCAATGGATGTTCCATTCATAAAACGGGTGTGGCCTGTAGAGGTACTCACCTTTGCAGCTTCAGGACCCTGCCGGCATTCCCTACTGGGTGATCACTTCACAAGGAGGTATCAGCTTGGGGGCCAGCCGAGGACCCACATATTCCGAAAATACCCCAACAACATGCAGGACATTTTCTTTATCATTCTATATCCTCAAAGTCATCTCTTTGAACATTTCAGCCGCGTTGTGCTTGCCAGCCTCTCATAGCCTCACAGGGAAGCCGGATGAGGAGATGGATTCAGGGCCCGTGAGCCAAAATCAGGGGGTCCGAGACCTCAGTCCGAGCCGTTGCGTCCGTTGCGAGGGCCGGGGCAGATGACCTGTCCTTCGAGGGTGAATGACACGAACATCACGAACCCCTTGGCCACTTGAAGCCACTGAAGCTGATGTTTGGATCATATCTTTTGACTGGTTTTGACTCTTGAACATGTTTGGCCATTCAATCAGGGCAGGGATTTGAGTTGCCACAAGGTCATGATGAGCTGCCAGCCCAATGGACGAACGGAGCCTGTGGAGGGGTGGGCCAGGAATTTGGGCAACACCATCAATCATAAAAAACCCCCACATTGATATTCTTGACCTTTTGGTAACATGGCAAAGGTAAATCCATCATTTATAGACTATAGATGATGTCCCACGAACAACAACATCTAGATCTAGATATCTATCTCTATCTCTATCTCTCTCTCTATAATTCTCTCTCTCTCTCTCTATCTACATATATATATAGGATTTTCAATTGCCATGCCTGATTATCAGAGGATTCATATTGACGTTTTTGATACACTGAATCTCAGGGTGCATACCTCAGTCATCCTTAGCCTTAGCCGCCAGGAGCGGTACCCCCACCCGCCCAAGCAGCCAGAGATGGAGATTTTTACACCGGGCCTTGGCGCAATTCCCAAGTTCCTCAAAGGTGCAGGTGCTTCGCTGTTGGGCCTGGCCTGTTGAAAAACCAATATGGGGATGGGTGAAAATGCAAGGCCGGACCACAGATTTGATATAATATATATATATAGAGTCTATTTTAACTTTTTAACATTGACAGTCAATTATTGGGGTACCCAATTTGACCCATACCCTATGGAAAGCCGGCGCCAGGCGCTCAATTTCTGTGAGCCGCCTGTGGACCTTGTTGGGCTGTGAGACAAAAAGCTTGGGCAATGGAGGGTGTCATCATTTGATGAATCTGGCGTGTGGCACTGGGCGGGCCTGACGGGCCAGAGGTTTTAGATACCTTTTATCATCAGAATGGTTCAAGGGACGAGTTGAAGGCCCCTCTGTGATTAATTGTACTTAATACCACGAAGTTCATTTGGATGAAAGAGTGCAAAAATTCCTTTGAGTATTCTCTAGTGGTTTGAAGGATGTTGCCTGCCTTTTTTGGACAGTCCAGTCCGCTTCTCCCATTGCGCCGAGGTTTCGTGTGAGTGTCCAGCCATGGTCAGCAGGCTGGGAGAGCAAGCGTTGAGCCGTTTCTGACCGAATTTCGCTGAATGACTTGAGTGATACCTAATGACTGCACAAGGTGAGAGACCCCCCAGCCCCCAGTAAGATCTCTTTCAACGATGAAGGCTAATAATACAGCAAGACCCTGAGGTTTGCCCGGACTCGCAACGAGTGTCCGGGCATGATGATGATGATGATGATGATGATGACGATGATGACGATGACCACCAATATGCTCCGCATAAACAATGTATTTAACCCTTATTAAAGATCTTCAATGAATGGAAGAGTTTAACGGGGGTGGGAGAATTAAATCCTTATTGAAGATCTTCAATGAATGTAGAAGTTTAACGGGGGTGGGAAATTTAACCCTTATTGAAGATCTTCAATGAATGGAAGAGTTTAACGGGGGTGGGAGAATTAAACCCTTACTGAAGAATCTTCAATGA
>Ga0126342_10013987_pt1 | contig 14186 bp, 13 predicted proteins | sample Cyp1metagenome_FD_92528 | JGI IMG/M metagenome (GOLD analysis project Ga0126342, IMG submission 92528) | Coral microbial communities from Lord Howe Island, Old Settlement Bay, Australia - Cyphastrea 1 metagenome | ecosystem: Host-associated > Invertebrates > Cnidaria > Coral ...
CTGGTTCAACAGGCCTTGAGCCTGCCTGGAGTGTTAGCCTGGAGTGACAACAGGTCCGAGCCCAACAGACAAAAGGCGCGCACTGCAACAGCAGAGACAACAGACTGCCGTGAATCTTTTCATATGATAATATATATATATGGTATATATATATAGATATGGAATATATGTTTATATGTATATATATATATATATATATGGTATTTGCATATGGTGTATATTTTTAAGATAAATAGCACACAATGTGTATTTAATATGTGCCAGGAAAACACTACGATACATTCTAGCACCTTGCCGCCTTCTCTCTTGAGGATGATGTGGTGCCTTTCTCTATGAATTATTTTTGGCTGCACAACTTGGGCAAGTCAACACAGATACAATTTTTGGCAGGATGAACATCCCAAATACAAGAAAACACATATTCAACATTATTGGGGGTAGTTCAAAACTAGACTGCCAAAATCATCTCCAAATATTCTTAAAAAAAACCAAACAACATATTTATTCCCCCCTTAGCATCCCAAATCGCCGGCCAGGATGGAGTGGAGATCCTTAGTATCGATGACATCAAGAGGATTCATGAGAGCTCCAAGACCACGCCCAAGCCCCGCGTGGTGACGGAGGAGACATGGGTTGAACAAAAATGGGTACCATTTTCGATAGATATTGATTATCAATTTCTAGAGTAAACTTCTACTGAGTCAACCAGGGTCAACCAGGTTTTTCATGAATGCTCAGTCGGGATTTCCCAACTGGAGATGCTGGACAGCAGGTTTTCAATGTCCCAGCTGTGTCTGGCCGCTTTCATTTTGGGCTCTGCGTGCATACGAGCAGCCCAGGCGATACAGAAAGGCTGACCTGGGAACCCGAATCTTCCCACCCGAGCCATGGAGTCCTTCGAGGCCATCGGTGCTGCCAAGCGCCGCCGCCTGACGTGCCGCGCAATGCCTGCCGATGGTGTGAAGGTCAAGGAGGAGAGAAGCGTGGAGGGTGAGGTCGGTCCACAAAGACCAGAGAAAGGTGAGACGAATATGGAGACGGATGATCTCTGGTTACGTTTGAAGAGAAAGACTGAGGACATGGAGAGTCACATCCGCCACCTTGCAGGCTGTGACAGACAAGTGGGTGTGACGGCAGAACAGCCAAGTTTTGACAAGAAGGAAGTTGCTGATAGTGTGAAGGTCACCAATGAAACAGGTGCTGAGCAGGAAATCATGCTCTCATCCGCAGACGGCAGCCATGCCACACAAGGCGTGGAAATCTTCCAATCTGTGGGAGTGCCGAATGAGGAGGCGCCAAGAGACGAAAAGACCAAAGAAGTCCCAGTTGCAATAGCTGCTGAGCATCCCCTGCTGCTTGAGGTGGAGCAGAAACCAGCTACGTTCGGGAGATACAAGCTGGCAAAGCAAAGTGGGGTGCCGAACATCGGGTGGAATTGCGCAGGCTTGGCGTGGAAGGTCCAATTTCCGAAAGTTGATTCCAAAGGCGAATTTATCAGCTTGACTTCGCGAGGATTTGCTGTGACGAAGTTCATGGTCCAAGGGCGCAGTGAGGCCGAGGCCGATGCAGCAGCTCTTGAGGCTGCAAAAACCTTCCATGCAGAGCTGGTGGAGAAGGGCATCCTTAGAGAGCCCAGGCTGAAGGACCCCGAGTTCACCAGTGAAGTGCTTGGTGTCTCATGGGGAAAGAAAGAGAAAAGGTGGAAGGTGGACGTGTTCCTGAACAAAAGTAAACGAATTTATGGCGGCTGCTTCACCAAGAAGGCAGCGGCTGAGGCCAAGGCTCTTGAGCTCCGGGAGAAGCATGGCTTGCAGCTCCAGGTGAAGCCTGTGGCTACGCTGGCAAACAGATATGCTGGGTTGCCAGTGTTCCACCCCAAGGTGCCATACCCAGGGGTGACGTGGGACCTGCAAAATCAAAAATGGCATGCGAGGTGCTGTGTTGGTGGAGCCTGGCGACATTTCAGGGTGAAGCCCAAGGACCACTCAGAGGCGGAGCTGGACCGCTCCTTCAAGGAGGCTGTTGCCTGGAAGAAGAAGCAGGAGAAAGAGAAGCAAGGGAAGGCTGTGAAGCCCAAGGTGAAGCCTCCGAAGACAAAGGGTAGGTGAGTGCAAAAGGCACAGGTCCTAGACTTGCATGGCTTCTTTTCCAAGACCGTTGCAGTACAGACCATTTGCACATAGCGTGCTTCGCAGAGGAAAATCTCCACTAGAGCGTTGTTCAGCATTTGGAGATCGCTCACGGCTTAGAATTTGGGTAACTGTCGACACTGGCCGTCTAAAAACGGGATGATTTCCTTGTCCCCATTTTTTGTTGCTCTACAAATACTGTACCTTTATCCAATTTCTTTACTTATCATTTCGGTTGAAACATGTTGGAACTCTGTGAGCAGTGTTCAAAAGCCGGCTGGGTTGATGGGTTGGGGGGTCATACTAGTCACTATGTTGGGGATTATGAGAAACAATGGATTGGTTTAAGGGAAATTCTACAGGAAAACACCATATTTAATGAAACAATCTATGGTTTCCTGTAGATTTTCCCTTAAACCAATCCATTGATATATTAGTCATCATGGGAATCGCTCTGGACCCCATGGACCATGCCATTGGACAAAATCCTGGCGCAGGAATCCACCAAGAAGCAGCTGCAGATCGACCTTGAAGTGGTTAGCACGGATGGCAGCGACTTCAAATGGAAGCGGCTTGGATGTTATGCATGGAACCATGGGCTGGAAAAATGAACTAGAAAAAACCTATGTACCTAGCTGGTTGTATTTTTTTGAGGTTCGTGTCTTACTTTCAACCCTGATACTGTTAGTAACGCAATAATAAACCACCCATATATTTTGATGCGTTTTACCATCCTTCTGGTAAAATTTTGGTATGGTTTACCCTTCGTTTACTAACATTATTCTGATCCCCAGTCTGCCTCATTTAACTCTGGGCTCACTCAGCTGCCAGAGCTGGCCAGCTTCACTGAGGTGGGGCGCCGGCCATGCCAGCTACAAATTTGGCGATCTTCTCATTCGCAACTCGGCCAAGTTGCTATCTGTTGTCATGGCTTATTGTACGGGTCACAATAGGGTTGTCCAAGAATAGATGGTGAATTTCAAGAAAAACTCACCAGGCACATCCAAACAAGACATGAAAAAGAATCTGGCCACCCGCCAATATCAAACACCACCTTAAAGACCATGGTGTGGCATTGGATCTATTCATTTTGGGGACCATATGGGGGGTATTTAACATTGGGGAGATGGGATTACTCAAACTGGTCAACCTTTTGCCGTCAAAAATTGGGACTACTAAATGAGGTCAACTTACTAAAGTCAAACAAGACGCATGCTTTTCCCATTAACACATATTACTCTAGGTAAGACGTATTATACTAATGTTAAACCATATTAAGCCATCCTCAAGCACATCAAAACATATCAAAACATATTAAAACATATTAAATGATAGTAACACATATTGTCTTCAAAAAAATGCCGAACAAGCTCCTGTTTTCACAAAACCATGGCGAGTGATGTGGATCCAGGACCACTGTGGCGGACGCTGGCTGGATCAAAGCAATCCAGGCCCAGACGTGGGCGGAACAGACGTGGGCTGGAAAACTCAGAAGATGGGGGAGTTACCCTCTGGTAAACATACAAAAAACTATGGAAAATCACCATTTTTAATGGGAAAATCCACTATAACTGGCCATTTTCAATAGCTATGTTAAATTACCAGAGGGTACCATGAGTTAAACCAACCATTCTACTGGGATATGATACTGATAATATACACATAAAAGGAGATAGAATGGGATTATATATATATGTAATATAATGGATTACAAGGGGGTACTGTATCTAACCAACAAGATGAGATTTGGCTGTGGTACCTGAACATGGAATTTAAGCCAACCATTTTTAAAAGCCTTGCAAAAGATGGGGAAAATAATGATCAAACATGAGATATTTTGGTGTTTTTCCCCTCCTTCAGACACACTCAGATATTGGGCATCCAGTTAGTTGAGGACGTGACATCTTGGATTTGGGTTTTGCCGACGACGCTAGGAAGGTGGTACATCCTCCACAGCCGAAACTTGGCATGAAGCATTGCGAAATGACGCTGGAGGGAGATCGGGATTTCAGTCAATACTTCAAACACCTTGGAATGACTACTTAAAGGTCAGAAATAGTAAAGTGTAAATTTACATGTGCATTGTGTATATATATATATAATAATAAATATATCTGTGTATGTGTGTACTGCACACAAATAATTACATAGAATCATACGCACACCACACCATCCAGTGATGAGGATTCCTTTGCCGACCACGGGAAACTTGAAGGACTGTTCCTTGGCGACACAGCGCGCAGGGATTTAAGGTGAACTTTCGTCCAGCCTCTGAATGTCTTTCGTGGTCGCATCACAAACAGCCCATCAGAATATGTTTGGCAAGTTCCATTGTGGGTGGTGTATCATGCAAGTGGCAGACAATTGCTTAGGTGAACCAGTTTATGCCTCACTTTCCGACTTTCAAACATGTATGACCTTTTTTCCCTATCGCCGCCGCCAAGGTTTACCAGATCTCTGGATTCAATGCTTCCCTCTCGTCGAAAAGTGCGCTTTTGGGTAAATGCTGTTGAGCCTTTGTCGCCCTCCAGGGTCGCGTTGCTGGAGGTATGGACCTCTGATCAGGCTCAGAATCTTTGACGATGTGGTTTACGTGGCTTGCCTGTCTTACGATGCACATCCACGTTATATCCATGCCATATCCACATCCACATTTTGCAGATGGGCAGGAGTCAAAACCCAGGTGCTCTAGTGGCAATTCCCACCCAAAGCCAGATGAGCGTCAAAACATACAACCACCCCGAAAACGATCGAACAGTCAAAGTAAAGTCCTACTAATATATCAATGGATTGGTTTAAGGGAAAATCTACAGGAAACCATAGATTTTCCCATTCAATATGGGGTTTTCCTGTAAAATTTCCCTTAAACCAATCCATTGAATATAGTGATACTTTACCTTTTCTATCTTTTTGGTGGATCAAAAAATCTACATAAGGTGTGCGCTGACCCCGACACCGTGGACATTGTGAACCAGATTCCAGACAAACGATTGCCCAAGGAGGCCCTGAGGATGGTTTGGGTGTCGAGTTTACAACGCCTTTCCATAGGGTTTGAGTCATTCCTATGGTGAACAAGCATTGCAGTGGAATATCCACTTGAGCTCACTTGTTTTGCCAGTTTGAAGATAAGAGATGTTTATATTTTGGCGAGAGCCTGCAGGCTCTCGCCGCGCCCGCTCTGTAAGACTTGCACAATCGAGGGTTCACCCCAGTGTTGATAAATTCCAACATTTTCAGGATTGAATATCAGCATCATCAGCATCTACAGAGATTAAACCACTGCCAGCAGGTCTTTGGATGCAAGGCACTGGCAAATCAAGGGGTCTTCATCGCAGATGGACAGCGCTGGGAGTTCCTTGGCATGGACAGCTTGTGATGTGAGGGAATGGGATCTGAAAAAGTTGAGAAAGCCCCAGACTTGATGATCACCATCATCATTTTACCGATGAACTATGAAAAAACAAATGGCCAATATATGCCAATATGAAATACTCATCATAATTGAGATGCAATTGTGTGGTTTCCATTTTATCCCATACATATTTTTTCATGCATGTGAACAGGGATCCCAGCTGCTGCTGTCAGGTTTGGTCGCCACGCCTTGCAGGTGCCGAATCCCAGGTTGTTGTAACGTGTGAACTCATCGGATGAAGCGGCTTCATCAATGATTTTTGATGTCGTTTTTGGCTATGATCCAATATACTAATATAATCTAATAATATCTAATATATATATACACATAATATATATATATATATATATATCATGTACACACACACACACACGCACACCCCATTTGCAACTCACATCAGAATTGACTCTATAGCGATTTTCAGGATCTCCCGACATCAGCGATTTGGCCTTGAGGCACAGTTGACACCTGAAGCCATCGACTCGTTGATTCCCATCTTTGCGGAACGATGTGTGAAGCTGCAGGTTGGTCGATACGTCCCATTTATGTGAGTCGTTTGTGACATCTACATCGATTGGGAAGGTACCCTTGAGCCAAAACCGGACCCCCGTTTGTAACGATGAAAATCCCCCCCAGAAGGGTGAAGTGTCGTCACAGACAAGATGTTTCGACTGTGAAGGCCATTATCGATTCTCATCCAAGAGATATGGATATTTTTGCTCCTTGGCGTGCAGACTTGGACAAACTGGGAAAATGGCTCAGAAAACTCAGCAGGGACCCAGCAGCTGAGGCTTGGGTAGAGAAGGTCACCATGGACACCATTTGCAATGCCGCTGGGTGGCGAGGGGAGAGTTTTGGAAGGCAGTCCTGATTTCACATCCTTCTCTTGTCCAGACAAGACAGGTCAGGCAAGATTCTGCAAACACATCGCGAGCCTACTACTGCAAAAAAGAGGATCCTGTACAGGGTTGCTCCAATGTACGATAGGCAAATGATAGCCATAAGGTAAGTAGACTGTTTTTTGACCTTTGTATTTCCCAATTTTATCTCCTTGTCTGTATCTGACAACACAATATGACAGGATGTCATAGGATATAAAAAGGGAAAGGAAGGAAGGAGGAAAGGAACGCAGGGAGGAGGGAAGGAAGCATGCTATATTGTATATGGATATGATTCGTTTTTGATGGCTGCTATTGTTTTTCCCTTTATATATATATACACATATGAACTGATGCAGCCCAGGTAGGATTTGGACATGACTTGAAGTGCATCGAGTCGGCGGCTGCTTGCCTTTCTCGTTATTACAAGAGTTTCAGCCGTATGTTGTGTTGGGTTGTATGTACTGTACTGTATACTCATTTTGGTTCGAACCAAGCTCATTTTGGTTGGTTGAATTCCGTGCCCTTTTTGGGTCGGATATTTTTGCATTGTTGATTGATGTAGAAATGAATCATGTCTAAGCAGTACAGCCACATGAAATTGGGCACACACACACACACAGTGTACCATTCCATACCGTTCCTCAGTCGGTTTATACCCATTTCGCTTGGTTCCAACTCCATATGAATTGGTTCGTTCTATGGCCACTTTGCTTAGCAACGAACTGGTTTTTTGGTTCGTCGCATAGCAACCGTTGGTCGGTTGGAGACGGTTAGAGGCGAAGGAACAAATTGCCTCAGGAAATGCCTCCGTTGCTTCCACTCTTTGAGGAGGTTTTGGAAATCAGCAACCCGGCAATGGAACAGGTTTGATGTGATGGAAATGACCCGAATGAACTGGCCTGAAATCTCAAAGATTGCAGATGGCTGTGGTTCATGCTGTTTGAGGTATCAATTCAAGCCTCTATGGTGCATTTGCCACTCGGACACCCATTTTGGATCAACTCTGGACGGCAAAGGTTCAATGATAGACCAAAGGCTCGGCAGATCTTGGCTAAACTCAGAGAAACGCACAAGTGATGACCAAGACCGTGCCAAAGTGAGAATTGCAAGACATTTCAACGCTGGAGACAGGCTGGAGATGTGGATAAACGATACAAAAGTCCGGCCTTTGGGCGTTCCACAATCTCCAAGGATGTGTTGGGCACACGAAAACGCTGGTTCGAAGGGTCGCCTGGCAGAGAGGTCCAGGGTTGGGCTCAGGCAGCCGGCGCAAGTTTGGTACTTGGGAGCCGCCCAAGAGGATTGACCCAAACATAAAGGACAGAAGGTCAACTGGTTGATGGTTTCAACTTTTCAACTATATATATATAACATATATATATAACATATATATATATATATATGTAACATATATGTAACATATATATATAATATATAATATATATAATATATATAACATATATAATATATATATATATATAACACATATAACATATATATATATATAACATATATATATATAATAATATATATATATATAATATACTCATATATATAACATATATATATAATATGATATATATATATAATATAACATATATATAATATATAACATGTATATATATAATATATATAACATATATATAATATATATATAACATAACATATATAATATATATATATAATATAACATATATATATATATAATATATAACATATATATAATATAACATATATATAATATAATATAATATAATACAATATAATATAATATAATATAATATATGATTGTATTATATGATATTATATATACTTTGAATATGTTTTAGTTTCCACCTGCGACGATCCCAATCAATGATAATTACAAGGTTGAAACTGTTGATCAGCCATCAACCAGATTCTTGTGGGTTCGTCTATGTTCCCATATGTTCCCATATGTTCCCACTCTTATTAGTGAACCTTATCATGCACCATCTCTGATGTTTGTTCGTTAATCATCACCATTTGGATTTTCACGTTGGAGACATGGAAGTTTCCCAGATTGGGTCTCTCTTAAAAGTTGGGGTACCCTCAAATCACCAATGTTTTCCCCTTACCGAAACCTTACTTGAATAACGTGGAGGAAAGCTTGGGTGACCCCCCCACGAGACTTAGGAGGTTCCCCATGGATTCAGTTGTGGACACCTCCCCTATGTTTGATGTAACATTTACCATATTTTGTTGGTTAGCCGTGGGTTATCCCATTTTTACTGGTTCAAATGCATATTCAATGGTTGAACCACCAGTTTAGGCAACCGATTTTCAGGCCCCATCGACCCATCTGTGGTTTCAGTGAGGCAGTTGTCGAAGTTGGATGGGATGTTGGATGAGATCATTGATGCCGTAAGGCTGTTTCAATCTCGAAGTTTGGGGCTGGGAAAGAAATATGGGACTTGGGATGAGATTTCTGGATTGCTTTTTTATAGGAGGATTGGAAAAGCCCAAGAATGAATCTATTTCACGGGTCTTATTGTCATTTTTTTTGGGCCGATTCCGAGTAAATTGGCATTTTTTCGCATGTCTCCCCCAAAGTCACCGGCTTTTTTCACCCAGAACCATTTAGAGGATTTAGATGATGGCCATTACTTTCACCATTGGACCAGAAAGTGAGGATTGTTGGATTGGCTTGGTAAAAAGCACTATTGACTTGACCACCGATCAGACCTTGTTTTACGAGACCAAAGTCAGCCCATTTGCGCAGGTCCGGAACACATTCTGGATCCTCAGAAAGCTTGCGGCAGCCTGAAATCTGTCTATTTCTTGCAAGACCCACATTTCATGAGTTTTCATACGCAATAGCACCACTCGTGTCATGGGCAATTTTTTGGAGCTGCACCACCTTGTGATTCATCCAGGTTGCACCACTTGATCAATGCCAAGTGTCCCTTGACACAGCGAAGCTTTACCCAAAGCGAGCTCAGGGATCAACTGCTGACCATGTCTGGGACACTCAGTGGGCGGATGCTGGATCTAGCGCGTGTTTGAAGGGTCATTTTTTTTTTCAAAGCCAGCCAAATGCTGAATGCAAATGGAAAGCTCTGACAACCTCTGGTTCTGGCTGAACTTAGTGCATGTATTGAAAAGGAAAGAGTGTTCAAGAGCTGTTTTGAACATACCTTGGGGCCTTGGGTGTTGTGTCTGAAAATGACAGAATACACCTGCAGCGAACTGCAGGTTAGTAGCTGGCCACAAGACGACCACCCTGTTGTTGACCTGGGCCTTGTATTACATTGCCCGCAACCCACGCATCGAGAAGAGCCTCGGCAGGGCAACATGTCCAGCCGGTGACCTGATGCTCTCAGGGAGAAGTAAGCACCTACTCGTACTGAGGCAAATTCAATCTGTAGTTAACATGCCCTTATATAATATAACAAGATTGGATCTCTTTGGAAATGAGGATGTTATCTTCTTTTGCCGGCATACCAAGAAGCTAAGTGAAAGATTCACTTCGCGCAGAAGTTCTACAATTTCGCAAGTGCAATTTTTTCTTTTCAACCGAAGCCCTCAATAGCATTGAACTCCCTCCATCTCTGGAAGTTTTGGCAGCTGGAGACAGCAAGAGAGCTCTCTTTGCGTTGATTTGGCAACCATTTTGGGGGGACAGCGGTCCAAGAAAACCAGGAAACTCTTTGCGGAACTACGCCAGGTGGGTGCTTGTGCAGTATCACTTGTGACTTCGAGGGTTAATCTGTGCATTTCTTTCCTGACTTCTCTGAAGACAGATTTGGGTATCGTGTATGGTTCAACATAAAGTCCCAAAAATCGGCTCCAGCAATGAAAAATCCGATGTTTCGATCCACAGCAGTGTCCTCGCAAATTTCTTGGTCCTCCGAAGCTCCCCGGACAATAGCCACTTGGGTGTGATTGGAAATGGGTATCCCAAAATCGAGAGTGGATGGATGTGGATGGTTACTAGTTTACCAACTTTACTACCTAAAGATAGCCTAAATAACTGGTCCAAGTGCCCATGAGGGAACGGTTTTTTCCATGGGCCCGCCTCCACCGCCAGGTCTTTGAAAACGACATGAACCGACTTCCGGTGGGAGATGACCTCAGGCGAGAATTTTTTCGAGACCGGATGATCTCAGGAATTCACCGATGGATTTTCCACCATGGTGGAGAGAGTTTCCCCCATGGCACATGAGGATACAGGATGGTGCCCCTCAGTTATAAGTTGGTTTATAAGCCCCATTAACTATAGTTATATCTGCCATAAACCATAGTTATGGGAGTTATAAACCAACTTAGCTAACTATGGGGCACCACCTTGTATGGACTGCGAGCGATCGGTCCATGAAGGATGCCGATGCCCCGATGCCTCCGCCAGGCGCCTGAAGTATATGGACATGGTGGTGCGAGAGACCTTGCGTCTTTGCTCTCCCGTGCAGGCGCTGGGTGATTTGGTTGGCAAAATCCATCAAAATCCCATTCTTGAAATCTAAGGCAGAAAAAACGAAGCCTAATCTTGGATCTTAAATGATCTTAGATTATCTTAAATCATCTTGACTTCATCTTAAATAATTAATCTCAAATGTCAAAAATCATCTTCCAAGATCATCTCAAATACTCTTATATAATTGACCCTGTTTCATCTTGATCGGCAACTTTCAGTGGCCTACCGCGCCAGGTGGCCCAACGAGGTCTCACACAACCAGTGCAATGCGGGAAGTACACGCTACTGCCAGGTGGACACAGTGGTCGAGGCAGGCTGCGGGTACCAGATATTCATGTGGGGCTACGAAAAAAAAAGCCCCAAACACGTAGAAAACATTTGAAAACAATGGAAAGCTCGAATCCGACTCAAAAAATGATGGTGAATGACTTTTCTGAATCCGTTTTGGGGGGTGACTGTGACTTCAATTTAAATGTACTTTACATTAGCGATAGCCTAAACTGCGAGGCCCAAGCCGTAAGCCTAGGAGTTGATTGTGCGCTGCAGGCAACTCTTGGATAGTTGGAGCCTAAGGTGGTCACAAAAAGGGATACAAGGAAGATATCATGGGGAATAATGGGGAATAACGGGATAGAATCAATGATGGTTCTGCTTAGTGGTTTCTCAAATCTTTTCGATTTTAAACTATATACTTGGGATGATGATCCCCAATGACATGACATTCATATTTTTCATTTGTTGGCTCAACCACCAAACAAAAATGACTTGTCAACTGTACCTGAGGCGATTCACATCATGGGCATCTCTCACAGTGACAGCCTTGGGGCAAACTGCAAAAGATAGGTAGCTCTGGAACGCTTCGTTTCAAGCTTCAGTTCAGAACAATTTGAAGTACTTTGGTGTGGGGCACCTTCCCGACATTTCCACGCATAGATGGTTTTTGGTGTGAAGATGCAGAATGTGAATGTGCATGTGAATGCTTACACTATATGGTTTGTGTGTGCACAGAAGGGAAAGCCTCCTGCGCTTCAGAATCTCCGAGGCAAAAAGCTGTGGGGCGAGAACGCAGAAGACTTCATACCTGAACGCTTCGAAACGGCAGCTGTGCAGCACCATTTTTGAATATTTGGTTTGATGACCTCACTCCTCACTGAGCAAGAGTCCTGACCTGAAGACATGGCTATTTCCATGGCTATTTCCCATTATTTCCCAGTCTTCAAAAGTGTATCGCCATCGCCTGCCCTGAGCTCACCATTTCAAGTTTGGGCTTCCTGGCTCTTCCATTTATCCTGACCCATTTCAATTCTCATTTATTCCCATTGTTGCCCCATGAAAGCCCCGTGGCTTCCCCATGGCTTCCCCATTGCCTGAGGACAAGATGAAGCACTTCCATCCCTTCCAATTCATTCCCTTCGGAGGCGGTCGCCGCCTGTGCATCGGTCCCTCGGTTAACCCACCAGCTCGAGCTGGTTGCCGCCTGTGCCATGGAGCTGGTGGAGGCTGGTGGTTAGTGATTGACCATCTGATGGTTTATGGCGTAATTCCTGTGGACTTATGGTAACCGTGGACCATCCCATCTCATCCTTTTGCTGCCCCTTTTCGCACTCAGGCAACTTGTTCGCCATCACCCAGGCGAAGACCCTGCTCTGCATGATCTTGCGGAGACTTGGCCATTCTTCATGGGGGAAATGGTTGGGAAGATGGCACCAATTGGAGTACACCCCCATTTCGAGACCCATTTTTCGGGAGGATCAACATCTTGGGATAACCCGTCTCTGAGACAATTGCCGTGACCAAAATTCCTTTCAAGCGGACTGCAGTGACATGACTTCGGCCTGCTTCAGGAAGTACTATCTCCGGTCTGTGGCGGAGAAACCAGTGGCCAGACTCGAAGGGTTTTGTTGCACTTGGGATGGGGGGGCATGGAACATCAAAGGACCAGCAGATTGAATTCTGGCTATCCTGGGCACTGTTTCCAGAATGGTACAGCATGGTCAGGGCCGAATTGATTACCGGCCAAACTTACTGTCTTGCAGTGACTGGGCTTAAAGAGCGAGTTCCAGCCCTTCGATGCCTTTGAATGAAACAGCTCCGTGGAGCATGCACTAGTTGTCACAGATGGCAGTAGACAACCGATTTACATGGGGCCATTTGACAGGTGCTAGAGAGAGCATGCCACGTCCAGAGCAGAGTTTTTCTTGTTTCTCAACCACCGACCAATCCAATGATATGGATCTTCCTACCAGTCTCACGCCCATTCTGCGTGCCCAGATACGGATCGATCCAAAAGATATCGCTACTCCATTGTCGGCCGAGAGGCTAGCCTGCTGCTGTTGCAAAGACAGTTCCCCGAACGGTATTCAAAGGTGCTTTAACGAAGCTGCACGAGTGCATTAGGTTCTGCTGGAAGAACTTGCACTTTTTCCCAAAAGTGAACTTGCTGCATGAATCAGTTTTTGCATTGACGCCAAAAAAGACGGAGACAAAGTTCAATCAGATGCGCCTTTTTGACTGCACGAAAGTTTCAGCCTGTCAGCTTGTGTTTTGTGGATGCACCTTGCCTTGCACAGGGGAGGTGGCGTTTGGTTGCACTTCACGAGCCGGGACTACGACGAACCCGAAGACGTTGTGCCACCACAGCCAAGTCACGGTGCGGACTGTAGACTGTAGACCGTAGCAGAGTTGAAATATCAAGGGGTTGGCTTGTGAGTGGCAGAAGCATGTGTATATATATATATACTCGTAACTCAAAGTAGATGGCGCGGAATCTTGAGTTGCGCCATCTATGTCAAAAAAAGAAAATGGGGGATAGATGGCTCAACTCCCTTTAAAACAGGGCAGTTGAGCCATCTATGTCCCTAAAAATGACATTTTTGCAATCTTCTGCGCTGGTTTCTCCCCATAATTTTTTCTCAACATCAAGCTGCCTTTTTGGGACATAGATGGGAGTTGCGCCACCCAGCCTGATTTTGGCGAAATGACAGAAGTTGTTTTGAGCCCGCAAAGGTCGAGACGCTTTAAAACCCAATTTTAACAAGTGACCTGAGGAACCGTTTCTTGACGGCAAAAACGGTTCCTCAGGTTACTTGTTAAAATTGGGTTTGAAAGCGTCTCGACCTTTGGTGGCAAAAATGACGGAAGTTACGCCATCTATGTCCCAAAAAGGACAACTCTGATGTCTTTCCTGGTGGTTTTGCCTCCTGTCTTGGGATAACTCTGATGTCTTTCCTGGTGGTTTTGCCTCCTGTCTTGGGATAACTCTGATCGATGTGGCATATTTTGGTTAGGTTGGTTGATGGATGTCGGGAGATATGAGGGAGTTGCGCCATCTA